>Ga0307943_1002220_pt1 | contig 9811 bp, 11 predicted proteins | sample OrgLakmetagen177_FD_203149 | JGI IMG/M metagenome (GOLD analysis project Ga0307943, IMG submission 203149) | Saline water microbial communities from Organic Lake, Antarctica - #177 | ecosystem: Environmental > Aquatic > Non-marine Saline and Alkaline > Saline | place: Antarctica: Organic Lake... | reverse complement strand
CCACGGCGACGGGGTCGAACACCCAGGGTCGGCCATTTTGGTTCATTACAGAAATGGCGTCTTCCATGGCGCCGACCCACTCCGGATCTGCCGTACCTATGTTGACGCTGAGAGCACTAGCCAAACCGGCAAATTCCGCCGCTTCAGCCCGCGCATTGACCATCGCCGGCGACGCGCCAGCAGCGATTTGCACATTGGCCATGAAGTTCATTGCCACATAATTGGTAATATTATGCACCAGCGGCGCAGTGCGCCGCATAACAGTCAAATGGTGTCCAGCTTGTAGCATTGTGTTCTCCAACCAGCAAAGAGCAGGGCGGAAGGCAGGACCGAGACAGGGCAAAGTATCTGCAATTGGGGCAGGACACTGGCTCTGCGACTTCCTCCGCCGGCATTATCCGGTTCAGGTTCCAGGGTCCCTCTCAGCCCGCATAAACGAGCGCCCCTGTCGCAAATATTCAATGTAAACGAAATTTCAAGTTATCGTCAATTGCAATGTAAAACCATCTTTTTGTAGACGTTGCAACCAGCAAAATGGCACACGTATTCTCAAAAAATCGGAATAGCTTCAAATATGAGTTTGGCTTGGGTCAGCCAAGGCTCTGGCTGCTATATTCGAGCGGAGTCACTGATTCAGGTCATAACGAGACTGTAGAAAAACCCTTCACAGAGCCCAATCTACAGCCGCTTTTTTGTTTTTTCACAGCCTGTGATCAACTGCCGCAAACCCCTTCGGTTAATGGTTTGCAGAATATCCCCGGGAGGCATAGCTTCAGGCCACCTCCTCGTCCTTCAGCGTTAGCTCCACGTGGAAGTGCGCCGGACCGGTCAGGTTGATCAAGGCGTCGAGGCTAAACTTGTTAATGCGGCCGTTCAGCAGGTCGTTCAGGCGGGGTTGGGTGATACCCAGGCGCTGCGCCGCCTCTTTCTGAGTGACGTCCCACTCCTTCACGCGCCTGGTGATCTGAATCATCAGATCGGAGCGCAGGCGCATGTTCAGGGCTTCTTCAGGGGTGTCTTCAATCGCATCCCACACACTTTCGAATCGTTCGTTTGCCATGTCTGTCACCTGGTTAGGTTCCATGTAGTTCTGTTGGGGCTTTCGTTGGTGCCTGGATTCCTAGTCTGGAATCTCGCTGTAACGTTTCTTGCCGATCTCGATGTCTTGCTTGTCGGTCTTCTGGCTCTTCTTCTGGAAGCAATGAAGCACGTAGACCGCATTACCGCGGTTAGCGACGTAGAAGACCCGAAAAGCGCCATCGTCCTCGCGGATCTTGATCTCCACCACACCGCGCCCCACGGATGGCATAGGCCGGTAGTGGGTCGGGTCCTCACCAGTCTGGGTCCTGTCCAGCTGGTAGCCCGCTTCTCGGCGCGCCTCGCCAGGGAAGTCTCGCAGGCTGGCCAGCGCATCCCCGAGGAACTCCAGGGGCTTCTTTTCTCTCGACATCGGCAGTTCCTGAGATCGTCTACCCGAATAATATATCATCACTGATATAAAGCAAGGGCACTGAAACTTAATTGGCGCAGCCGAATGTGGGTCTGTTCGGCGTCAACTATCCTGTCCGGACCGGCCAAGTTAATTGTCGCACTATAGTCTGGCATGGAAACGAGATGGCACCAGGGCTCAGTTCCAGGTGGTACGGTGGGATCATCAACGCTGCGCCTTTTCAAGACAGGCTTTGTGGCCGAACAGATGAGAACACAAATGCGACGTCCAGCTCAGAATACCGTCACTTGCTCGAATATAGCTTGTCTCTTCAAATTGCTGAAAAAGCTCAGTCTGCTGGCTCGCTGCATTTTTCACAATGTGCTTACCGGTCATCACCAGCTTTGTGTCCGTGAGTCTGTACCGATACAGTCCGAGATCCTTAAAATCAGACTGCGATACCGACGCAGACCGGCAAGCCAGTGTCCTGAACAACGGTGTCTTTCACCTGGCGCCCAAAATCTTCCAGGGTCGTCATTACATGCCGGCTCAAGTCACCGTAAAGAGTGCAATTGGACGAAAACAAGTGAATGCTGTTGAAAGCGTTTACAGCAGTAAAACTTTATCCCACAACGTCAAACAACATTATTTTTGAGCGTTACAAGGAGTCCACTTTCATTGGCCACTCCCAATGGAGCTGGCCATGGCTCGTACCAATGGGGGCTGGTCAGGTGCTGAGCGTGGATGCTCGAGTAGTCGTTGCATTGAGGGATTAGCCCACTCGCTAACATTATCGACTCCTAAGCAGTCACTTCGTGACCTCCTTAGCTTCAAAGATCTATTACAACCGGCGGGTTTGTCCGCTCATACCGAACCGCACAGGTGCTGGTTTTAACCGGGCGAGTTCCGCTCAAGATGTATTCACCATAGCTTTTGTGAATATGGCCAAAAATATGCGGGTTCAGTCGCAACTGTTCGATCCGATATAGCAGATCTACACACCCGAAATTCTGACACCAAAATCCCAAGGACGCCTCATGCCCTATGTTTTTTGGCAGGCTGTGGGTAATCAGCACATCAGTGTCGTCTGGGGTCCGCACTCTGCCTGCCTAGAATCCGCACCCCAGCCCGCGTTCTTAGCCCATAGATTTACAAATATCGCTTATCGTACATCATGTGTACGCCCTTGTTTCCATTCACAACGTGCGTGATTCGCAGGTCACCAACCATGCTGCACATCATGTAGGCCTGATCACGGTCCATGTCAGAGCGCGCGACAATATGCTTTACCATCTCCCGAACAGCACTCGCCGCTGCACCGTCAAGATCGCCAGCCAAACCCATAGCAATCAGATGCGTGTCGGATTCGGCAAACGGCCGCTCATAGTCTAAATCCTTCCGCACTGTAAGCCGGAAACGCCCGGTTAATGCTGTCTCTAAGGCATCAATGCAGACTTCGCCATCGCCTTGACGCCCATGCCCATCACCGGCTGAAAAAAGAGCCCCGTCATTGAAAACCGGTAGATAAAGCGTCGTCCCCGGCTTTAACTCCTTGTTGTCCATATTGCCACCGAACTCCCAAGGCACTGGTGATGATAAGCGCCCCCAGGCCTGCGGCGGCGCCACAGCCATGATTCCGAAAAACGGATCTAGCTCGAATTCAACCCCCCAAGGCGTGATTGCAATTCCGCGCTCGCGGTCAATCTTAATGTGCTGAGTCTGATAGTCAGTAAACTCACGCGGCAATGCCCCTTTAAGGGGCAAAATCTGACAAAACCCCCAGTCTTGGCGCGGCTTGGCCTCCAGGATATCGATTTGCAGTACATCCCCTGGTTCAGCGCCCCGCACGAACACAGGACCAGTGAGGTGGTGCACGCCTTCTCCGGACTCCTTGCGCTGAGCCTCAAGAACGACCTTGTGATCAGGCAGTACAAGATTCTCATCTGCTGGCAGATCCCAGGGTTCACCGGAGAGTGTATCGATCACGACTTCATCGCCTGAATCGATCTCGAGGACATGGCCGCGCCGGGCGTCTAGATAGCCCCAGGCGACAGTTTCGGGCGTAGCTTTAAGGTGGTGATTCTTGCTCATAAAATATTCACTCATCTACATCGAAAAAAGTTTCTTGGCCTCATCAGCGAAAAGGTCTTCGGTTTTCCCGTGACTGACGACGCCGCCCCTAGCCAAGATCAAGTATTGATCACCGACTGACTTAGCAAAATCGAAATACTGCTCAACTAACAAAATCGACATTGAGCCCTTGAGCTTTAATACAACATCTTCAATGGCCTGAATCACGTTCGGTTGAATGCCTTCGGTGGGTTCATCGAGAATCAACAGCGAAGGGGAGCCCATTAATGCTCGGCCGATAGAGAGCTGTTGTTGTTGCCCACCAGATAGGTCGCCCCCGCGCCGACTGCGCATATCATGCAGCACCGGAAAGAGGTCATGCACTCGCTCGTAAAGCGCCTTGTGCTGGCGGCTAGGCAGGTGGTCCGCGCCAATCGCTAGATTTTCCCGTACTGAGAGATCCGGGAAAATATCACGCCCCTGTGGTACATATCCCACCCCTAGGCGGACCCGCTCGTAAGAGGGAACACCCCTCGTTTCTTCATCGTTGAGCAGAATCCCTCCAGAGGTGACCGACTCTAAGCCCATGATGCATTTGAGCAACGTGGTCTTCCCCGCACCGTTGGTGCCCATCACGGCCAGGCAACCGCCTGATACCAGTTCGGCAGAGACCTCATGTAGCGTCTGTGCGCTGCCATAGTGGTGACAGACACGGTCAAGCGTAAGTTTCATTGGACGCTCCCTTATTAACGGCCCAAGTAGACCCGAATGACTTCCGGATCGCTCGTTACACGATCCATGCTACCGGCGCAAAGCAGTCGACCCTCATGAAGCACCGAAACATGATCGCTAACTCTGCCAACAAACTTCATGTCATGCTCGACCAATAAAATGCAACGCACAGGACTTCGTAGCCTCTCGAGCAGGTCGGCCGTGGCATCGCGTTCAGCGTCACTCATCCCCGCCACCGGCTCATCGAGCATAAGCAACTTTGGATCACGCGCAAGCACCATACCGATCTCCAGCCACTGCTTCTGGCCATGTGCCAATGTACCCGCCAAAACATCACCTAAACGGTCAAGGCTAATAGTTTTCATAACTGACTCCACTCGGTCGTTCTTTTCTTCAACCTCTCCGAAGGTCAGCTCTCGAAACAATGAGTTTGGGTACAGACGCACGCCAAGTGCGATGTTTTCTCGAACCGTTAGGTGCTCAAAAACGCTCGGTCGCTGGAACTTCCGCCCAATACCAGCCTGCGCTCTCTCTGGAAGAGACATGCGCAAGATATCCTGCTTCCGGTCGAGCAGAACCGTACCGCTGGTCGGTCGCGTGATCCCGGTAATAACGTCCATTAGTGTAGTCTTGCCCGCTCCGTTAGGCCCAATCACGCCATGGATCCCACCGTATTCGGCAAGGAATGTGAGGTTATTCAGGGCCTTAAATCCACTGAAGTTTACTGTGAGGGCATCCACATAAATAGCAGTTGGCTGACTCATGTTTTCTCCCTTTTTAGTCGCCGGGGCAGCAAGGCTTTTGCGCGAGTAAATAGTGGCCCAGGATCTATGAGCCCGTTACGCAACACAACTACAACAAAGAGCACTGAGCCAGTAAGAATGAAAGGCCAGAGCTCCGGCATAAAGCGGGTCAACCAGAACTTAACGATGTTGACCAGTATTGCTCCGATGATCGCGCCATAAAGATAGCCACGCCCACCAATTGCAACCCATACCGCAATCTCGATAGAGAAAATCGGCGAGAGGAGCTGTGGGGAGGCAACTTGGATCTGCGGTACGTAAAGCAACCCGGCGATAGCTGCCAACATTGCTGAAAGGCACCAGACCCCTGTCTTCACCCAAAGCGTCTCGTAACCCAGCACCTGTAACCGGTCTTCGTCATCACGAATACCAATGAGAAGCTTGCCAAGCGGCCCGGTTGTCAAGCGCCGCAGGCCAATCAATGCGATCATCAACACCAGCGCAGAGACAGTGGCGATCGCCACACGAAATTCAATACTGTCAAGTGACAGACCTAGCAGCGTCTGGAAATCTGCAATACCGTTATTGCCCCCAAAGCCCGTGTCGCTTCGCGACATCACCAGCATGCTCACGTATACAAAAGCCTGACTCAGGATCGCGAAATACACCCCCACCACCCGAGATCTGAAGGCGAGAAACCCGATAACAAACGACACTAAGGCGCTTAAGACCAGAATGGCGATAAATGCATAGCCAAAGTGTTCAAAGCCACCCCAGTACGCCGGGAACTCCGTGAGACCCATATAGTCCAGAAAAGTTGGAACGCCGGTCTCGCCAGCATAGCTAAGCTTGATCATATGCATGCCGATCAGGTAGCCGCCAATGGCAAAGAAAAGCCCATGGCCAAGACTCAGATAACCGGCATAGCCCCAAACAAGGTCATGTGCCATAGCTAGCAGTGCAAAGGCCATGACCTGGCCAACCAGGTTGACCTGAAACCCATCCAGACCCAGAGGCGTGTTCGCTAACGGCCCGAGTCCGAGGACTGGAAGCCCGAGGGTAACCAAAGCGATAAGCACCAATACACCCAAATAACGACGGTCGACTTTGCTGCCGCCACAAATCCACAGAATGAACTGCCTCATCGTCTAGCGCCTGCCTTTGCGTGGGAAGAGCCCGTTGGGCTTTTGTTGAATGAAAAGAATAACGGCGAGCAACACAATAACTTTGGATGCCACGGCGCCATACAGCGGTTCGATAATAGCGTTGAGTTGTCCAATGCCCAGCGCCGCCAACGCCGTGCCAAGGACACTGCCGACGCCACCCAACACCACCACAATAAAGCTATCAATAATAAGCGATGTACCCATCGTCGGGTTGACGTTGTAAATCGTGGAAAGCGCTAGTCCTGCAATGCCCGCAAGCCCTGAGCCAAACGCAAACGCCATGGCATCTGTCCGCCGCGTTGACACGCCGACACAGCCGGCCATTTGCCGATGTTGTGTGGTTGCCCGCATGCGCAGGCCAAAACGTGTTCGATATAGGACAAATAGTGTGCCAATTAACGTAATACCAGCAAAAAATATGCTCAGCAGTCGAGACCAAGTCACTGAGAATTCACCAAAAACAGTGAAGCCCGATTTCAGATACTCAGGGGTCAGGAAGCTCAGATTCTGTGTACCGACGGTAACTCTGACCAGGTTGATTAAAAGCAGACTTACCGCCCAGGTTGCTAACAATGTCAGCAACGGTCGTGTATAAAGATGCCGGACAATGCTCCATTCCATGAACGCGCCAACGAGTGCCGGAACCAAAAAGGCAAAAGGAATAGCGATGAACAAATAGAACTCAAGCAAGCCGGGAGCTAACGCTCGCAGTGCCTCCTGAACAAACCAAGTGGCATAGGAGCCCAGCATCACGAACTCGGCTTGGGCAAGATTAATCACCCCCATGAGACCAAAGATAATGGCAAGACCAAGCGCGGCAAGAAACAGAACGCTACCGTAGCTCAGACCGTGGTAAGCAACGGTCATCGCCTCGCTCACTTGAATAACCCAATGAACGGATGAGCGGGCGCTCTCAGCCGCCGTCCGCACCGGCCCGGAAAGGGCGGCGGGTTCTTGAGCGAGAAAGTTATCGAGCGTTGCTCGGCTCTTGCGAGTAGCATTACCGGCCAACGTGTTGATCGCTCTTAGCTGGGCATCCGCGTCGCCCGATCCAAGCAGAGCGGGCACGAGAACGCCCTCAAGCACCGCAGCTACCTGGTTGTTTTGTTCTTGCTGGTAGATACGTTCAATCAGCGTAGGCGGAACATCACCGAGTGTTCGAGCCAGCCCCTGAGCGGCGCGTAACCGGTTTTCAGGCGCTTCCGCCGCCACCAATTGCACCGCTGAAGCAAACGGTGAGAGAGCCCGGCGCAGTGGGATATTCAAAAACGGCGTTGCAGCATCATCCGGTATGACCTCGACAAGATTGCCCGTGACAACATCTAAAAACTGGTCACCTGCGGGAATGTAGCCAGTATCCTGCGCGCAGCTTAAATTACCATCACGATACTGAACAATCAGGTTGGCGGCCCACTGTCGGGCCGGTCCGTCCGCTTCCACCACGTCTTCTAGCAAAGACTGAAAGGACGCGATCCTGGCGTCTCGATCACCCGAACACCAGACCTTGACCACCTGAGCCATGTCCCAGGGTTCAGAAACTGGCTGCGCCACTGCACTGGACGCCGCTAGAAATAAAAGTGCGCAAACACGCACAATCGCACCAGGCATGTTTAAAGATCTGCGACGCATGACCTGCCCTTTATTGTGAACAAAAAAAAGCTTGCCGGAGCACACTGTTCCGACAAGCACGTGCACCACAGCGCCTTAGATATAAGGGCTGAATGGCTCCGGTATGGTTGTCTCGGGAGACTGCCATACAATGTCGAAGCCCTTGTCGCGATTGACCGAGCCGATGAACACGCCACGATGAACGTAGTTGTTTTCGCTCGTGAGCTTTATCTTATAGCCTGACGGGCAGTCAAAACTGGTACCCGGAAAGGCATTGCGTACCTCAGGCACATCGAAACTACCAGCCTTCTCAGCGGCTTGGGCCCACATGTACATGCTGGTGTAAGCGGAAACCATCGGATCAATGGCCACATCTGGACTAAAAGGCACGTTGTTTTCCTGTACGTAGTTCGCCCAGGCACTCAGAAAGCGCTGGTTAGCCGCACCGGGTGCATTCTGTAAGTACGCCCAGCAGTTAAGATGGCCGACAAGCTGATCGGTATCGAGGCCCTCAAGATCGGCTTCTACAACATCCAGTCCTAGCACCGGAACGTCCAGAGAGCTAATACCTTGGTTGATGTATTCTTGGAAAAAGTTTGGAATAGAGTTGCCCACAACTGTCAACACTACAATCGGCTGTTCACCGCTTTCATCTGCGAAACTCTTTATCTGATTCACAAGGCTCTGGAAGTCAGAGTGGCCCACTGGTACATATTCCTCTTGCCAAGCGTCTGGCTCAATCCCCCACTTCTGCTGCAAGTACCCTTTCAACTGAGCATTAATGGTGCGTGGCCAAACGTAATCTGAGCCGAGCATGAAAAAGCGCCGCGCTCGGCCACCGTTATCGCCCATCAAGTATTCAAGCGCTGGAAGTACCGAACTTGCCGGCGGCGAATTCATGTACACAACATTCTTCGAATCCTCTTCACCCTCAAAATGTAAAGGGTAGTAGAGCAGGCCGTCGTTCTCTTCAACGACAGGTAAAACAGCCTTGCGCGATGCGCTCGTCCAGCAGCCAAACATTGCTGAAACTCGCTCGTCTTCAAGAAGCTGACGTCCTTGCTGACCATAGAGCGGCCAGTCAGACGCCGGGTCAGTGGTAACTACTTCAATCTGCCGACCCAGAACTCCTCCTGCACGATTGAGTTCCTGAGCGGCCATTTGAACAACGTAATTGAGCCGCCCCTCGATATTGGCCATTGAGCCGGAGGATGAGAACAGACACCCCACTTTAACTTTCTCCCTCGACCAAGCGGGTAAAATGATGCCAGGCGCGCTCATCGCGAGCCCTGCAACACCGACACCTTTCATGAAACTTCTTCTACGCATAGCAATGAACTCCCCAGCATGACAAGTCGCGAATGTGCTAATTACGTGTACAGGAAGTAAGCCAATTTAATAAAATTATATTAAAATCATGAACTTAAAGTAAATAGGATCGGTCATGATACGGAAATATACGGGGAGTACCTCTCACACTCGCGTACTTTTGGTGCAAAAAGATCGGAAAAGGCATTAACCTTGTGCGAATCGATAAGTGGATATCAACCGAACTCTACTGAACCTTCTTCAATCACATAGTTTTCGTCGCTCACTGCCCATTTTTATAAACGCAGCGCGAGAAGAAGTTGCCTTCGCTGTAGTAACGGCTAAAGAAGGTTGTCAGCAACTCGTATACTTCGCTCCCTACTCTCGTCAGGTTAAGCCCACTTTACAGTTTTTTCTTGGTCTCCTGCTGTTTGGGACCTGAATCAGTGACTCCGTCCGAATATAGTAGGCAAAGCCTTGGCTGACCCAAGCCAAACTCATTTTTGAAGCTATTCCGATTTTTTTGAGAATACGTGTGCCATCTTGCCGGTTGCAACGCCTAAAAAAAGATCAAATATTGAACAGTTTCAGGTGCTCAGGCAGGGGCACCTGCCCAGATGAGATGGCTGGGTTGAGGTCGAGTAAGGAAGAGGGCCGGGCTGCCTACCCGGAGGAGGCAAGGCCTCGATAGAGATCACGATAAACGGCAAAGCCCGGGCAGTGTCGGCCGAAACGCAGGAAACACTGGCGGCCGC
>Ga0307943_1002197_pt1 | contig 9870 bp, 7 predicted proteins | sample OrgLakmetagen177_FD_203149 | JGI IMG/M metagenome (GOLD analysis project Ga0307943, IMG submission 203149) | Saline water microbial communities from Organic Lake, Antarctica - #177 | ecosystem: Environmental > Aquatic > Non-marine Saline and Alkaline > Saline | place: Antarctica: Organic Lake... | reverse complement strand
CTTGTTCAGCAAACGGAATTCGACGAACGATCTTACCGCATCGGCACCTGTGTATAGGTAATCCCGCCGGATAATGCGCCCAGGCAATCCCCCTCGACAAAAGTGGCGAAGCACGAGGTCACCTGACACAAAGCCGATAAACCAGGCAGCCCCGCGGCCGCCCTCGGTAACCTTCTCCGCGCGCGCGCCCCAAAAACCAGGATCAAACCAGTCTTCAAGAAACGCTTGCTGATACGAGCTGGCTACCAGGTAGCCGCCCACAGGCCCGACATGCCGACTATAGGCGTCCGTCATACGGGGCTTATGTTACCTGTGTTAGCCATTTCGCGTGCTTGTCACTTTTACCTTTGACCGCATCGAAGTACATCGTCTGGAACTTTTCCGTCAGCGGCCCGCGCTTGCCAGCGCCAATCAGACGTCCGTCCAACTCACGTATGGGCAACACTTCCGCCGCAGTTCCGGTAAAGAACGCTTCATCAGCAACATAGACTTCGTCGCGGGTAATCCGGCGCTCACGCACGGGCACATTCAGCTCCTGCGCGAAGTCGAGAATGGTCTGACGGGTAATGCCTTCCAGGCAGGACGTCAGCTCGGGCGTGTGCAAAACGCCATTGCGCAGGATGAAAATATTTTCGCCGGAACCTTCAGACACGTAACCTTCGTTATCCAGCAACAACGCTTCCTCGCAGCCACAGGCAACCGCTTCATTCAGCGCCAGCATCGAGTTGATGTAGTTACCGTTGGCCTTGGCTTTACACATGGTGATATTGACGTGGTGCCGCGTGTAGGACGACGTGCGCACTTTGATGCCCAGCTCTTTGGCTTCTGGCGACATGTAAGACGGCCAGTTCCAGGCGGCAACCATCACGTGAACCTGCAGGTTGTCAGCACGCAGACCCATGCCTTCGGACCCGTAAAACACCATAGGCCGAAGATAGGCTTCGTCCAGCCCGTTTTCCTTCACAGCCGCACATTGAGCGTCGTTAAGCTGCTCTTTGGTGAACGGCATTTTCATGTTCAGGATGTGGGCGGAGCGGAACAGCCGGTCCGTGTGGTCCTGCAGCCGGAAGATTGCGGCGCCTTCGGGTGTGCCGTAGGCACGTACGCCTTCGAAACAGCCCATCCCATAATGCAGGGTGTGAGTCAGCACGTGGATTTTGGCGTCCCGCCAGGGAACCATCTCACCGTCCATCCAGATCAGGCCATCACGATCAGCCATTGACATTGTTCTTACTCCTAAGGGCGCTTAAACGAAGACCGGCATTCTAGCAGGAAAAATCATGGGTACGAAGAGCCGGGTTCGTCCAGCATGACACGGTTCCACATGGCCTGAATGTAGGCTCGTTCGTCTCTGAAAGCGTCTTCCGGCACCTGACTGTTGAGATTCTGCAGCGCCCGGCGGTGAATGGTCGAGCGCAGCGTGATGTAGGCCTTCCGCAATCCTTGCGCATTCGCAACCGGAATCACCCCAACGCGGCCCAACTCTTCCATCTGCCGGATGTTGTCCGGGTATTGGGTCAGCTCCGGAAACTCCGATGAATACGCAAGCATCAGGTACTGAACCATGAACTCCATATCCACAATGCCGCCGTTATCCTGCTTGACGTGAAACACCTCGGGTACCTGCCCGGAAACGGTTGAGGTCCCCAGGGCCGAGCGCATTTTCTCGCGCATGGCCAACACCTCATCCCGCAGCGCCTGCCGGTCTCTGGGCTGGCACAGAATGGATTGCCTTATCGCTTCGAATTCTTTCAGTGTGTCCCTGCAACCGGCAACGCCTCTGGCACGCGCCAGTGCCTGATGCTCCCAGGTCCAGGCGTCGTTGCGCTGGTATTTATCAAAGGCCGTCAGTGTGCTGACCAGTAACCCGGAATTGCCAGACGGGCGCAAGCGCATATCCACTTCGTAAAGCTGGCCCGCAGGGGTCTGGGAATTCAGAATATGAACAATCCGCTGACCCAGCCTGGTGAAGAATACGGCGTTATCGATCGGCTTTTCACCATCCGTAGACTGCTCGGGGTCGCCACCGTGGATAAAAACCAGATCCAGATCTGAGGTATACCCCAGCTCAATCCCACCAAGCTTGCCATAGCCGACAATGGCAAAATCCATATCATTTGAAGAACCGTCCGGGCGCCTGGGATAGCCATGCCGGCTAACCAGGTTGGCAAAGGCCACCTCCAATACATGTTCCAGAACCACTTCAGCAATCCAGGTCAGGTAGTCGCTGACCTTCATCAGCGGCAGAGTGCCGCGCAACTCCGACGCTGCCACCCGAAGAATATGCGCCTTCTTGAAGTGCCGCAGAGTTTCCATCTGCTCTTCCAGGTCCTCAAAAGGAATTCGCAACGTCTGTTGGCGAAGGTCATCCCGCAGCTCTTCCTTGGCGGGCGGCTTATAGAGGCTCTCGGCGTTGAGCAATTCGTCCAGCAACAGGGGTGTTTCGGCAAGCTGGCTGGCGATCCAGGGGCTTTCACTGCACAGCTTCACCAACTGGACTCTCGCACCAGGATTTTCCAGCAGCAACACCATGTAAGCCGTGCGGCGAAGGATGGCTTCCACCAACTGAAGAACCCGGGTAAGGGTCTGTGACGGTTCCTCCACATGGCTAAGCGCTTCCAGCAGCACCGGCATAAACCGGTTCAGCCGCTGACGCCCCTGGGTCTGAAGCGACTGCACGGTTCGTGAACTGCGCAACGTTTCCAGCTCACCATAGCTGGCTTGTGGCGACTCGAACTGCTGATCTCCCAGCCACTCGGTAGCATCTGCTTCATCCACTTCGCCCATCCAGAGTTCTTGCCATTCCTCGGCAAGATCGATGCGGTCACCATCCTCGTCCTCGGTGGCAATGATATCCGCGAAGTGGGTGGCGACCCGCTGCCTGTGTCTGTCCAGAGTTGCCTGACAGCTCGACCAGTCCTCAAAGCCCATAATCAAAGCTACCCGGGCTCTGTCGGTGTCATTATCAGGCAGAAGCTGCGTCTGCTTATCTTCTATACCCTGCAAAGCGTGTTCGAGATTGCGCAGGAAACCATAGGCAATGGCAAGCTCGTTAACCACCACCGATGGCAGCAACTCCAGCGCCTCAAGCTCCTGCAATATTGTCAGCAGTTCCCGCTGCTGTAACTCCCGGTCCCTGCCGCCCCGGATAAGCTGGAACGCCTGCACCACAAACTCGATCTCCCGGATGCCCCCGCTACCAAGCTTGATATTGGTTTCCAGCCCCTTGCGCCGGACTTCGCGGCTGATCATGGATTTCATGCTACGGAGCGATTCAAAAGCGCTGAAATCAATGTATTTGCGATAGACAAACGGCCGGAGGCTGGCCATCAACACCTGCCCCTCACGCTGATCACCGGCCACCACCCGGGCTTTGACCATGGCGTAGCGTTCCCAGTCGCGCCCCTGGTCCTGATAGTAGGTTTCCAGGGCTGCAAAACTCAGCGCCAGAGCGCCACTCTGGCCGTAGGGGCGCAACCGCATATCCACCCGGAACACAAAACCGTCAGCCGTGATCTGATCCAGCGCCTGAATCAGGCGCTGGCCCAACCGGGTGAAGAACTGCTGGTTATCCATCGTCCGCCGGGCACCCCGGGTTTCCCCTTTGCCGGGGTAGGCGAAAATCAGGTCAATGTCCGATGACACATTCAGCTCGTGGCCACCAAGCTTACCCATGCCTAACACGATCAGCGCCTGTGGGCCTTCTTCCCCGGTCGCGGGGCTAACCCCCCAGGGCGTGCCGTACTCCGTGCAGCAATCATCGTACAGCCAGTCCAGTGCGGCCTGGATGCACAGATCGGCAAAATCGCTGGTCGCGGCCATGGTCTCGGTCAGATCAGCCCAGCGCATCAGATCCCGCCAGATGATCCGGAACTGGGTTTCCATCCGGAATTGTCGAAGCGCGGCCTGAAGCTCCGACTCACTGCTGACAGTGTCGAGAAACTCCGCCCAGCGCTGTTTGAGGTAACCCTCGGTTGTCCGATCGGTTAACGGCAGGGACTCGCAAAGCGCCTTAACGCATTCAGGATGGGCCTCAAGCGTGCGGCGCAGGAAAATGCTGCGGGCGATCGCCTGTGCGGTATCGGATTCGGAAACACCCCCTGCCCCGGACAAAAAATCCGGAACACCCCCGGGGAAAACCGATGGCCAGAGTCCGGCAACCTCATCCGCCAGCGGTTGTGGTAAAGCGCGCCATGGCTCGGACATAATGCAAACCCCTGTGTCTTTGTTATAGTTCCGGTACTGTATAACGAACCATTCGCCGACTGAACCGCCGTAAGGACATCAATGCTGAGGAATCGCCCGCTGAACGCGGAACATCAGCTTTCCCACCTGCCGATGTCAGGCATCATAAGGTCACGGGTCAAGCGACTGTTTGCCATTCTTGGCGGCCTGCTCATCACTCAGACCCTGCTGATCTGGGTGCTTGAGGATCTTACCCTTTTTGAATCGACCTGGATGACCATGACCACCCTGGTGACCGTCGGCTACGGCGACTTTGCGCCCGAAACCACGCTGGGCCGCATCAGCACAGTGGTTCTGATGTTCATCTCTGCGATCACTGTCGTGACGCTCATTTTGAGCGACTTTATCGAATACCGGTTCTACCGCCGGGAACGCATCTTAACCGGACGCTGGGTGTACAAAATGCAAGATCACATCGTCATCATCAATACGCCAAAAACAGGCGGTGAACAATACTTCGCCCGTTTTGCCTCCCAGATCAGGGCGGTGCCGGGTTACGAAGTCATTCCGATCATGATTCTCACCCGGGAGTTTCCCAATGGACTGCCGACTGAACTGGCGGACAAAGGACTCGTCCATTTCCATGGCTCGGGTAGCGACCCGCTGGCGCTGAAAGCGGTTCATGCTGGCAGTGCAAGGCACATCATTATTCTTGCGGCTGACGAGTCGGACCCGACCTCAGACAGCCTTACCTTTGATATTGCGCACCGCCTCAGTGAATCCAATCTCGGCCAACACGTCACCGCCGAGTGTGTGCGGGATGAGAACCGCCAACGATTCAAGTCATTGGGGGTGCTGACCACCATTCGCCCGGTGAGAACCTATCCGGAGATCATGGTTCGCTCTGTGGTTGCACCGGGATCTGAAAAAGTTCTGGAAGATCTTTTCAACTATCAGAACGACCACCCTCACCGCTATGAAATTGCGCTGGATGACCTGACCTGGGCTGACATCGTCAGCGCCCTGATTCGGCATGACATCGGCACGGCGCTGGCGTTTATCGACGAAAACGGGGAAGTCGTCTGTCATCCTCCGACCCACAAAGAGGTGGAAGGAAAAGGATTGATCGTACTGGTGAAATCTACCGAGACTCCTGGCGTCGAGCTGGTCGAAAAGGCCCTGGCTAACTACCGGGCGTTCGTTCAGAAATGGCATGCCATGCAGGATGATCAGGCCACTAAGGATCATACTGACGAAAAGCCGGCAGCACAGGGAAGCTAAAAGCCCTCGACGCCGGCAATGGCCAGCTGAACCCGCCCCAGCAAACCGTCCGCAATCAGCGCGTTGACGGGCTGATCCGATGAAAGCTGGGGCACAAGCTTGTCGAAATCCGCCGATACGCCTGCAGCTTCAGCCGCCTGCCGAACCCGGGAAAGATCGGCATTGCCCAATGGGAAAGGTTCCTCGTGCAACCAGCACGCACTCAGGCAACGGAAAAAACCGTACACACTCGAAATGCCTGCGATATCAGGCGCCGCAGAGGTAACGCCCGCAAGATGGTAGCCCTGCTCAGCCTTGCTGATCACATTCAGAAAAACGGGTACCGCCGCGGCCAGTTCCACCGCCAGCTTCCGCAATACCGCTGGGTTCCCAGACTTGAGTTCGAATTCGATTTCGCACAAAGGGCTGGCACGGCCACCACCCAGGATTCTGCCCTGATCGATCGCCACCTCTACAAGAGCGTCACCCCCTGCAAGTGCATCACCCCCGGAACCGAATTCGGTGATCATCAGCACCTGCCGCTCAAAGTTGGTTTCGAACGCGGGTTGCAGTTGGTTCAGGTCCGCCTGACCTGAGAGCGGGGTTGCCGCCAGCAGGGACAGATCCAGCTCCGCCGTTGCCAGCGGCCACTCCCACTCCATCCGGCGGTGGCCACCGTCAATAAACTCCCCCTGAGTCTTCAGGGTCTGGATAAAGCGTGAGCCTTTTTGTCGGACCCGCAGGGCCATGCGTTGCCGGTTCAGGGCAAAGTCCGGCGTGTCGAAATAGATATTCCGGAGCGTCACCAATTCCCCTGCCGTGCCACCTGCCTGATCTTCCAGAACGGCCCGTGCCCGGGCCAGCGCATCCCGCTCAAGGGTCAATTTGACTTCAAGCTCGACGTTCGCATTCTCTGCCATCAGGAATCTGCTCCGTACTTAGTGATCAATGGGTTTGAGAAAGGCATAAAAAAACCGGCTCCCGAAGGAGCCGGCTCTCAACTTACTCTATCTGATTCAGTGATCAGAAGTAGTAAACACCACCAACGCTCAGCTGGTTGATTTCTTCTTCTGCAGAGCCATTCTCGTTGTTACGACGAGCGACTTCAGTGTAGACATACATGTTGTCAGACAAGTTGTGCAGAGCCTGCAGGGTCATTACGTCAACTGACAGGTCGTCTGAGCTCGAATCTGTCTCGGCTAATTCGTAGGAGTAACGGAACGTGTTAGCACCCATGTTATAGCTAGCCATCACGCCGAATTGGGTACGACCTTCTTCACCTTGGAAAGAAAAGGTTTGGTCAGCTGACCCGCCTGAGATATCGGTGAAACTGTCGACACCCGCACGCATGTCGTAGTAGGCATCCAGAACCAACGCGTCGAGCACGTATTCGAACGATACACCGTAGCTGTTCTCGTTGCTGGTGTCAGCCGCGCCGTCGTTGGAATCCATAACCAGTGAAGCAGTCAGGCCGCTCATGCTGTAGCTTACGCCCAGCTGGTAAGGACGCTTTTCGTTACCTTGGCCGTTGTCCTGAATTTCCATGCCAGCATGCAAAGTCAGGCCACCGAAGCTTGGCGACGCGTACTGGATCATGTTGCCTTCACCAGTAGTGTAGCTGGCGTAAGTGTTCAGAGCCGCGACTTCATAAATCCAGTTGCCGTAATCACCCAGCAGTGACTCGTACTGAGTGTCGTCGGAACCGATCCATACCTGACCGAAGCTATCGCCACGAACACCGATGTAGGCTTCGTCCAGGTCGTTCAAGCCGTTACCGCTACCTTTCTCATCAGCAGCAACTACTTCCAGCTCGATTTTCATGAACGCTTCAACGCCTGACGTGATCGCGTGTTCGTGAGTAAGACCAATCGTAGTGCCGTTGTCATACAACGAACGGTCATTACCGGCGGTGTCTGAGTCGGTATACGAATATGCATACTGAATGTTGCCGTAAAAATTCGGCATTGCATCCATTTTCTCGGTCAGTTCCAAAGTCGACATGGCAGGTTGTGCTGCGACGGCGCCAGAGAATGCGGCGGCAGCGATAGCGGATGCGAGGAGCGTTTTTTTCATGTTGCGTCTTCCTTTATTGAGTTAACTCAGGTTTTTCGACGGGTTATATTCCCAGTCTTCAGACTTCACCAGCAGTGCTGGATGAGCTCTATGCTGTGCAAAAATCGTGACATTTTTATGACACGCGATTCACCAGGCTTTGTCGTTTTTGTGTTCGTCGTTTTCTTGAGGGTCATTCAGCGCACAGCGCCTTTTCCCGTCAATCACTTACAGACTGTTGTTAACAACCTGCATTACGTTTCTTTGTAATACAGATAAACCGCTATTGCAAATTTACGTGGAACACTTTTTAGCTTATTTTGGAGCAAAAACGCAATGTTTTATGGCAACATTTTGTAAACTGTCTTTTAGTCTCTACCCATACAAATGCGATGCCAATGTTTTTTTATTGCACTAAAAACAGCAATCTGAGAGTCAGGAATGCCCCACGACGGCTTGTGCTCCGGAGCCAGCAAGCGGTTCCTGCACCATGACAGAACGATGGCCACTATAACGCATCATCACAGTGCAGACATTCGACTATGGTATTAATCAGGTGTCTCCAGCAGAAACGTCACTGGGCCGTCGTTAGTCAGGGAAACTTTCATATCCGCACCAAACTGCCCGGTTTCCACCCGCTCTGCACCGAGGGTAGCTTTCGCGTTCTCAGTAAACGCCTGACAGAGGGAGCGAGCCTTGTCCGGTGCTGCTGCACCAGAGAAGCCGGGACGGTTTCCTGAAGTTGTGTTCGCCGCGAGGGTAAATTGCGGCACAATCAAAAGAGAGCCTTCAATGTCACAAACGCTGAGGTTCATTCGGCCGGAATCATCAGGAAAGAGTCGAAAGCGGGTCACGCGTTGGCATAAATGTTTCGCGCTTTCTATATCGTCGTGTTTTTCAATACCGAGAAACAGCAGCAGCCCCTGCTCAATCTGACCTATCCGAACACCATCAACTCTCACACTGGCGTGACTGACTCTCTGGACCAGTCCTTTCATTCACATCCTTACTGACCGGGACGGACATCTCGAGGGGCATGAGTTTATCCCCGTCAATCCCGGTTAGCAAGATCATTTATGCGCTCAACAATTTCATCAACGCCCCGCATCAGGGCATCCACGATGGCCGGCTCGGAGGCGGAATGCCCGGCATCACGGATGATTCTGAGCTCGGCTTCTGGCCACGCTCGGCTGAGTGCCAGAGCGTTGTCCAACGGGCACACCATATCGTAGCGACCGTGAATAATGATTCCCGGAATGTCTTTCAGCTTTGCCGCATTCAGGATGATCTGATCCGGCTGCAGGAACGACTGATTCATGAAGTAATGGCATTCAATTCGCGCCAGGGCGATGGCCACATGAGGATGACCAAAATGCTCCACGACCCGCGGATTAGGATGAAGCGTGGCGCAGCGCCCTTCCCAGATCGACCAGGCTTTTGCCGCCTGAATCTGCTCAAGCTCATTGGCGCTGGTCAGTCTGCGATAGTAAGCGCTGACAAGATCAGACTGCTCCTGTTCCGGAATCTGAGCCAGAAAATCCTGCCAGTAATCCGGAAACACCCGACTGGCGCCGGACTGGTAAAACCACTGAATATCCTCCGGACGACAAAGAAAGATGCCCCTGAGAACCAGGCCCGAAACACGATCCGGATAGGTCTGGGCATAAACCAGCGACAGTGTAGAGCCCCAGCTTCCACCAAACAGGATCCACCGGTCGATGCCCAGAAAGTTACGCACCACTTCCATATCGGCGATCAAAGCCTGAGTGGTGTTGCCTTCCAGTTCTGCAAGAGGGTGGGAGCGACCGGCCCCGCGCTGATCCAGTAAAATGATCCGGTAGCGTTCGGCATCAAAAAAACGCCGGTGGTAATCCTCACAACCGCCGCCGGGCCCACCGTGAACCACCAGAACCGGAATGCCTTCCGGGTTTCCGCTTTCTTCCACATAAAGCTCATGGGGTGGGTCCACGGCAATACGGTGCTGAGCGTTCGGCTTGAGTTCGGGATAGAGAGTAAGCATGGATTGCTCCGCTTGAGACACTACAAGCAGTCTAGCTGAGTTTGGCGGGGGTGGAGCACGATCTGGAGTTTTTGGGTGGGTTAAAAGCTAATGAATTTGCCACGGACGACACGGACGAACGCGGACGAGGACAAGGACAAGGACAAGAATAAGCTTGAATAAAAGCTTACTTCAGATTTGTACTTGTCCGCGTTCGTCCGTGCCGTCCGTGGCTAATAACGATCTGCTTTTTTATCCGCGGCTAATAATGATCTATTTTTTATTAGCCCGCTTGCGCTCGCTTTCGGTAAGCAGCTTTTTACGCAGGCGAAGCGACTTGGGCGTTACTTCCACCAGTTCGTCGTCGTCGATAA
>Ga0307943_1002149_pt1 | contig 10014 bp, 8 predicted proteins | sample OrgLakmetagen177_FD_203149 | JGI IMG/M metagenome (GOLD analysis project Ga0307943, IMG submission 203149) | Saline water microbial communities from Organic Lake, Antarctica - #177 | ecosystem: Environmental > Aquatic > Non-marine Saline and Alkaline > Saline | place: Antarctica: Organic Lake... | reverse complement strand
GCGTTTGTGCAATTGTGTGAAAGTGTGTGTGTCATGTGGAGTCGTGCTGGACAGTTCAAGTGTGGACTGACACGGAGGAAGGCTTTTTTTCACAGCAAAATGCGTTGACTAATCACACAGTGGCGATGATTCCGTCTATAGTACACTATATGCTGCGTGCTGTTGAAGCCTAGGCTATTGCAGCCCAACGTTGTGTTATGACTAGGCCAAGGCCGTATATACACGTTGCATATGATTTTACATGGATTGTCCCCTGCTATAAATACCGTTGTACACCGTACTCACGTACACATGTACGGCTCAGGCCGGCCCTAGATATAAAATACATCTATTGTACATTTATACATACATCTTTATGTGCTCAAACACACAGGTATGTTTGGGGGAGAGGCGCCCTTGACGTTAAGTTCAGCGTGGCGGCCCTCCTGGAGGCTGTGAGAGCTCTGCTCCTTCGACCAGGCTTTCAGCCCAAACGCACACTCATGATGAGCTTTGGTAGTGACGAAGAGGTATGAGTGTTACAGTAAAATGGACGCGGTGCTGTGAAAATGTTCACATGTGAGACCCAAGCGTACGAGCATGGTGAGCTGTGGCAAGCCAGTTTTTAACGATGAAGAGGTGCACTGATTAGTGTGTGTGTGTGATAGCATGAAGATGTACTTAGACTAACCCTTATAGCAGCAACATTTCATGAGGAGGCGTGAGCACAAATTGTGACATAGCAGCAGTGATATTTGGAAAGCCTTTATTTCGATGCTTGGTCTTCTTGTGAAAGCGGGATGTGCAAGCAAACAGAGACGAAAGTTCTTGGCCTCAACAAATAAGGAATGTGTGGAACAAGCGTGTATAGCAATATAAAACAAATATAAAACAAGTTTAAGACAAAATGAGAAGCCAGGATGCTCAGCAGATCAACAACAAAGAAAGGAATAAAAAAAAAGAATCGCAGGCAGTTTGAAACATTCCCCGCATTTACTAAGGGAAAATATAGCCACATAGGTACTGACAAGTCTTCCAAGCAGCATGGTAAATGGGGAATTAAACAACATACCAATGTCCACCTCAAACCGTTTTCACTCAGTCTTTCGTGCACAAGTTTGCATTCACGCGTGGCCACCTTAGTGGACAGTTTTTAAAAGCATGTCTGTTATGTACGTACTGCTCATAGCCACACGCTGCTCACAGCCACGCGCTATGTGGTTTGCCACGTTTTAGACATCAGCGAGCGATCCAAAGTCAGTTGGTTGGATGAAGGGTTAAAGCACACCCTCCTCTGTAATTTTTCAGCAGCATTTGTGTAATTGTACAACACTAATCGAGTTGTCTGCAAGACACATAGATACACACAAATAAACAATCACAACCACGCACTGCGCTCAAACTCACCTGCACAGGTCGGGGGCAATGGAGGCGCGGCTATGATCGCCCAGCACCTGGCTGATCAAAACATAGAGCTTGAACTGATCGTAGACGAGGTGCGTTTTATGATTTGAGCCTGCTTTCACACCTTGTTTTGGCACTTCAGGCGACCTGAGACGTGTAGGGTACGTAACTTGTTAAAAATTGACAAACGGTGTCTGCCTACGTGTTATTTTCTCTGCCTACGTGTCATCCTCTCTATCCTCTCTGCCTACGTATTATTCTAACCCGTGTCTGCCTACGTGCTATTCTAATCCCCTTCAAAATCAGGCCTACCTGACCTGATCCTCCCCCTTCTGATTGCAGGGTGGCTTGATTCTTGCTGACGGTATAAAAGGCCTGGTTGACCACCCAGTGGTGAGTGCCAGGGCAGCAGGGGAAGTGAAGTGTTTGTGACCATTAAGGATAGATGCTGGCTTTCAAAGAAAGAAAGAGAGAGAGAAAAAACTACGTAGGCAGTGATAAACCACCTTCCATACTGAATAAGGAAAAGAGCCGCTTTGGTACCGAGTCTGGAAGCTGTTTTCCTGCGCTTGCTTTAGGAAAAAGTCAGTCAATACTTTAAAAGAAAGCTCGAGTCTCTTTCTCTGGGCTTGTGCAGAAGGTCGCTCACTTAGTCAGCAAAAACATTGTTTCTTGCCCTGTGACGTGAGGCTGCATCAACTTTCTTTTCTTGTCCTCTGAAGAGAAGGCATGGTTCGTACTGCCTTTTGCTGTTTGTGTATGCTGGTCTATTAGCATGGAGACCAAGCTGTTTATTTAACTCCATAACTAGCAAATAGCATTGCTTTAAATTTGTGGTCAAGCCTCACAACTCATAACAATTATTATTGGCCTTTTGCGCTTTAGGCGCTGGTGGGCACAGCTGAGAAGGTTTACACTTCAGTACGTATGGAACTAACATCTCCAGGCGGACACAGGTGAGTAAGAATATTTTGAAACAGGTGAATAAGAATAGTCTGAAACAAGTGAGTAAGAATAGTCTGAAACTGGTAAGTAAGACTAGGTGGAAAGGTGTGCATTCTGGCTGTATGGACTGGCAACCCAAGACAAAATCAGGGGCTTGCAGCCTTTGCACAGATGAGCATTCACAAATGGGTTGGCCAGAAGCGCCTACTATGGGTACGGTGTTTTTAGCGGGGATGTTCAAAGCGTATGATTGATTGAGTTGTGCAATTATACATATGTTAAAAGCAGTGTATAGTCCCCGTCAATCATCGTTCCGCACAGCTCACCAGCAGCCAGCAGCAGCACCACCACTGCCACAAGGCACGAACACCCTCATGTTCCACTCATTTGCATGTGGGTGGGTCACACATTGCGTTTTGTTACAGCTTAGCAGCCAGTCTTAGGTCGTACAGGCTTTTTTCCAAGATTCCCCTCAGATGCCCCCTGAGGCATATATAGCGTTGTAGGCTTACCTTACCTTACCTTGGGTCATACAGGGTTGGGAGACCTTTCCAGTTCCCTAGTGTAACTCTGGTGTTGGAATATTGCAGTGGACATATAAATGGTCACAGAACATAATACCATAATACCAGAGGGGTTTGACGGACCCCCAAATGGGCATGTTGATTGTCAAAGTGTTGCCGATTCCGGCGCCCATGTCTAATATGAATAGGTCGAACCCTAATTTTTAGGCACCCGTGTGCTGTATCTGAGCAGCCAGGCCATCAAATTGGGTGATTTATGCCAAACACGAGGCTGCTTCCCAGAACAGACCACCCAGACATCAAATTGACCCCAGAACTTTTTAGCCCACTTTCTTTCATTAACAAACACACGATTTAAATGAACAAAGGAACGTTTTACAACTTATGCTCCGTCAACCCCCCCTGACATAATACGATGTAGAATATAGGTTTGAGGTCTGGCATTTATTCAACATAGCTAGTTTGCGCATGGCTCATAGTGTGTGCCGTGCATTTTCAGTTTAATGGCAGCGCTAGTTAAAAATTGGTAGTTTGTAATTCGAGGCTCAGCAAAGTGTACAACTTTTAAACATGTCAGGATGAAAGCTGAAATTGAAAATTATAAGGTGGAGGAGCGAGGATCTTTTAGCCAATAAGGAGTGTCTACCGCAAGCTGCAAATGTTTCCATACCCCCACCGTGTTGCCCTTACATGTAGAGCAACGTATTCATCAAGACATGTCAAATGGACACATGAAGCAGTCAAGGTGTCGAGAATGGAACACTAGAAGAAGTTACGCTTTGCAAGGGAGAGTTTGTGGAGCCTCAACGTAGCGTGTTTCAAGTTTCTTGACTTACTTGCTCTGAATCGCTTACCAATTTTAAACTTGACCCACTTGGAGTTTAACATTCACCTCAAATGGCTCAACTTTACCCCTAAATATTCAACAAAAGAATTTATAGAATTTCATGCCACCTCTTGCATCTCAATCCCTTCCAGAAGCAGACCTTACATTTCTTATCAAATAAAACAGCACAGTGCAATGGTGCATGATGTAAATCGAAAGAAGTGTGCTTACCATTATCCCTCCCCCCTGCAGCTCAATGCCCCCAACAGATGGATCCGACATTGCCAGTCAGGCTGCTCGCGTGATTCAAGCAGTCAATGCAAACCCACCACCAGGTAGGCGGTTCCAGGTTGCTTTCTTGGATGGCAGTGCGACAAGGAACTAGCAGAAATTTGTGAGATCAGTGCAGAATTCTATCAGCAATGTAGCAATTTATATGTACTGTCTTCAACTGAATTTTGTCAAAAAGGATCAAATCCATGTAATGTGCTTTTTGGATTCACCCTGGCTTTAACAATGTATTTTAAAACCTACTCGCGTTAATTTTTTTGTTCCTGTCCTTTTGCAGCTACAATCCGCCCTCCCATCTCTGACTTTTTAAACGCCCTTGCTCCGTACCTACCTAAGTACAAAGGACTTGCAAAGCCGTTGCTGCAGCATGCGGGATCCTGGTACGTCATGTGTCATGTGTATTGTTATGTATGTTAATTTGTCTCAAATTTGTGGTTGCAAGGAACACAATAATCCTTTTGGCAACGCAGTTCAAAGGGCGGTGATGGCTGGAGCTCTTATTTTTGGTGGCAGATTTGCAGATTGATTAGTTTGATAAGGACTTACAGGCTATCCTACTTCCTCAAACTTTATTATTCTCACACTGCAAGAGCTCTAAGGAGAAAGCAAAGAATTCACGTTCACGTTGCTCTTATCCATGCTTTAGATTTTACCACCTCTGGTGTGTTATCGTCCCAAATCGTAACACATTGCTCTTGCCGTGCGCACATAGTAAGCTCAAGATCTGAATTACTTTTTTATACTTTTTAATTGCAGCAATGTGCTCCTTTAGCACATTTGACTTGACAACGCATTTCCTTAATTAAACAAGGGTATTACTTTCACCCTTGGATTAGCCCCATAACACAGCGACCGTCACGGCCTTCCTCTTACTTTCATTGGCAGGCCCCTCAACGATATCCTCGCTCAGTTTTTTGTGAAAGCCTCTAGAGAGGTGGCTGCTCTTGTCCGGACTACTGTGGCAGTCACAAAAATCTCAGCAGGGGTCGCAGACAACGTCTTGCCGAATATCGGGCACGTCACTTTCAACATGCGAGCACATCCAGGTAAGTTGGATTTCTGATTTACCATTATGTTACGTCCCATTATGTTACGTCCCCTCTTATTCAGCACCTCTTATCAAGACTCCTTCAATGCCTTGCGTGCAGAGACAAAGAGGCAGGAACTGCTGGACTACCTCAATATGGCAATGGCAAAAGGTAGGTGTGGTCTTGCCTCCTCTCCCTCCGTATTATGCCATAATGTTACCTTGTTATACTCGTGTACATTAGGCTAAATATGAATCTGCACTTGTTTCATCCTAAAACCATAGATGAGCGGAAGCCAGAACTGGTTTTGTGAATGTGATGCAGCGTCACCCTGACAGCTGCTTTCTGTCCCCCTCTTAAGGATAGCCACCAAGACACGACACAGAGGCCTCCATGTTAGGCTTGCAGTAGTTGCACGTTACATGCTTCCTCCTTGACAAACTTTGCGGGAAACACTCTGATTTGCAGCCAAAGTTATGCCTGGAGCAGCTCTGCACGTGACGGAGGCCTCGCATTTTGGGCCAGTGGGGAGCGTGTCTCCATCAAACGGCACTGAGTTTGAGATCATACAACAAGCTATTCAGGAGTATTGGCGGAAGGATGGGAAGGTTGGTGGGACGTGATTTAGTTTTTGTCAAAAGAGTGGTAAAGGGAGCAGCAAAACACAAATTAATAATTGTCTCATCCCACTTTCATTCCTGGCGGATCTCAACCCTCTTTTGAGATGTTGAAGCACTCTGTTTTGTGTTTGCACGTGCCTGGCAGCTGCCACACTTGAAGGCGTTGCACATATACAACAGACACACACCCTTGTTCTACGGGGCAAGATGTGGCACTATCTATGTTCTTTCACTCTTACCACCTTATTCCTCTCACTCGTGCAATTGGACAGGGTGTTGCGGTGGCCCCTTATCTCCTCTCAGGTGGCACCGACTCCAAGCACTTTGCTCACATGGCCAAGAAGATTTACAGATTTGCCCCGTACTCTGTGAATAAAACAGCCGGCGATCTGGGCACAATTCACAGTACTAACGAGCGAGTCAAGGCAAAGGACTTCACGCTTGCTATTTGTACTTACGCACGAATGATTGAATTGTTATCAAATCAGTGAGACTGTTATTGTTTACCAGAAGCATTGCAAGTATATTGTCCTTATAAATGGGCGTATTTGCCAGCCAAGTCTTCTTTGACTAAACATTTTTATTCACATCTGTTTTTCAACTGCAATGTTAACTTTTGTTTTGATTTGATTTGTTAGGTGTTAATAGAAAACCATGCAACATTTTGTGTGCACTTTCCTAATGATTAAAGAGCTTGCATGTAAACAGCACAGGTACACGGCTAAAGATCCCTCTAATCGGTGCTTTAAATCAGGGATCGGTCATTCGAAAGAGCATGGGCTGTCTCAAACCGCTCATGATATCTATCTTGTCTGAGGCTCCGTATCGGGTTAGGCCTGCAACCCTCTTGTTCCCCTTGATTTTTTCATTTCATGTTTTGGCTACGAAGTTACTCATCATTTCTGAACCTTGGTCTGATCACCTTTTTATGAACGAGGATTTACTGACGGTCCCCCTTTGTAAACCCTTTATCGTCAGTCTGACCTTAATTGCTGTGTCAGTTCAACAACCAGCTTTGTGTGATCTCCTTCCTCACCATGACACTAGACTATACTCTCTTTTTAAAGGTCAGAGTACGTGAGTTTATGGATTTATTTGCGGCCGACCGAGATCAGTCAGGCTGAGCAGCAGCCGATCAGCCAAAGAACAATCTGGCTGAAATTCCCCCCCCCCCCATTGTAATCATTGCCTCTGCTGCTGCCGACTAAATCTATGAAACCCCTCTTTGCTCTGCTACATATGGTGCTGAAAATGCCATAAAAATGGGCAAGGCAATAACCAAGACTACATACAAGCTCGAAGCGGAGTTAATAGGATAAAATTTCAAGTGAAGACCAAAAGGAGGTGCTGTGATGAGTTCGGAAAAAAAAGGCATGCCTAATATATGGTTATTAGGATATTTTAAACGCAAGCACATGAAGAAGAAATACCAGCATGGAAAACCATACCACTGTGTGAACAGGGCGGAATTCCGGAATTTGAGTTCCAACCAAAAGTTTCTGGTGCCAAAACTGCACAGGGCTAAGGCTACTTGCCCCTCCATGGCACAATCCTTCTCGGTAGCGTTTCCTCGACTGGTAGTTGTGGACGACAGTGATGGCAGGGATGACTGCATATGTGGGTGGAGGTATGGACAATAAGAATGCAGTTTTTGTGTTACTTTCTAAGCAGCCGAGGTGGATCGGCAGGGATACTTTGATAGAGAACTACTCAATACAGACGAAAGGCCACCAAGCGAGCACCCCTTGTTATTTGTATTTTGCACAATTTAGGCGGCAACCCAATTGAATCACCTCCCAGTGCTGGTACCAACATTGCAACTACTGCAATAGCACAGCCTTTTCACAACAACACGAGCAAGCACGATCTGCACAGCTTGTAGTGCTCAAACAATGATACACGCGCACATACACACACACACTCTCTTAAAAGATCACAAGAAGTCACCTTGTTTGCAGGAGGGGGGCTGAGCTTTGTAAGGGAGTCACGACACGCACACGATGGTTCTCTGCCCATGCATCAAGTACAGCGGTGGTGTGAGGCACCCCACATGTTGGGCTGTCAGGTTCGAGGCCTAAGCTGACTCTGACGGAATCTTCGGCCTGTGAACAAGCAAAGCAGAGTGTGTCTGTTGCACTGTCAGGGTCGGGCGTAGACCCGTATAGTTGTAGAGTACGGTGGATACAACATTTCATAAGGCACACAGCATCGTATTATGCTCAAGCGTGATGCAATAGTTGTTGGCATGATGTCTAATAAATCTACAATTTCCAACATCCAGGCTCTGGATGTCAACCAAAAAATTTAGAATACTGGATACACAATTGTTTCTCAGGGACATGTAAACCAGCCCGTCAAAACACGCACCTGATCCACGGGAACGAATAGCCCGTAGTGCTTCCTGTACCCCACAGACACGTCTGAATGGTGGTGTGCCAGCTCGCCTGACGTGGCTTCCCTCCCAGGATCATGGAAGGTGCCCTGCTGTAGGGAGGCTTGGTGGTGGTGCTGGAAGAAGCTGGGCGGGCAGGTGTGGGAAGTATAGGAGGGGCTGCCACGGTTGCGCATTACGCTCGGCGAGCCAGGAATTGACAGAGCTGGTACTGTGGAGGCAGGTGGAGAGAAGATGGTGTATATAGTTTTGGCATTGACAATGATGAAGAAGAAACCAAGAATCTAGGGCAACGGTGTTAAGGGCAAGGGGGTTGTGGGGAGTGGCTTTGGCCTTTGGGCTGTGGCACAAAGCAAGATGCGGCAGATTGGGAAACCAAGTGGGGCGATGGTAGGTGAGTACGTTTTTTTGGCAAGTGAGTACTTGTTTGAAGCCTTCCCTTTACCCACACTCTTTCAATTCATTATAGGCTGTTTCAATGCAATGGGTGCAAGCAGCCTCATCTCAGTGTCCATCATCACACAATTAGTGATGGACTGATGTAAAAGGAATAATCACATAGTTACGAGGCAGTCATGATGACCTACAACCTGATGACTCGTTGCTGACCAAGTAGCTACTGAAAAGGTGATGACTCAGATTAAAAGACGAGAGAGCATAACTGCTGCTATGTGGGGAGAGAGGAATGGTTCGAAGGTGAAGGCCGCAGTCAGTACTGCTGTCAAGTGTGCCACTGCCCCCATCGTAGCCAATCCTCTGACTTAAATCTCTGTCTTAAAGAACAGAAAGATGGACTCCTTCCGTCTCCTCGAGACCATGAAAACTAAAACAAGGGAAGCAAGGCGCAAGAGCACGCACACCTTCCTTGCAAGCTGCAGGCTGAGATTGTAGATGTTGAGCTTGTGTCTGATGCGTACACGTACACATAAAGCCTGGTTGGAGCATGTCTCTGACGTAGACTCAACTTTGCTGACACAAACAGAGTTACGCAGATGAGACAAGGCACTTGTTTAGAGGAAGCTCACCTCCTGTGGTAGCAGGCCGGCCTGCTTGGCACATACGCAGCTGTGGTATCCTTCACTTTGATGGCAAAGGGCATAGCTAGCGTCCTGATCAGATAAAAAACACCGAGGCACCAAGGGTCGCTTCCTCACCTCCTGTGGTAGCAGGCCTGTGTGACAGTGATTGTCTGTAGTGCTCACTGCTGCGTAGATGGTCTTTTGCAGCACTGTCACCACAATCCACGCGCAGGTTGGTCGGCAGTGTTGGTGCGGAGGCAAGGAAGGTGGCGGCTGGGAGTTGGATGCGACTAGCTCTTGAGACGGGTGAATGGGGGTCAGCTGCAGGAGTGAGAAACGGTTGAAGTGTGTATGCAAGTGCGTGTGCATGTGTGTGTGTGTGCTGCGTGTGTGTACGCATCTCAATCTGTTGTTGGAAATACCTTAGGCAGGTTATGATTTTTGGAACATGTTTCAGGACAGTGCACACACATATTTTTGCGTAAGAAGCATGTAGTGTGGCACCTACAAACATGCACACACACACCTGCTGCCGTCTGTGCGGCAGTAGGCCTCCAAAACCTGCTCCCATCCTGTCGAGAGCTTTTAGCTGGGGATCCTGCTGGCCTAGAATGAGGCGGAGAGCCCTGCAAGGAAGAGAGGGGGGCCGACAGAGTCTCTGCTTTGGTTTCAAGGTTTTGAGGATTTCAAACAAGTGTGAGTTGCAGAAGAGAGGCTTGACATTTAACAAAGATATGGGCGAGTGACGGCTTGATACTTTTATATGGGCTATAGGCACCTACTTAAGCTCATGTGTAAAGGTTAATAAAGGTTGGTGGAACGTCTTTGGGAAGATTGCCTCAAGCATTCAAGTTTGACACGCTAGGGAGGTTAAAACAGTAAGCAATGCCCGCAGCCACCACAACCTCTTCCTCCTTTACTCACACTTGGCACAGCAGCGTGACTGTGGAGCAACACAAAAGCATTCAGTGTAAAGCATTCTGTTT
>Ga0307943_1002143_pt1 | contig 10042 bp, 13 predicted proteins | sample OrgLakmetagen177_FD_203149 | JGI IMG/M metagenome (GOLD analysis project Ga0307943, IMG submission 203149) | Saline water microbial communities from Organic Lake, Antarctica - #177 | ecosystem: Environmental > Aquatic > Non-marine Saline and Alkaline > Saline | place: Antarctica: Organic Lake... | reverse complement strand
ATTTTTGTTGGCTGGCAAACGCCGTGTGAATTTTTTGCACCACCATGAATGCATGGCGCTGGCAGTTCCTGTTGATCTGCACAGAGTTTGGACATTTGACCGTGCGCTTGGAGGTTTCTCCTGCCAAACATGCTGGGTTCACGCTGGTTCTGGCGGCACCCTAGGCATGACTTTCGTGCCTACCCTTGGCCACTCATTTTTCTATTCTTCATGAACGCTTTTCCCATGTCGTATCCTTTTGTTTCTCCTTCATGCATGCGTTTCCAATTGTTTGTCCTTTTCTGGTGGGACTTTGGCTAGTTTGAGCACAAGTAAGGGGTCTCTCCTTCATGCACGCTGCTCTTTATCAGAAGTGCAGCTCTGACATGTTGTGTGGCCTTGCTGTAGGAACAACAGCTGGAGGGCCACAAGCAAGCCCAAGCAGCTGCAGAAGCAGCAAGGTGTGTGTTTGTCTGTTTGTGTGTTTGTGTGTGTTTGTGTGTTTGTGTGTGTGTGTTTGTGCTGCACAAGGCACGATGCAGGCAGCTCCATTGCTTTGCACTGTATCAGTGTCGTAGGCAAATATAAGGTAGTGTATGTGCGCCTGCAAGTACCAGCTCTACCTACCTCTTGATCCGACTGCTTACTTTTGCATGTTTGCCGTTTACCCTTCAGCTCAATCAGTGTGGACACTGTCATTGTACAACGAGACCACTGCTGCATAGTTGTTTGCCTGTCAAACAAAATAGCTTCATTGGTTTGTAGGTATGCTTTAACATCACCTGCACATCAGCCGGTTGCCTTTAACTTAATCAACCATTGGATCTCAATCATCTACTGGACCGTCCTAACCATCCTTACAATCAATCGTCCACTGGACCATCCTTACCATCAATCGTCCACTAGACCATCCTTACCATCAATCATCCACTGGACCATCCTTACCATCAATCATCTACTGGATCATCATTACCATCATTGCCATCAATCAACCATTGGATCTCAATCATCTACTGGACCATCATTACCATCATTACCATCAATCGTCCACTGGACCTCAATCACCCACTGGACCTCCGCTTGTCTGCACAAACAGGGACCACTTGCGGGACGAAAAGCAGATAGACCAAGACACCGCTGCTGACATCGGCAGGCGTGAGACAGAGCGCACGCAGACAGAGCTGACCACACTCAGGCAGCAGGTGTGAATTCCTTGATGCATGTACGTGGAGGTGGAAGGAAATGTAGACCTGGCAGGCGTGAGACAGAGGGAACGCAGACAGAGCTGATCACGCTCAGGCTGCAGGTGTGAACGTGCTGATGCAATGCATGTATGTGGAGGTGGAAAGAAGTGTGGACTTGGCAGGCGTGAGACAGAACTGGACACATAAGGGAGCGGGTGATCTCCATGTTAGATTTGAAGCAAGGAGGGGATCATTCGCGTCTTTAATAAAATTAAGTAGCATATGTGTGTGGCGTATGGAGACAGGTATGGAAGTGCAAGTGGCTGTTTGGCCAGCCACTCCTGGGACACTCCGATGCACCACACAAACACACTGCAAACACGTACGGTTGGCCAGAATCATACATGTGTACGGTATCCTTGGCAGGGATGTCACAAATGTGCTGTCGTATATGGTGTATTTATACGGCTCTGGCCAACCCTACAAATGAGTAACAGAGTAATGCCGATAGCAAGCAAGATTCCTTGACAAAAAACTATATTTGTGAGGTCTATTTCACTGTCGTTCACGCAGTGCGTTGACCTAGATCAAGCGAAGGCCGAGGCATGCCAAGAGGCAGCATCCATCACACAGACGTCGCAAGCTCTTCAGCAACAGCTAGATCAGGTAGGCTCCATTGCCCACTTATGCTCAGCACGTTGTTACAGCCTAAAGTATTTGTCCTACCCTTTGATATGGCTCTAAAAGTGCTCTAGCAGGCTCAAGGCTGGAACAAATAAAATGTGGTCTGTATTCACGCCTGTGTGCATATGTTTTGACGAGATGTGAAACGTTGCTATAAGGGTAATCCGACAGATGCCATTTTTTGTGCTTCGTGCGATATATATCCACGTAACAAGATGGTCTTGGGATATCTGAGCACACGCCTGTACACAAATGATGAGGTGGATGTGGTCTGTGCACAAACAATTCCCATGTGGTCTGTGTACACGCCTGTGCGCGTATGATGTGCGATGCACCGTTCAAACACGTAGCATGTCTTTTTTGGTTCAAATTAGGAAGGTACTCAGGAATCTGGCTTGACTGCTCGTGTGGATGAGGTGTAGCAATCACACACACACACACCTGTCATGTTGGAAGAGCTGCTTTCTCTCCCTATATACACCAGTGATCCACCGCAGAAGTAGCACAGATGTATGCATACACTAGGACATACATGCTAAACATACACGCAGTGATCCACCACAGAAGTAGCACAGATGTATGCATACACTAGGACATACATGCCAAACATACACGCAGTGATCAACCGCAGAGGTAGCACAGCTGTATGCATACACTAGGACATACACACAATCATGCCAAACATACACGCAGTGTCAAATTGCCATGTACTGCTACACAAAATGGGACTTCCATGCAGGCACGCTCCCGGTGTGTCGATGTGGAATCTCAGCTAGAGGCCTCTCGAATGCTAGCCAAGGCCGAAGAAGAGGCGTTGCATGAGCAGCAGGCGCAGCTGGAGCAGCTGCAGGGCCGTGTGGCGCAGCTGCTGCAGGCGGGTGAAGCCAAGCAAGCACAGCTGCAGAAAGTCGAAGATGATTTGAAGCAGCTGCAGCAGGAGGGTGAAGGCAAGCAAGCACAGCTTCAGACAGCAGAGGAAGCGTTAGCACGGCTGCAGCAAGAGGGGGAGACCAAGCAAGCACGTCTGCAGAAAGTAGAGGAAGATTTAATACAGCTGCAGCAGGAAGGGGAAACCAAGCACGCACGGCTGCAGGAAGCGCAAGCAGCGCGTGAGCAGCTGCAAGTGCAGCTCAGCACGGCGCAGCAGGTCAGAGGCAGCGTGGACAGTAGTGTGGCCCTGCTGCAGGCACAGCTGAAAGAGGTCCAGCAGCAGCAGCAGGAGCAGCGACGGCAGCAGCAGCAGGAGCTGTCTGAGTTGAGGCAGCAGCTGGAGCAGGCACAGAAGGAAATGGTTGCAAAGCAGGAGGAAGTCCAGCGTCTGCAGGACCAGCAACAGCAGCAGCAGCAGGCGCTAGGTACATTGAAACAGCAGCTGGAGCAGGCACAGAAAGGAGGAGTGACAAAGCAGGAGGAGGTCCAGCGTCTGCAGGACCAGCAACAGCAGCAGCAGCAGGCGCTGGGCACATTGAAACAACAGCTGGAGCAGGTACAGAAGGAAGGGGCCGCAAAGCACGAGGAGGTGCAACAGCTGCAGCAGCAGGTGGCAGACGGCCGGCAGGAGCTGCTTGGGGAGCAGCAGCAAGTGCAAAAGCTTGCACAAGGGATGGAGGCACGACAGGTAATAACTTAGTGGTTGCGTGTTGATTGAATGCAGACGCGCTCCTGTGTATGGTTCCTGCAGTTGTTGCTTACACCTTTTTCCAGGAGAAATTGCATGAACAGAAATTGCATGACTGACGCAGGGATAGGGTCGATGCTTGCGGAGTTGGCCAAAACCATATTTATACAGTGTATGTACAGTATTTTAGCAGGAAAATCCATATATCGGTGTAAATATATTTACACACTATACGGTGTTATACGTTGTATGTATATTAAATAGCATACGGTGTATATGTATTATATAGTATGCGGTGTTATACGGTGTATGTATACTGTACAGTATATGGTTTTACACAGTGTACGGTGTTATTCAGTGTAAATATACAGTTCTGGCCAACCCTAATGATATGCATGATGCAAGCCGAGTTAAAAAAGGCTGACTAATGTGCAGCAATCAAGACACGCCCTTGCCTTGACATATCCCTTGGTGGAAAACCTTGTGTTCTAACCCTAGCTGACACTACACCTCATGTGAACGACAGGGTCAGGTGCTGCAGCTGGAAAGGCAAGTGCAGGAGCTGCAGGCGCAGCAGAGGGAGGCTGAGGCCGCAGCTGAGGCCAGCAAGGGCGCGTTAGTAGCAGCAGAGGGGCAGGCCCAGACGGAGTTGCTGTCGTGCCAGCAGGAGCTGCAGGTGCGCAGATTCAAGAGATGGTCGAGTGAAGGTGCTTAAAAGTTTGGCTGAAACAGAAATGGTCTTTACAGTGAGGCTGCGATTTGTTTCTTTTGAGAGGCTCAGGATAGAAAGCTAGAGCACCTCCTTCTGGCACGTTTCTACATCTAAGTGGGGTGATCTCACAGGAACGTCACACCAATGGTGGCAGCAGAGCAGCAAACATAAAATTAGCACCCCATACAATAATCGTGATAAAATGAACATTGGATGAAGGCTGCTCTTTTCCTTAATTGGCATGCAACAACATGCATGCATGTGATTGAACATACATGGAGGTTGTTGCGCACTCTGTCTTATTGGCAGGCGTGCAAGCAAGAGGTGCAAGCTGCACGACAGGAGCTGGAAGTGGTCAGGAGCAACCAGGTGGGTAGTGTGTGTGTGTGTGCGGTTGCATCGTGGGGTTTGGCATTGATGTTTGAAGATGTGCATGTTAAGGCGCGCCATTATCTTCGGCACAGACTTTAGCATGTTGCAATGACCTGAATTAGTGACAACTCAGAGACTCAACAAATACACACACAAAGAGCAACGCATCCGCACATGTAGGATTCTGATGCAAGTGCTGACATCGAGTCGCTCACGATGGAGCGCCTAAAACTGCAGGGCCAGCTCTCCCAACTCGTTGACCGCGAGGTAATCCGTGGTCAGGTTTTCGAATAGGTGCAGGTGGTTACGAGTGCAGTCATATGTTGTGTACGTAGGAGAGTGCATGTTTGTCGTTACGAGTGCAGTCATTTGTTGTGTACGTAGGTGAGTGTATGTATGTGGTTACGAGTGCAGTCATATGTTGTGTACGTAGGAGAGTGTATGTTTGTCGTTACGAGTGCAGTCATTTGTTGTGTACGTAGGTGAGTGTATGTATGTGGTTACGAGTGCAGTCAGATGTTGTGTACGTAGGAGAGTGTATGTTTGTCGTTACGAGTGCAGTCATTTGTTGTGTACGTAGGTGAGTGTATGTATGTGGTTACGAGTGCAGTCAGATGTTGTGTACGTTGGTGAGTGTGTGTATGTGCACGCATATGTGCATACATTAAGTGCGTATGACTTTCCAAATTGATCTACACCTGCCTTTTGTGCTGGTTTTATAAGTGTGTTCCTAGTATGAGGTTAATGGACGGAATTGTTTTTATCAATTGTTGATGAACCGGCCCCACGCAACTAAAGTGCTGCTCCTTGTGCGCAACCCACCTAATCACGCCCATATTGTTGATATACTGCAGGAGCAACTCACGAGCGCAGAGCAGCTTGTTGAAGGCCTGCGATCTGAGCTGTCCACAGCACGGCAGGTAGGGAGAGCGGCGCGCAGCATTGTGGGTTTTGCAAGTTACAAATGTGCATTGTTTTGGTACAAAGAGTTGTCATGGGTGTTCAAGTAATTGTCATTGGTATGGAACGAATCATTGTTAAGTTACAAATGTGCATTTTCCAGCCTGTACCCCATGCAAAATCTGTCCTTGCCAATGCAAGTGTTTTTTTAAGACATCATAACCCAATGGAAAGAATGAATCCATGTTTTTGTTGTGATCACATTGCTCGTCAACTGAACTCAAATTTCTAACGCTGAGCAGCTCCTCGGGTTCAATGTGCTCACGATAGGCGTAAAAATAAAAAGGATTCTTACAATCCTTATAATGACCACAGGTTATGCCGCTCCTCTCACCTCCAACCTTTCTTACCTACCTTGTATCTGCTGACACAAGTGCCGTGCGCCATACCTCCCCACACGCACTATCAGAATGTAATGTTTGCATCTGTGCTCACTTGCCAGGCCCTCGAGTCTGCCCAGCGTGTGGCCGAGCAGCAGCGCAGCGCCGCATGGTCCTACCAGCAGCAGGGCAAAGAAAGAGAGGCCGAGCTGCTGAAGCATGTGACATCCCTGGAGGAAGAGCAGGCTGCGCTGCGCAGGAAGTGAGTGGCTTTAGCTCGAGATCATTTCTGCAAGGAGGGAAATGGCGCATGGGAGACATCGAACACCTTTTTGGTCTCAAAGGGAAGCAGGCTGCACAGGAACTAAGTTAGCTGTTGCTTTGCAGTATGTTTCCCACATGCCGCATGCAGTATGCTCGTTTCGGGTGTATGCCTTCCTGTCAGGCTCCTGCAGCACCGACCCATCCCCTCCATACCGTGCACTGACCATCGGCAGTGCTCAGTAACGCACCGCACCTTAAAACTTCTGTCCTTTGCACCGCTCCCTTCAGTAAACACACCACGCGTTGAGCGTCTGTCGAACATACCGCTCCCTTCTATCAACACAACATTAGCCATCAGCCCAGACCCAAGCGGCATACCATCCTTGGCTGACACGCATGTTTTACTTACTTTCTAGATCACAGGACACCCTTTCAAAAATTGGTAGATACGCTCTTGGCAAACACAGGACGGTAGCCCTGAGCCTTGACCCCAGCGGTGCGCAGTCCTTGGCTGACGAGCGCGCTCAGCTGGACAAAGACAGGGAAGCTTTAAGCAAACAGGTACGTGAGAAGAACAAACAATGAACGAGCCGCAAAGCCAATCTCCACGCAAAATGAAGTACAGCGGGCTGGTGTATGTAGGATTGTCTAATTCGTGGATAGGCTGTGGGAACACAGTGGCTGGCCGTGTCAAGCGCAAAAGTCACTGTGCCTCTACAGCTTAGATCACTGTGCCTCTGCAGCTTAAATTATCGCGCCTCTACAGCTTAAATCACTGTGCCTCTGCGGCTTAGATTATCGTGCCTCTACAGCTTAGATCACGGTATCAAGCACATGTGTGCACGAGGCTGATGATGGTTGCCTAGGCAGGTGCCTGGAGAAACTTTTGGGGGATGCTAGTGTCTTTGCGTCCAGCGAGCAACGTGCGGTCAGGGTTTAAACTTGGGACTTTGATGAGGGTAAGAACTTGGGAGCTATGAATCTTAGACTTATAGATAGCCAAAAAATAGCTAGTCTAAAGCGAAAACAGGCTCAGGACGTCTAAACGATTGTTGTAGTCCCTTTGATGAGTGACACACTGAACCTCAAACATTTGAAGGCTTTCGGCGTCCACACTCTTGCCATTGTCCCTTTGGTGTGTGGTGAACGACGCAAAAAGCATACAGCATGCTAGAGAGCAAAGTTGCTACAGCTTTGGCGCCTTCTGATAGCGTCTAAACTGTGCAGCACTCCTATGGCTGAATAACTACAAGTAATGGCTGTGACTGTAACTACCAGCGTCTAAACTGTGCAGCACTCCTTCACTTTTAATACCTGCAGACATGCAGCGTCTAAACTGTGCAGCACTCCTTCATTTTTATACCTGCAGACACGCGATGTTCACTTTTTACACCTGCAGACACGCGATGTGAGGGCAAAGGCTGTCAAATGTGAGCAAGACCTGTTGCAGCTAGCTCGTGGTACGCAGCAGTTCCAGGCTCGAGACGAGGTCACACGTGCACGGGAGTCGGCCCTCAATGCCAGGGAGGTGGATCTCAAGTCCCAGGTGAGGCTTGGAGTTTGTAAGTATACTAGAAGTAGCTCTTTTGGGGGCTCGTTTTCCTTGGCTCTACGTTTCATTCCTCGCCTCCTCACATGATTGAACGCCACCTTGCTCAGCGGGCAGCTGCCCTTGAAGCCTAATGGTCCCTGGTCAGACTTTTAAGGGGTCGTGATCTGAAGGGGCTTGTCAGACTTTTTAGGGGTCGTGGTCGCCTGGTAATGTAGAACAGCTTTGCTTTTTTAGGGGTCATGGTCGCATGGTAATGTAGAACGGCTCTGCTTTTTTAAGGGTCGTGGTCGCCTGGTAATGTAGAACGGCTCTGCTGTCCAATTGCAACGTCTTGGACTCCTTGATCCATGTTGTTGGGGTGTCCATTAAACCCCGTGCGTGCACTTTTAAACCTATGCTCAGTGCCATGCATACTTTTTCATAGCTGCTCTGTTTAGATCCTCGTCTTAGGGTCTGCCAGCGCTCCATGAGTGCAAGACTACATTTATTTTGTGCTTGCAACCAGGCACCAAACTTGCTTGATCCATGCCATCCGTCCTGCCAGTAGTACTGCATCATTCATGGCAAGTGGAAACGATTCGAATGCGATGGCAAGTAGAAACGATTTAAATTGCCTTGGCTTGATGCAGGCGGCAACTCAAGAGAAGCAAGGCCTTGAGCTGCGTGACAAACAGGCGACGCTGATGGAGCTGATCAACGAAAAAGGACGAGGCATGGAGAAGCTGATGGAGCAACAAGTGTGTGTGTGTGTCGGTATGCATGTGTGCATGTTAAAACTTTGTGGAAATAACCACTAGAACAGCAGCGGACGTAAGATTTAAGTTATGGCTTGATGCAAAGGCCAGCTCCTTAGACAGCAAACAGCATGTGCACTTCAGCTGGAATGCTCAATCTTACAGAGTCCACGTGCTTTGGAGTCTGTGGCATTCAGTGAGGCAGGCAAAGCCAAGAGCATTCCAAGTTGAAAATTTCCTTTTATGTTTCCGTAGATTATTGTGGGTCAAAGGCGATCAAAATCCAAGAGCACTCCAACCTGAAAGTCCCCTTTTGTTTGTCTGTAGGGATGCTGTGGGTCAAAGGCAGTCATTTTTTAACTAGGGCACTGTTGTAATCCTGTCACACCCACTGCAGCAAAATGTGTGTGGGTCAAAGGCAGTCATTTTTAAACTAGGGCACTATTGTAATCCTGTCACACCCACTGCTGCAAAATGTGTGTGGGTCAAAGGCAGCCATTTTCGAGCCCAAGCACTATTGTAATCATGTCACACCCACTGCAGCAGAATGTATGTGGGTCAAAGGCAGTCATGTTTGAGCCAAGGCATCATTGGAACCCTTTCGCACCCTCTGCAGCAAACCCTGTCCCAGAAAGAGGCGGAGCTGGAAGGGACGCGTGCAAAGCTGGAGCAAGAGCTCAGGTCTCTGGGCGGCAAAGACCTTGCAGGCAGGGTTGCTGCCTTGGAACAAGCTGAGGTGAGCAGGGAGGCAATGTGTCTGAGTATAGTTTGAATTGGATTACAAAGGCCTCCAGTCTGGCATGGCTGCTCAACCCATAAGTCCCACCAAAAAAATCAATCAAAAAGATCGACAGCTGCACTTATGGATTTGTAGACATCTGAGATTTGTTGGAAAACAAAACCTTTGTGTCTGAGTATGAAACTGTGCCTGTGAGCGGCCTTGGAACAGGCAGATGTGAGCAACTCTGGGGCCCTCTGTGCAATTATGGGTCTGTTACTGCATGCGTGGCTGTGCTCATATGCTTGAAATGCTTAAATGCTTAGATGCTTAAAACTGGAGAAACGGCCTAGCTTCCTCTTGCCACATGCTATAGGTCATGCATTGCACCCTGGACGGTAAAACACAACCCCTCTTTACCTCATTAAATTTGTATTACATAATTACTTGAAGGCACGTAGAAGCGCAAACGATGCACAAGAGGCGAGTCTGTGGTGCTTCTTGTGTAGGGTTGGCCAGAACCATATATATACGGTGTATATACGGTATTTTTGGCAGGGAAATCATCAAATATACGGTCATACGGTGTATATATACGGTTCTGGCCAACCCTATTCTTGTGCATCCTGAGTGCAGGCCACAGGTGCTTGAGTGGCCTGCACTCATTGTCCTTCCTGTTTTTGAATGCAGGCCCTCCTGGCCTCCCAGCAGAGGGAAGCAGATGAGCAGCAAGCGTTGCTGGAGGAGGCGGAGTCTGCGCTGTCTTTCCAAAGGAAGGAGGCATCCGATAAAGAGGAGGAGCTGGCAGTACGTGAGGGTGGGTCTATAAGTGGTTGGGCAGGCTGTGAATGGAGCTGTCCTGCTAGATTTGTAGAGTGAACAACAAACAAAGGCAGGTCAGGTCAGTAGATGAATGAAAGCATGTGAAGATGGGTTGCTCATGGA
>Ga0307943_1002141_pt1 | contig 10048 bp, 9 predicted proteins | sample OrgLakmetagen177_FD_203149 | JGI IMG/M metagenome (GOLD analysis project Ga0307943, IMG submission 203149) | Saline water microbial communities from Organic Lake, Antarctica - #177 | ecosystem: Environmental > Aquatic > Non-marine Saline and Alkaline > Saline | place: Antarctica: Organic Lake... | reverse complement strand
CCTTCAATTGAAATTGGGATTTCAATTTCTTCTTCAATAAGTGAAACGCCAATAACCTTCATGCCAATTCCCAGTGCATAACTTGCTAGCGCTTGACCAATACGACCAAATCCAACTATCAAAAGAGTTTTTCCTCTCAACTCAACACCTTTACTGTATTTCTTTTTCAAACCTTTGAAGTCTTCACTTCCTTTGACTGGCATTTCTTTATACGATTCATAAGTTGAACGCGACAATGCAAACATTGAACCCAAAGCTAGTTCAGCAACAGATTGTGAAGATGAAGCAGGTGTGTTTTCTACTGTTATTCCTTTTTCACGAGCGTAAGCTACATCAATATTGTCCATACCAACTCCACCACGTCCAATGAATTTTAATTCTGAACAAGCATCGATTAAGTCCTTTCTTACTGTCGTTGCAGAACGTACAAGTAGCCCAACATAATTTTCTTTGTTGATTGTTTCAATTAATTGGTCTTGTGGAACATGTTCTGTTACCACTGTAAATCCTGCTCCTTCTAGTTTTTCTATTCCTTCTGACGAGATTCCGTCATTCGCTAATATTTTCATATCTCTTCTAATTTATAGTGATTTCATAATGTCAACCAAAGCTTGTGCACTTTCTTTCCCTAAGGCATTGTACATAGAAGCACGGTATCCACCAACAGATCGGTGACCTTTTAAACCAATAATATTTCCATCATTCCAAAGTTTATCAAAACGTTCTTTTTTGCTATCATCTGTTAGGTGGAAAGTAACATTCATTAGTGAACGGTCTTTTACTTCTGTGGTACCTTCAAAGTTTGGATTGCTATCTATTTCATTGTACAACAAATCTGCTTTCTCTTGATTCTTTTTAGCCATAGCCTCAACACTACCATTTTTCAATAAGTGTTTCAAGTTTAAGTTAGAAACGAATACTGAAAATACAGGAGGGGTATTGAACATACTGTCTTTTTTAGCGTGAATGGCTAAATCAAGGTAACTAGGGATATGCAATGAAGATTTCCCTAAAGCACTATCTTTAACGATATATAAAGTTGCTCCTGCAGGACCTAAGTTCTTTTGAGCTCCAGCATAAATAAGATCAAATTTTGAAACGTCAATAGGTTGAGAGAATATATCAGATGACATATCACAAACCAATGGAACATTAGTTTCAGGAATTGATTTGAATTGTGTTCCTACAATTGTATTGTTTGAAGTATAATGTAAGAAATCAATATCCTCTGGAATCTCATTTAAGTCTGGAATGTAATTGAACCCTTTGTCTTCTGATGAAGCCAATGAAACAGATTCTAAACCAGCATTAGCTCCTTCTTTGATGGCATTAGAAGCCCACGTTCCAGTGTTAATATAACCTGCTCTTTTATGTTCTCCAGCAAAATTGTAAGCTGCAATTAAAAAACCTAAACTGGCACCACCTTGCAAGAAAAGAACTGTATATCCTTCAGGAACATTAAGTGCTTTTTTTACGTTTTCACGGGCTTCTTCCATTACTTTAACGAAGTCAGCACTTCTGTGCGAAACCTCAAGAATAGATAATCCGTTAAAATCAAGAACTGCTGCTGCAGCTTCCTTAAATACCTCTTGTGGTAAAATACACGGTCCTGCTCCAAAATTATGTTTCATGTTTCTAATTTTTTTTTACAAATATGTTAATAAATATGCATTTTTATGCTGAATAATCTAAATAAACTTTCAAATCCTTGGCAGATACTACTTGTTTTTCTTCTTCTAGCTTTAAGAACCTGTTTTTTGCCAAAAACATTGCCTTAGCTGGTCTTGTTGAGCGCCTAGTAAACTTATATTTTTTAACCTGTATTATTCATCAAAACACTCAAAAATATTATAACACATTGTAAAACAAAAGTTTAAATCAATATTTTAAAGAAGAAAACTTCTTTAAAATTGAGTGTTTTTTGATTTACTTTCATACAGCTTCTGCGTTACGCACTTATTGAAATAGAATACTATGTCTGCAAAGTCCGATGCCAACCGAACAAAGTGAGCTCATAGCCTGTCCCGAGAAATCGGGAAATACCATTGAAAATAGACACTTATGAATAAAAAGCTGCATAAAATTAAATTCATGAACCGAGCTTGCGAGCTCAACGAAGTTAATAATACAGGTTAAGTATTCTGTTAAATAAATAATACCCAATCATTACATTATATTTGATTGATTGAATTTGATTTGAATTGCGAAAAAAAAGTCATAAAAAAAGAGTCAGCATAAATGCCGACTCTAGAGATATATTTAAAATATTATTTTTTTTCTTTTTCATCAGCCGCTTTTGCTTTAGGCTTTGTTTCAGCTTTTGTTTCAGCTTTTGTTTCAGCTTTCGCTTCAGTCTTCGCTTCAGTCTTCGCTTCAGTCTTCGCTTCAGTCTTCGCTTCAGTCTTCGTTTCAGCTTTCGCTTCGGTCTTCGCTTTTGTTTTTTTAACTGCAGGTTTTGTTGTAGCCGCCTTTTTCTTAGCAGGTGCTTTATCCTCAGCTTTCTTAGCAGGAGCCTTTTTAGTTTTAGGCGCTAATTTCTCTACTTTTGGCTTAAATACAGGTATATTTAATTTCGTACCTGAATTTTTAGGTCTTGATTTTCCAAATGAACTTCTAAAACGTTTTCCTTTTGCTGTTTTTACATCACCTCTTCCCATAGTAAAAAAATATTTAATTTGTTCTTTCGCTAAATATACGAAAAATACTAGAATTAAATGAAATTTCAATGGAGATTTAAGCGTCTTCTAAAGCAAATCTTCTCAAGAAGTCTTTAACTACGTCATCAGGATTTTTAATGATTCGTTTGCACCATTCAATTTTAAGTCGTGTTTGCTCATCCTTGGATAGCTTCCAATTCAAATATTCCTGACTCTCTAGTCGTGTGCGAACAGTATTTATTGTTAATGCAGCTGAAACAGAAATATTAAAACTTTCTGTAAAACCAACCATTGGAATTTTTACATAATAATCAGCCAAATCAAGTGCTTTTTCGGAAAGCCCAGTTTGCTCTGTTCCAAATAGAAATGCTACAGGTTGGTCGATTGGAACATCATTTATAGTGTAAGCATTGGTGTGTGGGGTCGTGGCAGCAATTTTATAGCCTCTATATTTTAATGTTTGAATACAAGTTGTCGTTGGGTTTAGCTTATCTGTATAATGATGATGACTCACCCATTGTCCTGCACCTAAAGCAATATCTCTGTTTACGCTGAATTTATTGTCTTGTTCAATGATGTGTAAATCTTGGATCCCAAAACAATCACAACTGCGCATAACAGCACTTGCATTGTGTTCTTGGTAAAGGTTTTCAACAGCAACCGTAACATGTCGTGTACGCTCAGCTGCTATACGCTCAAATTTTTCAATCTTTGCTGGCGTTATTATTGAATACAATGCTTGAAGTAGCTTATCTTCCATTCATTTAAAATTTGAAACAAAAAAAGGGAGCTTTATGGGCTCCCTGCAATTTTTTTAAAATAATTGTCTCTAGTTAACAGTTGTTGCCAACTCAGAACCAGCTTTAAATTTAACAACATTTTTTGCTGCAATTTGAATTTCTTTCCCTGTTTGAGGATTTCTTCCAGTTCTAGCTGCACGCTTGGAGATAGAAAAAGAACCAAAACCAATTAAAGAAAGGCGGTCACCTTTTTTTAATGAGTGAGTAGTTGCGTTAATAAATGCGTCTAAAGCTTTTTTTGAATCTGCTTTTGACAATCCAGCTTCTGAAGCCATTGCTTCGATCAATTCTGCTTTGTTCATAGTTATGGTTTTTTATTTGTTAAAAATTATACTCTAGCAAATATAGCGGAATATCAACTACTCACAAGTGTTTGGGTGAAAAAAATAATAAAATGTTGAAAAAGTTGTCGAAATATTGATGAATCCAAGTTATAGCCCGTTATTTCGAAATATTTTACTGGAATTTATTTTAGAATTTTAGAAAAATTAAAATTATTATTTTCAAACTAACACTGCTTTTTAGTCCATTAAGATGCCGCTGGCATTAGATTGGTTATTTTGATCTAAAAAAAAACAACTATTTATTTGATGAGATTTTAATCATTATTAAATGATTTTCCATTCTTCAATAGCGAATCCAGCCAAAAATGAAATAGCATCTAATCTTTTCTTTCCTTCTAGTTGAACCTCAAGTATAGTTAAGGCACCACTGGATGTTTGTAAAATTAACCTTTTGCTTTCACTTCTTAAAGAAGTAGAGGAGTTCGTTTCTTGATTGAGAACAGTTGAACGAAATAACTTTAATGTCTTTTCCTCCTTATTCTCCTTATGTTGAAGTTTAATCCAAGCGGTAGGATAGGGAGACATTCCTCTAATGAAATTATGAATAGACATAATTGGTTGATTTAAGTCCAATAAACAATCTTGCTTTGAGATTTTTGGTGCGGCTTTTAAATCGCCTTCTGGTTGCGGTTTGGGTATTGTATTTCCCAATCGAATCAACTCAACGGTTTCAATAACTGTTTTTGCACCTAGAATCATCATACGGTCATGTAATTCTCCAGCTGTCTCATTTTCACCAATTGTCATTTTATCGCTATTCAAGATCTGTCCAGTATCAATTTTCTCATCTATAAAGAAAGTTGTGACTCCTGTTTCTGTTTCACCATTGATCACAGCCCAATTGATCGGAGCAGCTCCTCTATACTGTGGTAATAGTGATCCGTGAAGATTAAAAGTCCCCATAGAAGGAATCTCCCAGACAACTTTAGGTAACATTCTGAAAGCAACGACAATGAATAAATCTGCCCCATAAGACTGTAAGCCCTCAATAAATTCCTCTTCTTTAAGTTGTTTAGGCTGTAAAACTTTGAGCTTATTACGGATTGCGCATTCTTTAACAGCGCTTCCCTGTAATTTGCGTCCTCTTCCAGCAGGTCGATCTGGTGCAGTAACTACCGCCTTAATGTTGTATGATTCTTTGATTAATTTTTCTAAAATCGTAACAGCAAATTCTGGGGTTCCCATAAAAACGATATTCAAATCTTTCTTTTCCTTCATTAATATTCTTTTTTACGCCAGTTAAATATAGATAAATAAATTATGGATAATGTACCAAGTGATATAAAATAGAGGTATTCAACTGTCCAAATTGCAGCGATGCTCCAATTCCAAACTTTAATTGTGAAATAAGCATATACGATATATACAATCATTCCGAAAATTTCAATTGCCAAACTAACCCTTGTATTTCCTGATCCGTTAATAGTTTGAAAATAAGGTGTAGAAAATCCAAATATCAAAATTGAACCAAAAACCATCCTTAATATGAATGCGCTATCTTTTAAATAAGCTTCTTCTGGATTAATTATGGAAATCAATTGTTCTGGATAAAGTAATGCACCGTGGAAAATAGCCAATAAAAATAGCATTGTCAGCAATTGAATTCGCTTAACAACTTTTGGAATTATTGTTTTGTCTTTAGCATCCATGTATTGCGCAACATAGGTTTTCGTTGTAGCTCCAAATCCAAAAATAGGAACAAAAGCGAGGAAGTAAATAGCGCGTATATTTTGAGAAACAGTCAAATCGTAAGTACTCATTTGCTCAATCCAAGTAAAGAAAACCGTCCAAGCAGCCAAAGCGAAAAAACCTTGTATTACCAATGGCATTCCAACATTAAACAAGCGACGGAGGCTTTTTAGTGTCACTTGAAATTTAGAGAAAATACCATAGGTTATTCTTTCTTTTGAAGTAAAAAGCAATACCAATAAAACCAATGCGGTTAATCCTTCTGAAATTACAGAAGCTAAAGCTGCACCTTCGACACCCATAGGCTCTATATCCCAAAACCCGAATATGAGCAAACAGTCTAATAGGATATTGGAAATAGCGAAAAATGCTGTACTCACCATTATTACCCAGGTCTTTCCTGTCGCCATGAAAAAACTGTTTAAGGCCAGCATCAGCACTCCCATGAAAAATCCATAAGAACGAACAGATAGAAAATCAATTTGCTCTTGCGCTAAATCTTTGTTCTTAGAATACCCCATGAGCATATCTCCAACCTGATTTTGAATCAAGTAAAAAAAGACAATGGCAAAGCAGAATATAACAAATAATGCAGATTGAAAAGTAGCATTTAACGCTTTGTTTTCTCCTTGACCAATGCGCCGTGCCATAATAATTTGAGCAGCATCACCCAAACCTGTTAATCCCATGAATAAGGTGACATAGATTAATCCAGCATTTCCACTTGCATCAAAACTTAAGGTGCTGTAGCGGCTCAAAAACGAAGCGTCAGTAATCATTACGATTGACTGAATAAACGTTCCCAGCATCAAAGGAAAAGCGACCTTAAGAATTTGTTTATACGAAATCGACAGTTGCATGGATAATTTTCAATAAGGCGCAAAAATAAACATTCAAATGCTTGATTGTAAATATAAATTAAAAACATTTTTAAGGGTCTTAGAAAGAGTTAAAACTATGCACTTTAGTGCATCTCGCTTTAGCTTCTAAAAACCTTTATATCAAACATTAGATGTTAGAAAAAAAGACAAGAAGTCTATTGTCTAAATATTTTGATAGTTATAGCATTTTATTCTCATATGAACCTATGGTACTTTTAGTCCCTAGTGGTTCAGTTTCAAAAGAATATTTAAATTTAATTCAACCCAAATTATATGTTTCTATTATTTTTTAAACTATTATTGTGGTATATACGATGTTTGATTTTGAATGTGTTCTACAAAAATATATTTGAAAATACGTTATAATTTAAAATGAATCAAACAGATTAAATAATTTAATACAGACACTATGAAAAAAATCTATTTTAGGGTAATCGGTTTGGCTGCTATAGTAAGTAGTACATTCTTATTTATGAGTAATCGAGCAGAATATTCTGTGGAAACTTATCACAGTTCAAAATTAAATTCTGTAGGAGCTCCTTCAGCTAAAAGTGGTGCTCCTGGTGAGAGTTCTTGTACAGAATGTCACTCAGGAGGTACATTGGATGGTAATTCAGTAAATGAATTATTGCTAGCAGGTGGAGGAAATGATTATGATCCAGGAACTGCGAACGCTATGACGTTGACATTGACCGATAATTCAAATAAAAATGGATTTCAACTTGTTGCGCTTGATGAAAATGATGATATGGCTGGGTCATTCACTATCACCGATTTAGCGGGGACTCAACTCGCATCTAGTAGTTCATTAGGAAGAGAATACGTGACGCATACCTCTTCAGGAAATAGCCAGTCGATGTGGTCTTTTGATTGGAATGCTCCTTCAAATGTTGCGGATGTAACTTTTTATGTTGCAACGAATAAAACTGATTTATCAGGAAGTGCTACTGGAGATCTTATTTATCTTTCTTCGCATACATTTAGTAATCCTAGCGTTTCAGTTTCTGAAGAAAGTAATAATGATGAAATTCAAGTAGGATATTCTCCTGAAAACCATTCATTATTTTTAGACTTTCCAGTAGTTTCTAATAATAGTGTAACAGTCAATGTTCTGGATTTATCTGGAAAGTCAGTATTCTTCAATAATGAGGGACAATTTGTCGCAGGTGATTACACAGAAAAAGTTCGCTTACCAGAATCTATGGATAATGGAATTTACGTTGTTACTTTATTTGTAGGTAACCGTCCTTATTCAAAGAAATTTATTGTTACGAGATAATTACTGTTTAATTATTTTATCTTTTTGAAGTACTTCTCCATTCGAAATAAGTACCACAGAATATACACCATTTGCTAAAGGACTCATTGAAAAAAGATATTCATTGAGTCCTTTTTTTGCGGATAATGTTTCTAATTTCTTCACTAATCTACCACTCGCATCATAAATCTCAAGATATACCGGTTTTTCTGTATCTATTGTAAATTGAATAGAAACGAAATCATTGGTTGGGTTTGGATAAACATTACCAGAAGAATTATTACTAGGAGGTATAATATAGCTAAGTGTGTCAATACACCCTCTTGCGTCTCTGACAACACACTGAACTGTATCATTCACGCATCCACCGTTGAAGCGGTTATCAGAGGAATAATTGTTGTCATCCCAAGCGTATTCAAAAGGAGTAAGCCCTCCAATGGGAGAAGCTTCTATAATCACGTTACAAAAGCTGTAATCTTTCACTTCGATTTTTAATATTAATCTTGAAGTATCAGGGCCATATAATTGAGCTAGAAAACCAGAGTTCCATCTATTCGGCATTGCTAAATAACCAAAAGAATAAATCTCTCCAGTATTATACTTTCGCTGTAATCCGTAATAATCACCCCATCTTTCATAATCACCACTTAAACGGTCAACATAAGCTGCTCCTGATTTTATTTCCAGAACAGGAGAATATTGGCGTTCATTGTCACAGAAAATAGAGGAGTTCCCCGGGAAATGGGTAAATGAAGTATGATCAAAGCCTATAATTACTTCTCGATCACAGGCTTCATTTCCAGACCATGCAATGTTTGGATATCCGTAATCTCTTTCAGAATCACCTATAATACGTGCTGTTACTGTGGGAGAATTATAAACATTTGATATTAAACCATGATAAATAGCACAAAAGCCAGTAGAAGGGTTTACGGTATTGCTTACAAATTGTATTTCATCATCTATTAATATTCCTCCAAGCACACGAGCATCATTGGTTTGCAACCCACCAGTTGCATCAGAGGTGTCAGTATCAGTCTGTCTTGCATTCGGTGGGACACCATAAGAAATATCAGAAATGAGTGGCGACACGTTAAGAGACCCGTTATCTATTTCCAAAAAGAAAATAGTGTCGTTTTGAATATCAAAGTTCCTATTAGAAAGTAAAAATTGTTTATCTGCATTACCTTCAGCTCCTGTAATCAGGTGAAGATTTCGAATGTAATTTCCATCATATGTGATGCTGTCATAGAGGGACGCCTGCATTGACATGTCTCCTGAAAATGCCTCAAACTTATCCATTTCCCAAATAATTGAGCCATCAAATCCAGTTTGCCAAGGTTCATTAGGAACGATTAGATTTCCAGTAAAATATACTTTATTGTGTGTTATTGATAGGGTAGGAAAGTCAGTCCATCTATTATTATTTAGCGGATTTCCTGGTAAATTATATACGTACCAAGGATCACGTGGATCATTTGTTGAGCTAAAACAGATAATCACCTCACTATTCACTGGATCGTTATCTTTGAGCAGTGCAAGGACGAATCTATCTTCCTCTGGGTCATATGCAAGTTTTGGATCGTAATAATTACTCAGAGCGCTACCATCAGCAAAACTACTTAATGAAATTCTTTGATCTTCAAACAGAGTTGTATCTGTGTTCATATCATAAGCCCATACGGAACTATTCATCGATAACATGAGGATTCCTTCATTAGAAATCGCTAAAGTATTATCACTTGGTATTCCAGCATAAACTGGGAATTGTGATCCGTTGTGCCATCGCATAGGAATAAAAGAGTCACCTATAATTGGCTGTTGAACCGACTTAAGGTAAGGGGTTTCTGTGGTCTTTTTATTATTTCTGTAAAATTCTTTACTCTTCTTTTTCTGTCTTAATAAATGTGATTTTGTCGAGTTGCCATCAGGTAAAGGCATTTCTAAATTATTCACAACTTCTAAATAAGGACTTTGCTTTTGAAACTCAGTGATAGTCTTAGACTTATTAATAGAAAAGTTCGTTTTTCTGAAGTCCTGACCCCATAATGATTGAGAGAAGACAAGTAAACATAAGAATACAGTGATGCGCATGATAATTAGTTTAATATAATAAAATTACGTATTTCCTCCTAATAAAAAAAGCAAAATGAAATTAACAGTTAATATTACATAATAAAGACATTTTTTATACCTTTTATATGTTAAAGTTTAGGGTTACTAATTTAGTGCCTGGTCGGAAACAGACGATTTTTATAAATTGTATAAATTTTGAGAAATATTTATTCAATCATAATAATTTTTAATGCTTATCCGTTTGTTTCCCCAAGATAGCCTTTCAAACAAGCTTTACTGCAAAAATTAACTTCTTTTCTTTTTCGCATTACTCACTTTTGTTTATTTTAAAAGTGTTTCCCGA
>Ga0307943_1002118_pt1 | contig 10100 bp, 12 predicted proteins | sample OrgLakmetagen177_FD_203149 | JGI IMG/M metagenome (GOLD analysis project Ga0307943, IMG submission 203149) | Saline water microbial communities from Organic Lake, Antarctica - #177 | ecosystem: Environmental > Aquatic > Non-marine Saline and Alkaline > Saline | place: Antarctica: Organic Lake... | reverse complement strand
GTGCAGCATTCACTGAGTTCTTTGAGACCAAGGGCCACACGTAAGGGTGGTCCTGCATGCGTTGTTCCTGTTTGATCTAGGGCAACGTGTGACACTAGTAGAACCTTTCTGCTGCGAGTGAGCGCACGCAGCAGGGCGTATGGCACATTTGTTGTTGCACATACCCTTTAATTGGAATGAGCCATACCGAGTAACTATAGAGTGCTGTGCGCTGCTTGCCGTATATTTTGGGGCGACTTTGTGCGAGGTGTTGTAGGTCAGGATACTTTTGGCTAGGGCGTAATGTGGGGAAGCTTAGCATGCAAGCTGTGTGTCTAGGCAATGCTGTCAGGTAGCGTGTGAAGCGCATCCCTCTGTGGGACACGCACCAGAGATGGTTGTGTTGTCCAAGTTTCTTTTTGTTCTTTCCTGCACATGGCCCTCTTGCTTCCAAGGCAGCATCTTTGACACACCAGACAAAATATCTGATCTCATAGCTGCTGACAGATAGTCCGGCTCTTGGCGTAATGTGTGTTTCAGGAACTGGCCCTCCAGCCCCGTGGTTCCCCATAACGACCCCACCCTGCTTTTCATCAACGCTGGCATGAACCAATACAAGCCGGTGGGTTTGTAGAGGTTCTACTGATGTGAATTAAGGCACACTAATACTAGCTTGAATGAAGGCATACAAGCTTGAAAGACCCCCCTATTTGCCTTGTGCATTTCTATTTGCTCATAAGCCAGCGTCCAATTCTAAGCATAATCGAGTCATCGTTATTACCTTCACTTCTCTTTCAGACTTGGCAGGCAGTGTGTGCATGTGTGAGTGCACGATTAGCCTGGCAGCTCCTGCAGCAGCCCTCCCACACGCTAACTGCTGTTGAGTGATAATTACGCATATCCACAATCATACTGGGAGGCACCAGTCTCTCCCGCCCTAATCCCGTGCAAAATGCCTTACAGCATCATACGTCTCCTGCGCAGTACATCCAGAGTTGCACACGTATGAGCAACATACTTGCACTTCCTGTAAATCTGTGACCCCCGCACACGCCACTTACAAAAGCTCATGCGTGCGTTTGTAAAGAGGAGGCTTGCTTGCAACCGTGGCCTCCCCCACCCCCCTCTGGCGTGATGCAGGTGTTTCTGGGCATCGTGGACCCAAACAGTGACATGGGCAAGCTCAAGCGGGCCTGCAACTCACAAAAGTGCATACGTGCAGGTAGGCTGGGTGTGTGTGCTTGATACACTCGGAATTAATTGCGTGCGTTTGAATTGACCAGCAGAGACAAGGGTCACCCATTGTTCAAGCTGACATGGCTATACTAAGGGCAATAGCACACATCTATGGATTGCGGCCAGGGTGATGCATTTTTGGTGTAAGGCAGTCAAGAGTGTTATTGAAGTCGCTTTTTTATGCGTACGCTGTTGTGCTAGACGACCCAGCTCTGCGTTTACCAATTCGTGCGCCCACACGCCTTTCGCACACGCGAGTAAAACGTGCAAACGTACCCAACTCTCAGGTGGCAAGCACAATGACTTGGATGATGTGGGCAAGGATGTGTACCACCACACATTCTTTGAAATGCTTGGTAACTGGTCCTTTGGGGACTACTTCAAGGAGGAAGCCATCTCGTGGGCTTGGGAGCTGCTCACCCAGGCACGTGCATTTTTTTTTCTAAGCGTGTAAGCCCTGTTGCCTGCAATGCCAGTTCACCATCTATGTACCATCTGCAAGTCTAAGCAGCTCCAACTGAAGAGCCTATACTGTTGTCGCCGTTGCGGCCGACCTAGCTCAGCCACTACCTTTGGGGGGGGGCTGCGTTTTTGGATTATATACATATATTCAGGGATTGTTCATGTATTGCACGTGTGTGTATCTGTGAGTGCTTATCAGTGCTCCCTGTGTAAGTGGTGGCTGCCTGTTGCACAATTAACTTCACGTGCTTTGATAGCAGGCAGCAATTGTTTACACAAGTACATATGCAGATGCAGGTGTGCTAGCTCATTGTGTATCACTTGTATGCCACGCACTTTCGAGAGGTTTAAACGTCAAGTGCTCATGTATGCACATGCACACGAGTAAATGCAGGTGTTCAGGCTCCCTGCCGACCGCTTGTATGCCACCTACTTTGAGGGAGACTCAAAGGCTGGCTTGCCAGCCGATGATGAGGCCCGTGAAATTTGGTTGAGGTTTGTAATACATTGCGGATGGGGTTGTCAATAGCTGAGATATCTTGAGAGGAGGGCACACTAAGCCTTAGTAAGGCAGTGTTCTCAGATAAGAGATTGTTTATAATAGTCCTCAAGCAAAGGAAAACGCGTATTTCATCCTGCAAGTCCGCTCAGGTCGTGCAGGCAATGTTTTTTGGTAATGGGGCATGGAATATGGCTGAACGCAACAGTGCACTGCCTTCATCCTCAAGGTCCCTTTGGAGCAAACGGAGCTGATTGTGCACTCTGCTTTTTGCATCGCACTGTGTGCACCCCACAACGTACGCTATCAACACAGCCTGCTGCACTTTATTCATTTGCTAGCACGTGCTAGGTCGCCTTCTTAGTTTCTATCCGATTATGTATCTGTGAACTGTACACACATGCAGAAAAGAGGATGCACAGTGTGTGTTTGTAAATACAACAGATTGTGAGTAGACCGCATTGCGGGCTTTGGAAAGAGCACACGTGCATACACACACGTGCACAAGCACAATTGAACGTACATACTTACACACGCAGGTTCCTGCCCCCTAGTCGAGTCCTGGCATGTGGTGGGAAAGACAACTTTTGGGAGATGGGTGACCAAGGGCCGTGCGGGCCTTGCACTGAAATCCACTACGACAGGTGTGTGTGGTGTGCTGGCAGGGTATTGAGCCACGAGTTACACTTTGACTTTGCTGTTTGGACTTTGGACTGTTTTGGACTTAGCTGTGTGCTTTTTACTGTGTCCTGTTGGTGGTGCGTGTTTTTGTGGTATTGTGCAAGGTCAAAATTAAGTGTGAAAAGGGATGTGGTGGGTCGAAAACAGTCGGCGTGAAATGCCCCCACGCATGCGTCTTTCGTATTTTTGGAGGTCATGGGTTGTTTGCGGTGTTAAGCTTGACTCAAAACATTCGGGCGTTACTGGCCTGCGTGCAGAGTGGGAGGGCGTGATGCTGCAAAGCTGGTGAACGAGGACGACCCTAACGTGCTTGAGATCTGGAACAATGTGTTCATCCAGGTAAGGACACCCACTTGCATGCTTGCTAGTCGTGGAGCTGGGCCGGCATGGATTTACAGCAACAAGGAGCTCATCACACGCTCATCCACCATTTGCCATAGAAGCATTCTACCAGCTTATTCCAATGACTCGAAAGCGTTGGCATGTAGGGCATGCTGCCTGCAAACGCACCTGGACGCTAACCCCCCACTGCTGCGTCCTTCAACTGTTGCAGTACAACCGGGAAGCTGACGGCAGCTTGCGCTTGCTGCCTGCAAAGCACGTAGACACAGGCATGGGCTTGGAGCGTGTGACCAGCATCATGCAGAACCAGATGTCTAACTATGCGTCAGACCTGTTCACGCCCATCTTTGAAGAGATCACGCGCATCACAAAAGCCCGGCCCTACAGCGACAAGGTGTGTTTGATTAAGAGCGGCTTCATTCAGCATCTGTTACTTCTTAAATGCTTTGTTGCAACAATCCACATGATTGAAGAATGGGTACCAGAACTACCAGAGAAGGTGCATTCTACTTAATGCGCACCTGTCAGCATCTCTAAGCATGCGTGGCTAAAAAGGAATATGAACGACAAGGACGGCAAGGACATGGCATGCTGTCAACATATGATGTAAGGCAAAGCAGTTCACGCAGACAATGATGTGGCTCCATCGATCAGGTTGGCAAAGATGATGAGGACGGCAAGGACATGGCATACCGCGTGGTGGCTGACCACATCCGTACGCTGTGCTTCTCAATGGCCGATGGCGCACGCCCCGGGGCGGAGGGCAGAGATTATGTGCTGCGTCGCGTGCTTCGCCGTGCTGTGCGCTACGGGCGGGAGGTGCTGGGTGCCAAGGAGGGCTTCTTTGCTCAGGTGGGGCTGTGTAGGTGGGTGTGCACCTTTTGTCAACTTGCTTTGTGTGGTTATGTCAGTAAATTTTGTGTACTAAGCTTAGATGTTTGAATATGCAGAGGGAGCTTTCTGCCTCGTTGTAATATTTAGACAAAATGCACAATGGATGCAATTTATTGTTTTGAGGGGGTGAAGGTGGAGATAAATGACTGCATGTATCATATGCCAAGGCGAATTTGTACGAGTAGGGTTGGCCAGAGCCGTATGTGTAAATTGTACACAACCGCCAAAATACTGCATATACACCGTAAAAAGATCGTTCTGGCCAATGCTGCGTATGAATGACCAACATGAAAGCAGGTATAAGCAGCTGCTCATCTCTCCTCATGCGCCTCTTGCTCAACTGTACAACCTGAAACATCAAGTCTGTTTTAATGTTTTTATTCGCATCATGATCGCAAAACACTCCATGACAGACGTCTTGTCTCACCAGAGCTGAAAGACTTGTGTAGCTCAGCTCGTGGACCCCACGTCTGCTTGCATCTGTCCTCACAGTGTTCTATCGGCGTGCTTGTTCTTATGTGCGCAGCTGGTGGATGTGGTAGTGAACAACTACTCCGACGTGTTCCCAGAGCTGCGCTCCGCTCGCAACCTCATCCACGCTTGCATCACCGAAGAGGAGACATCATTCAGCCGCACCCTTCTCAAGGGCATTGACCGGTTCAAGAAGCAGGCAGAGGCACTGAAGAAAGAGGGCAAGTCGCAGGTCTGTGTACGTGTGCGCACCTCCTCTCTCCTCTCCCACACTTCCTCGCAATTTGCCTGCTTTTGCCCACCCTCCCCCTACATTTCCTTACATTTCACCTCTTGTGAGTTTTACTCTCTGCCTCGTGCAGGTCACTGGCTCAGACGCATTTGAGTTATGGGACACGTATGGCTTCCCTGTAGATTTGACAGAGCTCATGGCTGAAGAGCGCGGCCTCAGCGTTGACAAGCCAGGTGAGGTGCTGAAGTGCTCGTTATCAAGCTCTATTAAGCGTCAATCATATGTGAGTACGAAGAGCTCATGGCAGAGGAGGCAGCAGTCCCAGTGCTTGTCAAATGCTAGAATGGGTGTTAGAAAGGGCTTACCCTATTTGCACCTTCAAGGAGCTCAATGGCAGAGGATCTATTCTTGGTCTGTAAACAGGGACGGTTCCGTGTACAGGACTAACAAGCTGCGTGCTGTGTGCTATAGAAGCCAGGTGTGCTCCTCGCACGCATCATCGAGTAATTGCAGGCCTTCCTTGTCTTTAGCTTTCTATCCAGTGCAAATCTACACACTTGCTGCAACATGTGGATTGCATGTTCATACGCATATGCACATGCACACGGACAAACATACCTCTAGGTTTCGAGGTGGCCATGGCGGAGGCCAAGGAGAGGTCACGTGCAGGAGGCAAGAAGGCGGCAGGGGCCAGCTTGAAGTTTGAGGCTGAAGCCACAGGTTGGCTGCAGAAGCACAGCGTGCCCCTCACGGTATGTTAATGTGTGTAATTTATGCTATACTGCATGCGTAATTTTTGTGTTCTAGATACATGTATCAAGGTGTGATCAAACGCCCTGTCTGCCACTGAATGTGTCAGTGATGATGCACTTGGCGTTGTTTATTGTAAAATACAGATGCTTGTGAACGGGCATGGAATGAGCCTCCTGTCATCATCTTGAAAATCGACAAAATCTTGCTGGTAAAAAATTGTTTACTTGTGCATTTATCTGCATAATAGGTACAATCCGACCGAGTTCTTAGCCACTTACACGTGCAAGCTGCATCCATGTTTTGTACTTAAACGCAGGATGACAGCCACAAGTACATCAACTCCGACGTGACAGCAATCGTGAAGGCCATCCTCACACCCACAGGCTACGTACAGGTGCATTAAGGTCGCTTACGGTTGCGCCTTGTGCAAATAGTCTTGCATGTGCGGATTGGGCGCTCATCAAAATTGTGCTTGATTCTTCTTGTCATACAATTAATAATTGTTGTTGCTACTAAAACACTGGGAAACCTTTAGAAGCACTGTACTCACAACCTTCAGAACAACCTTTAGAAGCACTATACTCACAACCTTGCCGCCATACCTCTTTGACAAGCAATGATGCGCAGCAGCTTTGCTCTATGCCTGCTTTTGTTTACCACTGAAGTCATTTGACATTCATTGCTTCCACAGAGCACTTCTGAGGCTGCTGGGCCTTTTGGGTTGGTGCTGGACCGCACGTCATACTACGCAGAGTCTGGTGTGTGTATCTGTGTTCGTTTGTGTCAGTCCATGCGTGTCAATGTACGAGGGGAATTTATACGGGCCAATCATCAAAAAGCTGACTTCAAAGACAATGCAAGAAACGTAATCGCTGACAAGGATCAAGCGTTAGAAAGATAGTTCCCACAGTGAAACTGTGGCAAAACAGTTCCAACTGACATTTGCTTACACTCGCCTCCAAGAACGTGATTACTTATGCATGCTGCAAAGCGCTCAGCAGTGCTTTGTTTAAGCTTTCTCCTTAATTGGTTCAGGTACATGTCCTAGGCCAAACGCCTCCCCACTGATGCCTGTGCTTGTCTCTGCGCACATATTTTCTGGCCAAGCAATTCCTTTCTCCTGAGCTTTTTTACTCTTGCCCTGTTTGACCTGTCTGTGCACCTAAAAGAAACACATCTGAGGGTCGGTGTGGGAGTGACAATTTTAAAACTCCACCTATCCTCCCCTTTGATCTCTTTTGTGTTTGTTTGGTTCTCTGCCGCTCAATAACATAAAGAAAGCAAGGAGGATTAATGCTGGTGGCCATGGTAACGGTGAATATCCAATAACCTTTTGCAATGCCCCTAATCAGGTGACCGTTCTAAGTATAGCTGAGCAAGTCGGGGCCACATGCACGATCAATCGAACATTGAATCATTTTCCCTTGCACAAAACTTCCGACCACCCTGTGCGCACAATTACATGTGCCCAGGTGGTCAAGTGGGGGATATGGGCACTATGGTGGAGGCAAGTGGATCTGCTGCCATGGAAGTTAGAGACACCCAGGTGAGAGCTGCTAAACAATGCACAGGAACTCACGCACACACATGCATTCAACCACTCACGCACTAGTATGCGTGTGTATACACATATACATTCAATTGCACCTCCACGCATGAGCCATGCACAGCTGCGCAGCACATGCTCACCAATTGAAGACCAAAAGAGTACCGAAAGAAAGGGTGCTTTTATTATTGCTTAAACCCTTTCTCTATAGGCTTCTTTCTCTGTTGACAAACTTGGATTTAATCATGGTGCCTGGGGTCAGTCAAGGTTGTGATGAAATCTATAAAGCCTTTTGGACTCTTTATAATCGTTGAGCAAACTAAGTCCATGTTTCCATGTACATAGCATGAGCCGTAGATTGCAAGCACGTCTAGCAGCTGCCCAACCTAATTCTCACAGGTTGTGTAGGCTGCTACGCCCTTGTGGTGACTGTTGGCGATGCAACAGAGATTGTAACAGAGGCTGCTAAAACCACCTGCAGCACTGCCAATTAGTGGGCTGTAGACATGAGCATGCAGGCGCAAATAATGTGTATAAGTTAGAATGGACAGCACGTCTAGCAGCTGCCCAACCTATTTCTTATGGGTTGTGTAGGCTGCTGCGCCCTTGTGGTGATTGTTGGCGATGCAACAGAGATCGTGACAGAGGCTGCTAAAATCACCTGCAGCACTGCCAATTAGTGGGCTGTAGACATGAGCATGCAGGCGCAAACAATGTGTATAAGTCAGAATGGACAGCACGTCTAGCAGCTGCCCAACCTATTTCTTATGGGTTGTGTAGGCTGCTGCGCCCTTGTGGTGATTGTTGGCGATGCAACAGAGATTGTAACAGAGGCTGCTAAAATCACCTGCAGCACTGCCAATAGTGGGCTGTAGACATGAGCATGCAGGCGCAAACAACACCCAATAAACCCTGTTGTAGGGTTTGTCCTGATCTTGAACTGAATTGTTTGGAAAGGACACAAAGAGTCGTACTGACAAGCCGTTGAATAGCTGTTGACAAAGTTGCCGAGCCATTTTGGTGCGCTTGCTCGTGTAGAAGGACACCTCTGGGCCAGAATGCCGTATATACATGTACACATACAACAACAATGCCCACCAACGTACATTTTGCAATTGCTTTGTGCATTCAAGGTAGCTGCTGGCTACGTGCTGCACATTGCTGACGTGTCCAAGGGCGTTGTGTCTGTGGGTAGCAACATGATGGTGAAGGTGGACTACGAGCGACGTGACTGCATTACCCCCAACCACACATTTACCCACGTCCTCAATTTTGCCTTAAGGTGTGCGCGCATAGTGCAACCCCTATTTCAGCCTGCAAGCAGGAATGTTCTCATTCGTGGTGGCTTCAATTGCGTCAGTCCCAGCTCTGCCTGTTATTGCAGCACATGACATATAGCATATAGCATATAGATTGATTTTGGTTTGCTTGCATGTAGCTTGGTTGTGGTTCACTTGCATATAGCTCGGGTCATGGCTTGCTTGCATTTCTCCCTGGACAAGCAAAGTCGCGCATTTAATTTTCATCCAGAAGATTCCCATGATTATACACAAGAATCACACACTATCAATTTCAATGATACAAGCGCTGATTACTATTCTGCAAGTATGAGGAATCTGGAAATGCACGTTGTTCACCTCGTATATTGGCCTGTCTGTGACCCATCTGAGCTGCTGCTCCACGCTTCTTGAGGTGCACTTTGCATTGACTCGTGTGCATATCCACGAGGTGCGGATCCACAGGTCCAGGCTGATGTGCCTTAACTTACACCCTGGCTTTCTAGACAGCACCCTCACCCATAACGAATTAACTTAGGGTTAGCACTGATTCGTTTTTTGTTTTCTTGTCGTGTTCCGTCTGTTTTCTTTCTGGCCACAGGAGTATCTCTGGCCACTGGCTATTAAAGACACCATTTACACGTGACCTGCTCATGCTGTGCCTTACGCCCCCCTTTCACTTGGCGGACCTGCTTTGCCTCAGATAACCATGTTATTTTCTTCCTCGTACCCTGCACCCTAGATACCATGATCAAGGCTTTGTCAATACGTCGAGTCAAATCAATCAGAGTGCACGGTTCCTTTGCGAGTGTCCCCCCCCCTTGTGTCAGGCTGGTGGCATCGCAAGCTACCAGTTGCAGCTTGTACCAGCGCCTTTGCCTCATTCGTCCCACCTACCAACGTGGGGGCGTGCAGCTGAGGTTTGCTTCCCCAGTGCGCATGTCTGCAAAGCTTGGCATGATTGCCTTCTATCCTTCCTATTGCAACCTCTGCCTGAGTGCGACCTTCAAATGACTGTCTTTGATCTCTATTAGAGTACGGCAAATACAAAGCGTAGCATGTTTGCGTTTTCTCCCTACTGTGTTCACTCCCTGAGCGCGGCCTTGGAATGACTGTCTTCGTCCTCTCGTGCTGCTGCCAGGGAAGTGCTGGGGGACCACGTGGATCAGAAGGGCTCCATCGTGCTGCCTGACAAGCTCCGCTTCGATTTTTCAAACAACGGTGCGGGCGTGTGTATCACTCTGTGCAGCGTGTCTGTGCGGCACACAGTGCACACATGCGCCTGCTGGAGTGCGTGTGATAATGGTGTGTGTAGTATGTCTGGCTTTTACAAATACAGTGTTTCATTCTATTGCTTTAAAGTCTTTCTTTCCTTTGCGTGTAACTCTTTGTACCACCTCTGTCTGTGTGTCGACTCTAGCACCTACGAGCAGTCTGGTTGTCCACCTGGCATCAGAACTTGGCAAGGGGGGTCACGATGCCATGTAAGTCTTAGTTGTATGTAGTAAGTGAGTTGTATGTACTAAGTTGTATGTAGTAAGTCTGAGTATGTAGTAAGTCTGAGTTGGCAAGGGGGGTCACGATGCCATGTAGTAAGTCTGAGATGTGCCAACAGAGCAGCAGAACGAGCAGACCAATCATCTTTGTGTATGTGTATGTGTGTGTGCCTACCGACTGAGTAGGCAGGATCAGTAGAACTGAGGACTCACTTTTGTGTGCCTGTGGTGC
>Ga0307943_1002112_pt1 | contig 10120 bp, 8 predicted proteins | sample OrgLakmetagen177_FD_203149 | JGI IMG/M metagenome (GOLD analysis project Ga0307943, IMG submission 203149) | Saline water microbial communities from Organic Lake, Antarctica - #177 | ecosystem: Environmental > Aquatic > Non-marine Saline and Alkaline > Saline | place: Antarctica: Organic Lake... | reverse complement strand
GAAGTTGATTTCGTCAGTAGATTCAAGCTCTTAGCTCAGTTGGTTCAGAGCATCCCGACTTCACGTCGGGAGGGTCGCTGGTTCGAATCCAGCAGGGCCCACAATGTTAATGAAGCACTTGCAGAAATGTAGGTGCTTTTTTATTTCCCATCGTAATATATTTGTAATACAAAGTCATTTTCGCTCCTGTAGCAACATCGTTTCTTATTCCTGAAATCTTAGCTATGTAAGCAATGGTATCAATTTTAGATAAATTATTTGCTCTTGCTTCCCATCTCGAAATTGAATCACTAAGCACGAGAGCTTTACTTTCTTATCTTTTAGTAGCCTCTGACCTTTCAGAACCAAACTGCTTATGTATCTCTTCAAGTTTTACAGGTGTACCATACTCTATTTCAAACTCTTTATTGAGCCTATTCATTCTTAATATTTCAATCTTTCTGCTGGATACAGATCTAATTGTATCAAGTGAATTCTGCATAATACTTATCAGGATTTGTTTTGATCTTTCCTTCTAGTTATTTCTTTGATTTCTCAAATACATCTGATTTATTTGGTTCTCCATTTTCAGAACATTAATGCGGCATTTGTGATTGTGAAAATTAACTTCTTCATAATTGTGTTTTGTTCGGTTAGGTATGGTTTAGATTATAGTATTTTAGGGTTCACTATAATTAAGGTAATATATTTATTTTCAATTGTTTGTTTATCAATTGTTTGTTATTTTTGTCTCCCCATTTATTCCCTTCATTCTTAAAAAGCATTTATTTTTTAACGTTTTTGATCTCATCAATTATTAAAAACTTATATTTCTATATTGAGTGGATCTTTTGGTTTTGTATCTTGGCTATCGTGTCCTCTATGATATTAAAACTATTCGGAGTTATTTAGATTGATTTATATAATCAAAAAAACAGTTTTAATATAAATCGTATTTTTGATAAATTACTAAAATCGAATTATGAAAAAATTAATATTTAACTTAGGAATCATAACAATATTATTTTCATTTGTCGGATGCAGTAGCGATAGAGAAAAAGAAGTTGAAAGGCTTAGAAAAGAATCAACCGATATTATTATTGACGGGGTTGTTGAAATGAAAATGGATGGGCTAATCAGTGAAGAACAGCAAGATGAAATAATGGATCAGTTTAGAAAGATACGTGTTGATAGTGCTGAATTAGGCTATGAATTCGCCATTCACATTAAAAAACTAGCATTTGATGAGTTTTATAGGGAGGAATTTTTAAAATCATCACAGCAAGAAACTGATAAAGTTAATAATGATAACAGCAATGATAAGCAATCAAAAAATATACAAAACTCAGAAAAAGCAATCTTAGCTAGTATAAAGGAATTTGCTGAAAGAGAATATCCGAATGATATGCAAATGCAAACTTACACCTATAATGAACAACTAAAGGCTTATAAGTACATGGTCACTGCGAAAGACCTTGAAGTCTTAAAGTTTGCTGAAAGAGAATATCCAAATGATTATTCGATGCAAAAATATACCTATGATAATCAAGTAAGTGCTAAACGTTATATGCAAGGTGTTCAAGATGAAGAAATAAATACTTTTGCTGAAAGAGAGTATCCTTACGATTATACGATGCAGAAATATACTTATGACGAACAATTAAGCGCAAAAAGATATATGCAGGCTATAACGAATAGCTCAGCAAAAACCAAGGCAATTAAAGAATATCCTTATGATTATTCGATGCAGAAATATACTTATGATAATATAGCACATTAACAAATAGTATCTTTAATTCATTAAGGTACTGTATAGGGTTAGTCTTTCCAGCGAAAGAGGATGCCACTGCGAAAACATAAATCTATGTCGATTAAAAAAACGCTGTTAAACAATTAGTTAAACGTACTTACTTAATACAATATTTTTTTACTTCATCTAAATGCTTGGCGTTGGATTTTTTTAAACTATTTTGGTCTAATCTACTCAAGTCGACAGTTTTCTGCAATTTCTTTAACAGTTGCTTTTGTGTTTTTAGTTTCTCGATTGAGTTCTGAAATTCGGTTTCTAGAGTCTTCAATTCGTTCATGGTCTGTTATTCGTATCTTAAGTGAATTCAAAAAAGATGAATACATTAAAACGAAAGGCTCTCTAATCGTAATCCTAGATTATCCATCACTTCGCGATTACCGTTACTAGTGCTGTAACTCATAAATAACGGTGCTTAAATTTTAACGAAGTATAAAGGGAAAAGAGGAGTGAAATAAGCGATGGAATTTATGAATTACAGCACTAGTTTTCGTTTTTCTTAACTGTTTAATAATTTCATTAATTCCTGGTGTTTCCTAGCCTTTCTAGTTTACAGACTATAGATTTGTTTTAGGTTATATAAAGATTCATCTGTATATTTTAATATTCAGCAATTGAAGCACATTTCAATTTTATACCTTATATATAGCGTGTTATTATTCCTTGTTTCTTTTATGATGTAATAACATGAAAGAAACTCAAAAAAACTTTCACTATTAAAGGGTAGGTTTTTAGGCTGTTAGGAGTGTTGTTAAAAATACTTTAGTAATACTTGTTTAAAGCACTTGGAAATGGAAAAAAGCTGAGTATCTTTGCACCCCGCAAACGAGCGGTATTAGAGTTAGAGAAGATATTTAATGCTTTCTTTTAACATTAAAAAAAAAGATTTGATTTATTTTTACAAACACTTGTTAAAGTGAAAAGTCTAAGTATCTTTGCACCCCGCAAACGAGCGCACAGAGATTTTGAAGATTAAATTAGCTTTAAAACAAAGTTAAAATTAAATTAAAAAAAGCTTGCTGATTGAAATTAAGTAAGTATCTTTGCACCCCGCAAACGAGCTGGGAAATTAACAATAAGAGCAAGAGAAACTTTTTAAAATTTAATTAAAAAAAGGCTTGCAAGTTAAAAATTATTTCTAATTTTGTCCTCCCCAAACAAACGTGTTTAGGGAATAAGGTTAGAGCGTAAAGCGTTATTGATTTAGCGACTTACAACAATGAAGTTCTTTGATAGATTGAGAAATATGGAAACAGCGTAATAAACGAAATTAAGAGCCACAACAAAAATTCAAAGTCTTTTACAACGGAGAGTTTGATCCTGGCTCAGGATGAACGCTAGCGGCAGGCCTAACACATGCAAGTCGAGGGGTAACATTTGTGCTTGCACAAGATGACGACCGGCGCACGGGTGAGTAACGCGTATGCAACCTGCCTTCTACAGGGAGATAGCCCGGAGAAATCCGGATTAATATCCCATACTATTATAGAGACAAAAGTTTTTATAAAGAAAGCTTCGGCGGTAGAAGATGGGCATGCGTCCTATTAGTTTGTTGGTAAGGTAACGGCTTACCAAGACAGCGATAGGTAGGGGGCCTGAGAGGGTGAACCCCCACACTGGTACTGAGACACGGACCAGACTCCTACGGGAGGCAGCAGTGAGGAATATTGGTCAATGGAGGAAACTCTGAACCAGCCATGCCGCGTGCAGGAAGAATGCCCTATGGGTTGTAAACTGCTTTTATTTAGGAAGAATCGCCAGTACGTGTACTGGTTTGACGGTACTAAACGAATAAGGACCGGCTAACTCCGTGCCAGCAGCCGCGGTAATACGGAGGGTCCAAGCGTTATCCGGAATCATTGGGTTTAAAGGGTCCGCAGGCGGGCTATTAAGTCAGTGGTGAAATCTCTTAGCTTAACTAAGAAATTGCCATTGAAACTACTAGTCTTGAATTCGGTCGAAGTGGGCGGAATGTGTCATGTAGCGGTGAAATGCATAGATATGACACAGAACACCGATAGCGAAGGCAGCTCACTAGGCCTGAATTGACGCTCAGGGACGAAAGCGTGGGGAGCGAACAGGATTAGATACCCTGGTAGTCCACGCCGTAAACGATCATTACTCGATATCAGCGATATACAGTTGGTGTCTAAGCGAAAGTGATAAGTAATGCACCTGGGGAGTACGATCGCAAGGTTGAAACTCAAAGGAATTGACGGGGGCCCGCACAAGCGGTGGAGCATGTGGTTTAATTCGATGATACGCGAGGAACCTTACCAGGGCTTAAATGCATTGTGACAGGGGTGGAAACACCTTTTTCTTCGGACACTTTGCAAGGTGCTGCATGGCTGTCGTCAGCTCGTGCCGTGAGGTGTTGGGTTAAGTCCCGCAACGAGCGCAACCCCTATCTTTAGTTGCTAGCAGGTAATGCTGAGGACTCTAGAGAAACTGCCAGCGCAAGCTGAGAGGAAGGCGGGGACGACGTCAAGTCATCACGGCCCTTACGTCCTGGGCTACACACGTGCTACAATGGTCGGTACAGAGGGCAGCTACCAAGTGATTGGATGCGAATCTCGAAAGCCGATCTCAGTTCGGATTGGAGTCTGCAACTCGACTCCATGAAGCTGGAATCGCTAGTAATCGCGCATCAGCCATGGCGCGGTGAATACGTTCCCGGGCCTTGTACACACCGCCCGTCAAGCCATGGAAGCTGGGGGTACCTGAAGTCGGTAACCGCAAGGAGCTGCCTAGGGTAAATCTGGTAACTGGGGCTAAGTCGTAACAAGGTAGCCGTACCGGAAGGTGCGGCTGGAACATCTCCTTTCTAGAGGGCTGTTAATGTAGTTTGTTAGCTGTTTTCCATTTCTTAATCAATAATATCTCTCCCACCAAGCGGAGCAAAGCAACAGAGGTGGGATTATTAATTTAGTCCCGTAGCTCAGTTGGTTAGAGCACTACACTGATAATGTAGGGGTCAGCAGTTCAAATCTGCTCGGGACTACTATTGTCAGAGTGAAGGTAAAGAGTTATCAAGTTAAAAAGTTATCAAGTTTTTAAATCTTAAAGTTGATTATTATAGATAAAAAACTTTTACACTTTAAAAACTTTATAACTTGACAACTCTATAGCTCTTCAACTAGAAAACTCACCCTTTATTGGGGGATTAGCTCAGCTGGCTAGAGCGCCTGCCTTGCACGCAGGAGGTCAACGGTTCGACTCCGTTATTCTCCACTTATTTCTCAATTTGTCTGATTATTTAGACAAATTAGGATAAAAAGCACAGAAAATTCGGTTTATGACCGTGGGTTTTAATTTTACACCAAACGAGGTGCAAAATATTAATTAAAAGAGGTATTTACAATTTTTATGAAGGTTATAAGCAGTGAAATGCTTTTAATTGACAATAAAAGTTCTTTGAAATGTTGGAATTGATTGAAATAGTAATAGAATAAAGAAAACTAATAAGTTATTAAGGGCACACAGGGAATGCCTTGGATTTGAGAGGCGAAGAAAGACGTGATACGCTGCGATAAGCTACGGGGAGAAGCAAATATTTATTGATCCGTAGATTTCTGAATGGGGAAACCTGTTATGTTGAAGACATAACACCCGCACTTGTGCGGGAGCTAACCTGGAGAACTGAAACATCTAAGTACCCAGAGGAAGAGAAAACAATAGTGATTTTGAGAGTAGCGGCGAGCGAAATCGAAATAGCCCAAACCGGAGTTGTTTCGGCAGCTTCGGGGTTGTAGGACTACAAATTGGACTTACGTATTATAATCGAATAGAGTTGGAAAGCTCAAGCGTAGAGGGTGATACTCCCGTAGATGAAATAATATTTATACCTAGTAGTATCCTGAGTAGGGCGGGACATGTGAAATCCTGTCTGAATCTACCAGAACCATCTGGTAAGGCTAAATACTCCTCAAATACCGATAGTGAACCAGTACCGTGAGGGAAAGGTGAAAAGAACCCTGAATAAGGGAGTGAAAAAGATCCTGAAACTGTGTGCCTACAAGCGGTCGGAGCCTACGGGTGACGGCGTGCCTTTTGCATAATGATCCTACGAGTTACTCCTCATTAGCGAGATTAAGGATCTAAGATCCGTAGTCGAAGCGAAAGCAAGTCTGAATAGGGCGAAATAGTTAATGGGGGTAGACGCGAAACCTTGTGATCTACCCATGGCCAGGTTGAAGTTCCGGTAACACGGAATGGAGGACCGAACTGATATACGCTGAAAAGTGTTCAGATGAGCTGTGGGTAGGGGTGAAAGGCCAATCAAACTAGGAAATAGCTCGTACTCCCCGAAATGCATTTAGGTGCAGCGTTCAGGTTGAGTCTTATAGAGGTAGAGCTACTGATTGGGCTAGGGGGCTTCATCGCCTACCAAACCCAGACAAACTCCGAATGCTATAAGATATACTGAGCAGTGAGGGCATGGGTGCTAAGGTCCATGTCCGAGAGGGAAAGAACCCAGACCATCGGCTAAGGTCCCAAAATATACGCTAAGTTGAACTAACGTGGTTCGATTGCTTAGACAGCTAGGATGTTGGCTTGGAAGCAGCCATTCATTTAAAGAGTGCGTAACAGCTCACTAGTCGAGCGATCGAGCGTGGATAATAATCGGGCATAAGCGTATTACCGAAGCTGTGGATTTTCTAATTAAATTTAGAGAGTGGTAGGGGAGCATTCTATATGCGTTGAATGTGTACTTTGAGGTATGCTGGAGCGTATAGAAAAGCAAATGTAGGAATGAGTAACGATAAAGCAGGCGAGAAACCTGCTCACCGATAGACTAAGGTTTCCTGAGCGACGCTAATCGGCTCAGGGTTAGTCGGGACCTAACGCGAACCCGAGAGGGGTAGTGGATGGACAATGGGTTAATATTCCCATACTAATTGTAACTGCGATGGGGTGACGGAGTGATGAAAGATCTGCGAACTGACGGAATAGTTCGTTAAAGCGTGTAGCTATATTTTGTATAGGCAAATCCGTACAGAATGGCCAATGTGATAGTACCACAAGTCTACGGATGAGTGGATAATGATCCTAAGTGCTTCCAAGAAAAACCTCTAAGCTTCAGGTTACAATTACTCGTACCGCAAACCGACACAGGTAGTCAAGGAGAGAATCCTAAGGTGCTCGAGTGAATCATGGCTAAGGAACTAGGCAAAATCGTCTCGTAACTTCGGGAGAAGAGACGCCTCTCTTCGGAGAGGCCGCAGTGAATAGGCCCAGGCGACTGTTTATCAAAAACACATGGCTTTGCGAAAACGAAAGTTGAAGTATAAGGCCTGACACCTGCCCGGTGCCGGAAGGTTAAGAGGAGATGTCATCCGCAAGGAGAAGCATTGAATTGAAGCCCCGGTAAACGGCGGCCGTAACTATAACGGTCCTAAGGTAGCGAAATTCCTTGTCGGGTAAGTTCCGACCTGCACGAATGGTGCAACGATCTGGGCACTGTCTCAGCCATGAGCTCGGTGAAATTGTAGTATCGGTGAAGATGCCGATTACCCGCAACGGGACGGAAAGACCCCGTGAACCTTTACTATAGCTTCACATTGACATTGGACACTTTATGTGTAGGATAGGTGGGAGACTTTGATGCTGCGTCGCTAGGCGTAGAGTAGTCGTTGTTGAAATACCACCCTTAAATTGTTTGATGTCTAACCTGTCTTAAGATAGGAACATTGTGTGGTGGGTAGTTTGACTGGGGTGGTCGCCTCCAAAAGAGTAACGGAGGCTCCTAAAGGTACCCTCAGCACGGTTGGTAATCGTGCGTAGAGTGTAATGGCATAAGGGTGCTTGACTGAGAGACATACAAGTCGATCAGGTAGGAAACTAGAGCATAGTGATCCGGTGGTTCCGCATGGAAGGGCCATCGCTCAAAGGATAAAAGGTACTCCGGGGATAACAGGCTTATCACTCCCAAGAGCTCATATCGACGGAGTGGTTTGGCACCTCGATGTCGGCTCGTCACATCCTGGGGCTGGAGAAGGTCCCAAGGGTTGGGCTGTTCGCCCATTAAAGTGGCACGCGAGCTGGGTTCAGAACGTCGTGAGACAGTTCGGTCCCTATCTGTTGTGGGCGTTAGATTTTTGAGAGGACCTTCCTCTAGTACGAGAGGACCGGGGAGGACGCACCTCTGGTGTACCTGTTGTGGCGCCAGCTGCATCGCAGGGTAGCTACGTGCGGATGAGATAAGCGCTGAAAGCATCTAAGCACGAAACTCACCTCAAGATGAGAAATCTTTTAAGGGCCGTGGAAGACTACCACGTTGATAGGCTACAGGTGTAAAGACAGTAATGTCAAAGCCGAGTAGTACTAATAACCCGTAAACTTATAGTTCTCTACTGTTACTATTTCAATCACCCAATATTTTATAGCAACCAAAAACATTGTGTTAGCATATGCTAATCAAGATTTTCGGTGTCTATTGCAGCAGGGTCCACCTCTTCCCATTCCGAACAGAGAAGTTAAGACTGCTTGCGCTGATGGTACTGCCCTATTAAGGGTGGGAGAGTAAGACGACGCCACTTTTTAAAAACCTCATACAGTAATGTATGAGGTTTTTTGCGTTTAATAAAGGCTTATTTATACTCTTGGTAACCTTCCCAACCAAGCACTTTTCCTTGCGCTTTCACAGAACTTTTTAGTTTAACCTAAAAAAGTAGTAGTTACGCAATACAATGCTAAAAAAAAGTACGTTTATGGAAATCAAGAAATAAGAAAATAAAGGTTCAATATGATTTCGTATGCTTAACTAATAAATTCGATTTCTACACTATGAATAACAGTACTAAAATTTTTGAGATAACGATAGGTATTGAATCACCATGGTTTATTGAAAAAGTTGAGTTCAAAAACGGAATGAAATTTTCGTGAACTACACATAAATATCAGCTTCATAAAAGGTCATAATTTTGAGCAATCAAATGGGAGTTTTAAGGAGCACATGATACATTAAATAGAACATGGCAACACTTGTTTTTTTTTAACATAAGTACAACTTACATTCGCGCGCGTGTAACATGCGTCAAAAAAGCTGAAGGCAAAGTAGCACTACATCAAGTTCCAAGCTAGAAAGAATAGCGGTTTTACGTTTTTATTAGAAACTTATACAATGTTATTAATTGAGAATTAAATACCTGTTTCTAAAGCAGCAAAGCTATTAAGGGAGAATCCTCAGCGACTTTTCAATATTTTTAATTACTGGTTTTCGATTGCTCATCTTGAAGATGAGATAGCACCTTTAAGCAACATTGGTTTTGATGAAACTTCAAAAAAAAACGGTCACAATTATGTTACTTTGATGGTTGATATGAGTTAGCATAGTGTATTATTTGCTACGAAAGGATATGGTGTTGATACTATAAAATAAAGTGTCGGATACTTGAATTCAAAAGAAGTTAAAGTTAATACTATCGAAAACGTTTGTATTGATATGTCACCGGCATTTATTTTAGGCAGCGAAAAATAACTTCCTGATGACAATGTTACTTTGATAATTTTCATGTTATTAAGAAGGTTAAAAAGCAATGGACGAATTGAGGAAGAACGAAAGGAGAACTAACTTCGTATTAAAGGGACACAAATATACTTTCCTAAAAACTAAACTATCTGTTAATAAACAGAATGAAAGGAATATATTGCTTGATAAATTTAAGAACCTCTATGATGGATATACTTTAGTACAAATGTTTGAAGATTTCTGGGATATAAATTAGCCAGAGGAGGCCAAGGGATATTTAGGTTTTTGGTGTGATCTAGCAGAAAGTAGCAATTACCCCCTTTTTATACCGCTTCTAGTACAATTATAAACCACCGGAGAGGAATAGTTAACTACATTAAAATCAAAATTAAAAATGGTATTCCAGAAGGGATAAACTCAAAGATGCAGTTGGCAAAAAACAGAGCTAGGGGATACAGAAATATCAGAAATTTTATTAATATGATTTATTTGATAGTAAGTAAGCTCAAATTCAATTACCTACAGTATTCCATATAGAGCCAAAAAAATAATTATATGAATTCTGTTTCAAACTTAATATGAAAGGTTTTGGATAGAATGTCTATGGTTTTTATATAATTCTAATTATAAAAAACTATAGATATTAGTTAGGAATAAACTCACAGAGAGGTATTAATAATTTTATTTATTTTTAATTAGTTGGTTCTACCCTTATTTTAATGCGTAAAGATTTAATTCTTCATTAAAAAATAGGTAACTAATCAGTACCAAAATTAACAGATTATTTTTCAAATTTTGATTTTTCTTAATGTTATCAACAATTTGGCAAAGTTATTACTCTGTTTTTCTGAAAATCATTACTG
>Ga0307943_1002099_pt1 | contig 10158 bp, 6 predicted proteins | sample OrgLakmetagen177_FD_203149 | JGI IMG/M metagenome (GOLD analysis project Ga0307943, IMG submission 203149) | Saline water microbial communities from Organic Lake, Antarctica - #177 | ecosystem: Environmental > Aquatic > Non-marine Saline and Alkaline > Saline | place: Antarctica: Organic Lake... | reverse complement strand
TACCACAAATGCAAGTTATCTATTTTATATCCAATTTAATATATTATTACTTCTGTTGCTACATTATCTAAGAAATATCAAGCAACCCCTTATGAAACAAAGAAAACTCAAAGTAAGTTCCGATGAACCGCTCCACCAGATACCCAGCAGGAACAGTGGAAAAATGGTGCAACCTGCCAGCGAGAAAGCAACAGCTACCAACTGCCCAATGAGGGCAAGTTTTGCCAGGGCAATTGCCGATACAATCATGGCCATTAACACGGTTGCAAGACGGGCATAGAGTAATTGTTTTTTAAGAGATGCGTCAGGATTGATGACCTTAAAGTATAAATCATGGGCAAAAGCCGACGAACCCGCCACCAGTAATCCGGAAACAGTTGAGAATGCGGCAGAGACCCCTCCGGCAGCCAATAATCCAACAATTAACGGATGTACATTACCAAGCTGGGCAGTATACACAACAATGGCGTCCTTAGCCAGCTTCCCCACTTCGGGGTTTGCTGACAGTGGGGTTCCCAGAGCTGCATAAGCAGGGGCACTCCAGTAAAGGATGCTAATAAAAAACAATCCCCATACAACCGACCAGCGGGCATCTCTCGCTTTGGGAACAACATAAAAGCGCTGAATAACATGCGGAAGACCTGCGGTTCCAATCATTAAAGAAAAAGCAATGGCAATAAACTGGAAAAAAGTTTTTCCGGTAGCCGGATCCCAGGGCATAGCATACTCCGGTGACGGCACCATAGCAAACGAGTGGCCCAGGGAATTGACCAAATCCCTGGATTCGCTTAAAGGAATCCCGGTGATGACATCAGACACTACCGACCCATAGCCAATTTGCGGCAAAATCCAGAAATAATCAAATTTGTAGTTCAAAATAAACAGGGGGATCAGGAAGGAAATAATGATAATAACATATTGGATCTGCATATTTTTAGTTACCCCCAGCATACCTGAGATCAGGGTATAGGCTAAAACTACGGAGCCCCCGATTATTACTGCCCAGGCATAATTGATACCCAATATCCATTTAAACATCAGTCCAATCCCGCCAAACTGTCCCACACAATAAGAGATCGAAATTAAAATGGCTATAATAGCGCCAACAGCTCTTAGCGTCTGTGAGTAATAACGGTCTCCGATAAAATCAGCGGCTGTATATTTTCCATATTTTCTTATCTGCCCCGCCATCAGTATCAACAGCAATACATATCCGCCGGTCCAGCCAATTACATAGGCCAGTCCATGATAACCGGAACCATACATAAGGGCTGCCATACCCAGAAAAGATGCGGCGCTCATCCAATTCGAGGCAATTGCCATACCCGAGCCCACTTTTGTTATCCCCCTGCCGGCGGCATAAAAATCAGTGGTATTCTTTGCTCTGAAAAATATACCCACCACTACAAAAAGAACAAGTATGGTAATCAGGATGATTGCAGGACCTGCTTTAAAGCTGCCCTCTAATTGCGTAGCCGCAGTGGCAGCCTGAGAAACAAAAGGAAAAGATAATAAAGATAAGAGTAGTATAGTTGCTTTTTTCATAATATTTTGATTTAGTATAGTATTAGTGGTTTTAATCTGCGATATCTAATTTTGCATTTATCCGGTCTGTTAAAACACAATATAACCAACAGAGGCCTACGAATAATATAAGCAGGAAAACAGCGGTATAAAAATAATGGAAAGGGAATCCCAGAAATTTAAAATCCGTTAAAACCGATTGATTGTGAACCAGGTACTTTTTCATTACGGCAGGCAGTTTTGCCCTTAATTCTTCTGTTAGATGCTCTATGCCTTCCGACTTAAGTTCTAAAGGCAATATCTTTGAGCGGATATCTGTTGAGGAAAGATTTAAAAGCGGGCTTACTTCTTTCGATACATTCTTTTTAGCAGCTACATAATCCGAATTCGATATATTATCAATGCTATTTCTCTTTTCTTCAAATCGCTGGATAATTGCCGATAATTCCTTTTTCCGCGAATCCGGTGTAAGTTGATACACGGAATAGCTTAATGCGTCATTTAATACCGGTTTATCCTCATTGGCAAGCATGATTTTTCCGAGGACTGAGAGGGTAGCCTGTCCGAATTGCATCAACTCTTTCTCACTTGCGTTGCCCTTTTCTACCTGGGGCCACACATTTTGAAATGTAATATAATCTGCCTCTGGTGTTGGTTTTTCCAGAATCCTTAAAAGAATATGAAAACCAAAAATGGCAATAACCCATATCAGCACCAACCAAATGACCATGTTCCTGTAATATTTAGCCTGGGCAGTAGTAGGTTTAAAAAAGCTAATGTGGTAATCGTTAGTTTTATTATCCATAGTTTTAGGTTTGAAAGTAAATAATATTTTGGCTATCAAATTAGTAAAAAAATGTAATAGAACCACATATTTATTTTCACTTTATTAATGCGGGTGTTAAAAAATTAACAGCTGAAATGGATAATTGCTATAGCAGGTATAGGATACCGGAGTTTTGTATCGGAGTATTTTTTTTTCAGATCCGCTTTAGACACCAAATCCTAAAAACTAATTTTGCTGTTCCTTCAAGAGACCAGTTATAAATCAAATGGGTAATTATTTAGTGTCCGTCTATAATGTCCGATTTCTGCCCCGAAGGCTCGGGGTAAACTGTTATGCTTGTTTTGAAAACAGTCATTTACCTGTGTAAACTCCTTGATTTTCAAAACTGCGCAAGCCCCCGATAAAATGCGGGACAAGCTTTGAACTCGAACATTATAGTTCAGACACTTGAGTTTATAGACAAAGACTATTTAGGTTTTGATCAGTGTGAATCAGTACCATCAGTTAAATCAGCGCCTGTACCGAAACCTCGGTATATCATTATTGAGGCCCGTCTAAAAAGCCGCAATTTTTTTATTAAATGTCATAATGTATTGATTACCTGAATTTTATGAAAAACATGATTGAGGTCATTAGATAACTGCATATTCAATGAGCTTGATTGATTTCCGGAAATTAGATGCTTCCCTTCGATGCTCCGTTTCACTTTGCATCTCCGGTCAGCATGACGTTGATTTTGGGGTGTACAAAGAAAAAGGGCGCGCCGACTCATATGAAATATAACAAGGTGTCGGCGCGCCCTTTTTCTCTCATAACGCATTGACAAACTGTCATTCCGATGACCGAAATTGCGCAAGTAGAGGGTAAGAATTCTTACGCAAATTTTTAGCGCAATTGAGAGAGGAGGAATCTAATGGCTTCAACCCCACAATGCCTAAACAAAATCTCGTGCTAAAACATAGAGCTGACAAAAGAAAATTTTGGCGTTGAATAATTCCAGATATTTCTTGATTTTAATGAATACTACCATATGTAGTTAACTGCTGACCTCTATATTTTTTTACCAACATCAACAAAAATCTGACTTACTGCATAAAATCCCGCTGAAGCGGTTTCATGGATACTCTTGTGGTTACCAGGTGCAGGTATGCCGGAAATTCATAAACTCACAAACCTAAAAACACATAAACCTGCAATAGTACAAACCTAAAAACGTACAAACGCACAAACCCAAAACCCTGCGTTCACGTTACTTTTTTGTAAGCGCTTCAGCAAAAGCTTTTCCATACTCCCTGGCTTTTGCGCTGTCGTCGTTATCAGGAGAAAATTTTATAAAGATGCCTTCGCCAAATACTTTGAGCTTTAGTTGCTGCAACATATTATTGAGCATCGGGGCAGCCTCTCCGCTCCATCCGTATGATCCAAAAGAGCCAGCGAGTTTCCCTTTATCGCGCAGCGGGGTCATCACCGCAAACAGCTTATAGATGGGCAGCAGGATGTTTTGATTGATAGTAGGTGAACCCACCAGGAGGGCATTGGCACGTGTAATCTTCTCTTCCATCTCCCCCACCGGCATCATTTCAATATCGCACACATCCACTTCAATATCCTTTGAAAATTCACGGATACCTGCGGCTATGGCTTCCGCTATATCGCCTGTTTTATGATAAGCCGAAACGTAAGGGATAAACACCCTGTTTGCTTCAGGATATTTTACCGCTTCGCGGGCATATTTTTCAGAAAGGTCTACCCACTTTTTCCAGTCGTTGAGCAGCAGCGGCCCATGTCCCGGAAGTATGGCGTCGATCTGCAGCGGCTTAATTTTTTCTATGGCTTTCAGCATAAACTTGCTGAAAGGCTTAAGGATGACATCAAAATAGTATTTGAAAGCTTCGTCGAAATCACCCACCTGGTTGTCAATCATGCGCTCATCGCAGTAGTGGCAGCCAAAGCTGTCGCAGGTAAACAACAGCTTATCCTCTTTCAGGTATGTGTAGATAGTATCGGGCCAGTGCAGGTTGGGCGCCCCGATAAACTCTAATGTTTTGTTGCCCAAATCCAGCGTATCGCCGTTTTTCACCACCATGCTCTTAAAATCGACATCCACCAGGTCGCGCAGGTAGCGGATGGCATTGCCGGAGCCCACCACCGTAGCCTCCGGAGCCAGGTTCAGCAGGTTGCGCAGGTTTCCTGAGTGGTCGGGTTCTGTATGGTTTAAAATGATATATTCTATCTCCTCCGGCTGGGTCACCTGTTGCAGCTTTTCCAGATAAGTATTCCAAAAGCCCACTTTTGTAGTCTCTATAACAGCTTTTTTTTCTGCATTGATAAAATAGGAGTTATAGGTAGTGCCCTCTTTGGTCTCCATCACCACATCAAAAGTGACCAGGTCCGGGTCAAGCACCCCTATCCATTTTACATCCTTGTTAATGTCAATTACTTTGTCGTCAGTCATTATTTTCTGTTTTACCATTTCCAAATCATTAAAATGCTTTATTCAAGTTTCAGCTGCATCTGATCCAGCTCGTCGTTGTCATCCCTTTTGCCTTCTTCTGTCTTTTGCTCATCATCAATAACAGGCGGCTCTTCTTTTTGTTCCTCGCAGGGCAAGGGATCCAGTATTTTAATTTTATCCACTTCATAGCGCGTCAGGCGGTTGCCCATGGCTTTAAAGCTTTTTACATCAATAAAGTCGGCTAAACCGATTACCTCGTTTTCGCGGGGTTTGCGGCGATTGCTGTTATCGAATTGCAGTTCTATTTGCGGACACCGCTCATCGGTGAAATAGACTATGCGCGTATTTTTATGTTCATCGAGGTATTGCTGAGGCTTTTCCGAAACTTCCAGCGCGAAGCGTTTCACAAAATACTGCTCCTTTTCGCCGTGATAATATACCACGGTATATACCTTTTTGGCATCAAATTTCTCTATTCTGTCTATATTTTCTTCAAAGTGGGTGGTTAAGTCGTAACTGTGCAGGTTGTAATACCGCTGGCCATAAAAAGCCACAATCTTGTCTTCGCCTTTAAACGACCCCAGGTAGCGCCCGTACTCTTCCCTGTTGAGGCGCATCACATTCTCATCCAGCCAAATATCAATACCTCCCAGGGTGCTGATGCCCTCCTCTTTTTTCCTGATTTTACGTATCGGATAGCGGGCAAGGATATTCCCTTTGGCAGTGCGGCTGCGTATGGACAAATCGCTAAAATCCAATTCTATGGTGTTGTTTTTCATCCTTGGACGTGGATAAAGCTTCACGCTGATTACTTCAGCTTCGCCATTAGGGTTCACGGTAAAATACACGACCCTGGATTTTTCTTTGCCCTGCGTCAGGTCATATTCCCTGTCGCGCAGGATATTTTTCACAGGAAACCGCTTGGCATAGTAGCGGCCGTTAAGCCCATTGCGATATACCATGTTATAGATGGTACGATCATCATTCCTTTTAAAAACACCTATGTGGATAATATTTTTGCCCACATACACCTTTTCATCCACTTTCGTTACCAGGAAGGTGCCGTCGGAGCGGAAAACGATAAGGTCATCAATGTCGCTGCATTCGGTAATATATTCCGCTTTGCGCAGCGAAGTGCCGGCAAATCCCCCTTCGCGGTCTAAATACAGCTTCTCGCTGGCCACAGCGGCCATGGAGGCTTCTATGTTTTCAAAATCGCGCAGCTCCGACTTTCGCTCCCGGCCTTCCCCATATTTTTTCTTAATATGGCGGTAAAATTTAATGGTATACTCCACGATATTTTCCAGGTGATACGCTACCTCCTCCAGTTCCTTATGCAGCTTACTGATAATTTCATCGGCCTTAAAGGAATCAAATTTGGAGATACGTTTTATTTGTATCTGCGTCAATCTGATGATGTCATCGCGTGTAATCTTCCGGTAAAAGTCTTTCTTGAAAGGCTCCAGCCCCTTATCGATGGTTTTTATGATAGCATCATAGGTCTCTGCCGATTCGATGTCGCGATAGATTCTTTTCTCTATGAATATTTTCTCCAGCGAAGCGAACAGCAGCTTCTCCAGCAGTTCTCCTTTTCTAATCTCCAGCTCCTTTGTCAGCAGTGTCTTGGTCTGCCATACCGAGTGCTCCAGGATTTCGCCAACGCCCAAAAATTTGGGCCTGTCGCCCTCTATCACGCAGGCATTGGGGGAGATAGATACTTCACAGTTAGTGAAAGCATACAGCGCGTCTATGGTTTGGTCGGGGGAAACGCCGCTGGCCAGGTGCACCAGAATTTCCACCTTCTCGGAGGTGTTATCATCTATTCTCTTAACCTTTATCTTGCCCTTTTCGTTGGCGCTCAGTACACTGTCTATAAGGCTGGTGGTTGTCTGGCCATAAGGTATTTCGGAAATAATCAGCGTTTTCCTGTCGAGCTTGGATATTTTGGAGCGCACGCGAATGCGGCTTCCCTTGGCTCCATCGTTATATTTACTGACATCCACCATGCCTCCCCCGGGAAAATCAGGATACAGGGTAAACTCCTTCCCTTTCAGCACATTAATGGAGGCATCTGTCAGCTCAATAAAATTATGAGGAAGTATTTTAGAGGCGAGCCCCACGGCAATCCCTTCCACCCCTTGTACCAGCAGCAGCGGGAACTTCACGGGCAATGCCACCGGCTCCTTATTTCTGCCGTCGTAGGAGAGGGTCCATTCGGTAGTTTTCGGATTAAAGGCCACCTCTTTGGCAAATTCCGAAAGGCGTGCTTCTATGTAACGGGGCGCGGCAGCCCTGTCACCGGTAAGGATATTTCCCCAGTTACCCTGGGTATCTACCAGCAGGTCTTTCTGGCCAAGGCCCACCAGTGCGTCGCCGATAGCGGCATCGCCGTGCGGGTGATACTTCATCGTGTGGCCTATGAGGTTAGCCACTTTGTTGTAGCGTCCGTCGTCCAGCTCGCGCATAGCATGCAAAATCCTGCGATGAACGGGCTTCAGGCCGTCATAGATAGCCGGTACAGCGCGTTCTAAAATAACATAAGAGGCGTAATCGAGAAACCAGTTCTCATACATCCCTCCCAGCGATACCGTCTTATGCCATGAGCCATTCACGTTATTGTCGCCGCCCGTGTCGGGGCTTTCATAATGCTCGTTTGTTTTTTTGTCTTCCTTATCTGCCATGAAATATTTTCCTTTAACGCCTATTGTAAGTCGCTTTACCTATCCTCCCGCAGAGATCTAAAACAATTACGGGAGTATCTCCTGCATACGGTATGCGAAAATACATTTTTTTGATTTTATTGCAGAAGAGAGTTATGAACAATAAGCTGCCACCATTGCCTCTCCATGTAATGGGGGCCTCCAAAAGCAAAGGGTACAGCCCTATTTCAGCACGCGCAATAATAAAACTTCTGCGGCCAGAAACAGCAGTGTCAACCACACAAACAAGCGCCACAAGCCACGCTGCCGTTCATTATCCGAAAACACCGATCCTTTTTCCGGTCTAAAATCTTCTATTACAGAGGCGTTCCCGCGGAATACACGCTTCATCTCTTCTTGCAGCTCTTCGGCAGAATAGACCTCCAGCTCAGATTCTAACGGATCATTATTGAAGGCTAGCGTTTGCAGTACCGTGCTGTCGCTCATCAGGCGGTAGTGTCCGGGTTCATCCACAAACGGTTTGATGAACACCTCGTCATTGTTCCTGCTGACCGCCGGTATCGACTCCATCGCTGTGCCTTGTTTTTTCAATCGCAGAATGCGCTCTTCACCTGATGTTGGCGGGGCGTTCACCGCGATGGTGTTGTTGTGACCGGGAAGGTAATAGAGCGGTCCTGTTTTTTGGCTGAGAATGGCCATGCGATGAAAAACAGGCACAAAAACAGGATGCTGCGGAAAGTTGGTGAAATCGCTGTTTAACGGAGAAGCCAGCGCATAAAGGTAATGTCCCCGTTCCCTTTTCTCCGTAAGAAAGGGGTTGCCGTTGCCGAGGCGCATAATTACGTTAGTTTCAAGCGAGGGCGACATCCTGAAATATTTCTTCACCGACGGCAAATCATATTTTTCATTCTGCCGGCTCTTCGGACGCTTGTAAAAAACATTATCCAGCAAAGGGTGCTTCTCTGACAGTGCTGCTACTTCATAGTTTCCGGTATCGAGGGATGCGATGGTTCCGGCATTAAAAGCCTGCAGGATGCTGCTGTTGGTCTCGGGCGCATTGGCTGAGGGGATAAACACAATATCCACTTTTTCGCGTATCTCTTGCAGCATGCGCTCAAGTCCTGTAGATACTTTTTCCAGACCATTTATGACAATAAGATCATAACTGCCCAGCCGGGAGTAATCGAGCTTCAGGCGGTTTTTGGCCTCAAAAGCTATGAGCGAATCCCTGCCAAAAAGGCGTTGCAGATAAAGATTAGGTTCTTCTTCATAAATCTCCAGCACTTTTGTGGATTCGTGTATTTGATAACTAAAGTAGAAGGTATCATCAAATGTAATGGGGCTATCCTCTATCTCCAGGAGGCCTTCGCGGTGCCCTGTTTGCTGATTCATAAACGACAGTGTGGCTTCTGTTTTGCCTCCTGCAGCTACAGAAAAGCTGCTGAGTGCGCGCTGCTTGCCATCAATGCGCAGCTTTAGCGGTATCTTCTCATAATCCTGTTGCCCGGAATTTCTGATGAGCACTTTAAGATTAGAGGTCTGCATCAGCTGTACGCTGGGCTTTTCGAACCAGCAACTGTCAATATAAAGGTTAGCAGGTTTTACGCCCGCCAGGGGCACCATGGTTACAGAAGCGGAAGAATCAGGTGTAAGGCCGTCAAAGTTAAAGGTCGACTTCTGAAAATCGGATATAAGATAAGATTTATGTGTTTCTGCGGGCGCATCGTGCGCGAGGAGGCGCTGCCGCACTTCTTCGAATCTGCGGGTGACTGAAGTGATGGTAACGCCTTCTACCTGGTTGACAAAGCTCTCGCGATCGGTAAAGCGTGTGCGTGATGCATTGAAATCGTTGGTCAGCAGCCGGAAGCGGTCTGTGGCCGAATAAGATGAGGCTATAGCCAGGGCCTGCTCTCTGGCCTGCGACAGCAGCATGCCGTCACGTCCGGGGATTTGCATGCTTAAAGAATTATCGATATAGACGGAGACAAAACGATTGCCACGCGTCACGCCCTCCCCCTGCTTCTCCGGAATAACGGGCCGGGCAAAGGCCATAACTAGCATCGTAATCGCCAGGATGCGGCTGATTAGCACCAGGACATGCTTTAGCCGCGACTGCTTTTTTGTTTCTGACTTCACGGCCTTAAGCACGGCGATGCTGCTAAAATAAACCGTTTTATAGCGGCGAAAGCGAAAAAGGTGTATGATAATGGGGATAGCAATAGCCAAAAGGCCCCAAAGATAATTCGGTTGAAGAAAAATCATATCGAAAAATTAGTTAGTGTCCGTCTATAATGTCCGATTTCTGCCCCGAAGGCTCGGGGTAAACTGTTATGCTTGTTTTGAAAACAGTCATTTACCTGTGTAAACTCCTTGATTTTCAAAACTACGCAAGCCCCCGATAAAATACGGGACAAGCTTTGAACTCGAACATTATAGATCAGACACTTGAGTTTATAGACAGAAATTAAATAGTGTTTGTCCATACATGTCCAATCTCTGCGTTGTTGCTCAAATTTTAAATCCTCGAATCCGCTGGCTGGCAGATGTTACGGTTTAAAATTTTAGCACGCCCCCGATAAAATGCGGAGCAGGCTTTGATCTTGAACATTCTGAACAAAACACACTTTGTTTATTTCTACTTTACGACTATAAAATAGTTCATAAAAAGTGCAAATAATTCGCATAAACATTTCAATAACAGATAAATAAGTTGTATATTTACACCAATAAAT
>Ga0307943_1002098_pt1 | contig 10165 bp, 9 predicted proteins | sample OrgLakmetagen177_FD_203149 | JGI IMG/M metagenome (GOLD analysis project Ga0307943, IMG submission 203149) | Saline water microbial communities from Organic Lake, Antarctica - #177 | ecosystem: Environmental > Aquatic > Non-marine Saline and Alkaline > Saline | place: Antarctica: Organic Lake... | reverse complement strand
AAACACACATGTATAAGCACGCACAAAGCACACGCAAGTTGCCAGTTCACAGCGCAAAAGGCTTCGCCAACTTTTCAGCATCGCTTGCGATGCTTCCCCCTACTTGTCTTTTCTTTGGTAGAGGATTTTTACGGTACCTGGTACCAAAGTGGCTTTCTTCCACTTAATGATTAATGTGGGAAGTGGTTTTTCGTGCCTGCGTAGTTTTTTCTTTTTTCTTTTCTTGCATGATCTGTGCAACGCCTGAGTGTCAAAAGCAGCATTGTGGTCCCCATCAATAATTTTCTTCTTTTAGCTATGGCAATCTGTGCGTGCTTGCACGTAATAAAAAGAGGCTCCATTTTCCAGTCACCGGAAAGAACTGTCTTCACCGCCCACGTAATCTGATCTGCATGGTTTCATCTTGAGCGTTGATTGCTTTATTTCTAACTCTACATCATCTACACCATTGTGGCTGCATGCACTGCCTGCGCAGTGTTGAACTACACACTCACTGCCTCCCCTGAACTGTACCCATTGATTGGATTACACACTCACTGCCTCCCCTCAACAGTACCCATTGTGGCTGCGTTCCTTGCCTGTGTCATGATTCCCCCCCTTCTTCTGCAACACCAATGTGGCTGTACTCCCTGCGTGTGCCGTGATTCCCCCCCATTTTCTGCAACACCATTGCGGCTGTACTCCCTGCCTGTGTCGTGATTCCCCTTTTTTTCTGCAACATCATTGCGGCTGTACTCCCTGCCTGTGTCATGATCCCCCCCTTTTTTTCTGCAACACCATTGCAGCTGTACTCCCTGCCTGTGTCGTAATCCCCCTCCTCTTTTTTCTGCTACGGCATGCGCCAATGTGTGACCTAAACTTGCAGGGGTGACTTTCAGATGGTGGTGAAATGCTAATCACGGCTGGTATTGTGGTGTTTTACCAATCGAGGCTGGTTTTGTAGTAAATTGCTAATCGAGGTTTGTGTACCTGGACTCGCAGGTGCGTTTCCTTCACGACCCAATCCAGCCACACGCCTTTTGTGGCGCTGCTCTGGGGTCCAGCCTTATCCACATAACACGGGACGAGGCCACCAAGAAATGGGTTCACAGGTGTGCTTGTGTGGCGGTTTTGTTTGACTGTAGAAGTGGGTACGCAGGTGCGCTTGTGTGCTTGTGTGTGTTTGTTTGTGTGTGTGTGTGTGTGTGTGTGTGTGTGTGTGTTGTGTGTGTGTGTGTGTGTCTGTGTGTGTGTCTGTGTGTGCTTGAGTGCGTGGAGGATGCGGCGTGAGGCGTGCGTGTTTTGGTTGGTGTGCGTGTTTTGGTCGTTCATATTGAGAGGGTGCATCGCATGTATGTGAGTGGTTGTGCGCACTTGTGCTGACACACTGCCAGGAAACAAATCCAAAGAAGTAATTGGCATCATTTTGCAGTATTTATGTTCGATGCTTGGGCATATCCACAGAGTCCTGGGTGCATCAATTTTTCTCCTAGACAAGGATACTGTGGGTTGGGTGAGTTCAGAGACAACCCCAGTAACGCTCAACAGATCTGCGGCTATCACATGCTTTACAAGGTGCACCTTGGTGCATGTCTACCCATGCTGCTAGAGGGACACTTCTAGATACACGACAAGATTCATATAATTAGGGTTGGCCAGAACCATATATATAAATAGGTGTATATACGGCATTTTTGGCAGGGAAATGGCCAAATATACGGTCATATACGGTGTATATATACAGTTCTGGCCAACCCTACATATAATCTAAGTGGCTCCCTTTCCTTGATGAATGTGTACAGTGGTTATAGCATCCACTGCCTGCAATGCTTTCCTCTCAATTTCTGTGTTTTCCTTATAGCTAGTGCGTAAGCCCGCTTCCCCCTTAAGATTGCGTCTATGATATATGCTTACAAAAACTAAGCCGGCAATAATGAGCACTCCCAACATGAACTGAGGCAACACACACATGCACGCGCGCACACACACACACACACACACACACACACACACACACTCAAACACGCACACAGAGGGTCTCGGTGCTGCCTGTTGCCCGTTAAATATATAGGAAGGAGGTATTTTGCTGTTGATACTAACATTGACATTTATTGCTTTTGATGAAATTGCACTGTAATGCACTGATGCAAGCCCCTCTGTGTGTATGTGGTGTTGTGCTGTGTGCCGCAAACTGTTGTGCAGCACTGCAATAAGGAACGACGGGCTTGCAATATAGACATTTGATTTCACTGTCGCACTGCAGGATTGTCCTGAAGCAAGAACCGCTGAGTGTGGAAGCCTGGGTGCTCCCAGCGGTGCCTCCCTTGATCACGGACATCATCATCAGCATGGATGACAAGTGAGTTGAGGATATTAAAAGGATGATGTGATGCTCATTTTGCGTTTGTTGTGCAAGAGGTGCCTCCCTTATTCACGGACATCATCATCAGCATGGATGACAGGTGTGTTGAGAATTTTTAAAGGATGACGTGGTGCTCGTAGGCGGAGGTGCCTTCTTTGATCACGGGTATTAGCATCAGCATGGAGGACAAATGAATGTACAGATTGATTGCAATTATGATGGCGATCAGTGGAGGCACTGCAGTGACGATTACCGGTTGAGCATGGCGCGTGAGTGGAAATTAGTTCCCTGTTGTTCTGGGAAGTAGCCTGCCTAAGATTAATTAACTGAAACATTAAAGTACAAGAATACAAGAAGAATGCTCAGGCAATATTTGTGCAGATTTGATACATGCAAATTTCAAACATCACAGGTGTATGTTCAGCTGCACGCTCAGCTGACTACAAGGAGGTGTGGCGGGTCAAAAGTGTTATTCCAATTCAAATGCTAACAGATTTAACACAGGGCCTCTGCATACAGATGTATGCTGTTCTCTGGTATTTGCATCTCCCTTGGCTAGTACAAAGAGTTGTTTTCGATACGTTTGTTGTATTTTTACTTTAATTTGCATGCAGGCTGGTCAATGTGCGTGGTGTGCTATCATAAACGTGTTATCACTAAAAGCAGATCTGATCTTTTTACGTACGACGTGAACTTTCAGGTACTTGTACATGTCAAACTGTACATGTCAAACTTTCAGGTACATGTACATGTCAAACTGTACATGTCAAACTTTTAGGTGCATGTCAAACTTTCAGGTACTTGTACATGTCGAATTTTCAGGTACTTGTACATGTCAAACTGGCTGCGAGGAGATCTGGTTCAAGTAAACATAAGTGATCCAAGCCAACCAAAAATCACAGGTACGTATTGCAGAATTTGTTATTACAAGTAAGCTGCAGGTCAATGCGTACGTTTTCCTTAACCTCTGCAATGTTCATTCAACCAAAAAGAAAGGGTTGTGGCAGCTTGGTGCGTGTGTTACGCATCCTGTATGGGGTGCAGTGCGGGCCTGGTTGAGAGCGCCATTCTTCACGCTTTAATTAGAACCAAGAAAAAGAAAAAGAACGCTTTAGTCTGAACCAGCTGCTTTGAAACGGCTGTTTGATGATTAGCATTGAGGCCTGAGGCACAACACGTAATACACATGCCCCTAGCAAAATTTGAGAATTAATAGAAGGTGAGCAGCGAATACTGCTCCCCAAAACAATATATTTCAGGAGACCCTTGCGTGATGAAACTGTACACGCATTCATGCAAGCGTGCAAGCATAGCCATGTTAGCCACCATGTAGTAAGCAATGTTTCTTGTGTGTGTACGAGCCTGTGCACATGCCTGCACGCACATTCATTGTGTATGTATTTGATTTGCAAAATTCATGAGAACATTCACACACACGCACAAACAGGTACGCATGCACACAAAGCACAAATACAAATATGCTCGTATTAACGGGTGCACGCATGCAGGGCGAGTGTGGCTTGGTGGGGTTGTACGCAAAGGGGGTCCTGTAAAGGTGTTGAGTGGGCTGCCTGATGGGCTTACAGAGCAACCAGATCCACCTAAGGTATGCGTGTATTTATGTGATCCTGTGTGTTTATGTGCCAGTGTGAGTATACTTTTCTGTCAGGAAACTGGGCTGCCTGATGGGCTTACAGAGCAACCAGATCCATCTAAGGTAGGTGTGTGTATTTATGTGATCGTGTGTGTTTATGTGCCAGTGTGAGTATACTTTTCTGTCAGGAAACTGGGCTGCCTGATGGGCTTACAGAGCAACCGGATCCACCTAAGGTGTGTGTATTTATGTGATCGTGTGTGCTTATGTGCCAGTGTGAGTATACTTTTCTGTCAGAAAACTGGGCTGCTTGATGGGCTTACAGAGCAACCAGATCCACCTAAGGTGTATGTGTGTATTTATGTGATGGTGTGTGTATGTGCCAGTGTGAATATACTTTTCTGTCAGAAAACTGGGCTGTCTGATGGGCTGACAGAGCAAATTGAGCCATTGAAGGCGCGTTTTGCACTTGGGCAGGTGTGCTAAACCGTTCATGCTTATGCTTTTATGTGTGCACTTCTGCATTTCTAAGATATATAATGAAAGACCTACATGTGCACTTCTGCATTCCTTAGATCTATAATGAAAGACCTACTTGAAGGCAACATCCAGAAACACTGCTGTAACTGCTAAAAACCCTATTGGCGCTAGAGGAGATGTGCGTTTGTATACACTTTCTAGCACTATCAAGCATTTATTGCTACAGCGCCTTGCATGAAAATGACTGTCGGGGTTTTAAACCAGACAATATGGCAAGTACGTAAGTTTGGCCAGGACCGTATGTTTACACTGTACATGACCATATATTTGGTGAATTCTTTGCCAAAGATACCGTATATACACCGTATACATATTTTAATATATGTGGCTCTGGCCAACCCACAGATACGAGCATTGCCCTTTAAATTGAGGGTTACAGGTATCCCCTACATGTTCTATGTAAAGCACTGCGCAAGGCATATGACAACAACAGCTGCTTTCACATTCAACGCAGGTCTGCACCATGCATCTGACAATAACAACTCCTTTCACATTCAACGCAGGTCTGCACAATGCAACGCAGGTCTGCACAATGCGTCTGACAACAACTCCTTTTACATTTGACACAGATCTGCACAATGCATCTGACAACAACAGCTGCTTTCACATTCAACGCAGGTCTGCACAATGCATCTGAAAACAACAGATCCTTTTACATTCAACGCAGGTCTGCACAATGCAACGCAGGTCTGCACAATGCATCTGACAACATCAGCTCCTTTCACATCCAACGCAGGTCTGCACAATGCGTCTGACAAATCCTTTCACATCCAACGCAGGTCTGCACAATGCAACGCTGGTCTGCACAATGCGTCTAACAACAACTCCTTTCACATCCAACGCAGGTCTGCACCATGCATCTGACAACAACAGATCCTTTTACATTCAACGCAGGTCTGCACCATGCATCTGACAACAACAACTCCTTTCACATTCAACGCAGATCTGCACAATGCATCTGACAACAACAGCTCCTCTCACATCCAACGCAGGTCTGCACAATGCATCTGACAACAACAGCTCCTCTCACATTCAATGCAGGTCTGCACAATGCATCTGACAGCAACAGATCCTTTCACATTCAATGCAAGTCTGCACAATGCGTCTGACAACAACAGATCCTTTCACGTTCAATGCAGGTCTGCACAATGCATCTGACAACAACAGATCCTTTCACATTCAATGCCGGTCTGCACAATGCATCTGACAACAGCAGCTCCTTTCACATCCAACGCAGGTCTGCATTATGCATCTGACAACAACAGATCCTTTCACATTCAATGCAGGTCTGCACAATGCGTCTGACAACAACAGATCCTTTCACATTCAATGCAGGTCTGCACAATGCATCTGACAACAGCAGCTCCTTTCACATTCAATGCAGGTCTGCACAATGCATCTGACAACAACAGATCCTCTCACATTCAATGCAGGTCTGCACAATGCATCTGACAACAGCAGCTCCTTTCACATCCAACGCAGGTCTGCACCATGCATCTGACAACAACAGCTCCTTTCACATTCAATGCAGGTCTGCACAATGCATCTGACAACAGCAGCTCCTTTCAAATTCAACGCAGCTCAAGGGCCACACTCTCTTAATGGTCTCAAGTGCTGCAGCTCAGCGTCTAGACACACACGCTTTTAGAAACAATACAGCATCCATACACATTCAAAGATCTTGATTATACCTCTCAAAAAGCAATGTTCATCGTGTGCTGGTAAAAGTCCACACTCTCTTGCCCTCCTCTCAACAAGTTTATACACACATCCATGATATGCAGATCAAAGGCCACACGCTCCTCGGTGGCCCTCAAATGCTGCAGCTCAGCCTGGATGGAAAGCGGCTGTACGTTACCAACAGCCTGTTTTCTGCGTGGGACCGCCAGTTTTACAGCGACATGACTGGGCATGGCTCGCACCTCTTACAGATTGATGTGGACACTGAGAAGGGCGGGATGGTGCGTGGTGTGCGTGCCTGTGTGTGTGTGTGTGTGTGTGTGTGTGTGCCTGTGTGTGTGTTTGTGTGTGTGTGTGTCAACGTGTGTGTGTGTGTGTGTAACAACGTGTGCGTGTGTGTGTGTCAACGTGTGCGTGTGTGTGTCTGTGTGTCAACGTGTGCGTGTGTGGTTCATACCATTGTTTAAGGTGCTGCGCATCATTTCTTTTCCTGTTCTTCTGTTGTACCTCTCCTGCTCTCTCTCTCTCTCTCTCTCTCTCTCTCTCTCTCTCTCTCTTTCTCTCTTTTCCTTCTGTTTCAATTTTTTAAAGCCTCGTATGAAGGAGTTCGCTACCTCTCTTTGATCTATGTATTACCCTCCAAATCAAAAAAAGGAGTGCATAAGCAGCTGGCATACGAATGTCTGAGCGTATCAACTTTTCACTGTGGGCTCGCCCTACTTGCTCTACGTCACACAGTGTCAGTGTCAGCGTATCAACTTTTCAGTGTATGCTCTCCCTACCTGCCCTACGTCACACAAAATATGCGTGCAGACAACACCTATAAACCTGATAATTTCTTTGCGCAAACATGTCCGTCCTGGTTTTCATGTATGTATTCCTCTGGTAATGTAAACATGCTTGCGTGTGTGTACGCAGGCTATCAATCCTACATGTTCGTCCTGGTTTTCATGTATTCCTCTGGTATTGTAAACATGCCTGCGTGTGTGTACGCAGGCTAACAATCCTACATGTTTGTCCTGGTTTTCATGTGTTCCTCTGGTAATGTAAACATGCCTGCGTGTGTGTACGCAGGCTATCAATCCTAACTTCTACGTTGACTATGGAGCAGAACCTGATGGTCCTGTCCTAGCACATGAGATGAGGTACGATGAGTCATACTCATAGTAATCGAGTGGTGTGAAATCTCTACAAAAAATCCAAAAGTATGTGTGAGCTGGAAGTTAGCAGTGGTGGTTGGAGGAAGATCCAAGAACTGGTGGTTGGAGGAAGATCCAGAACGAATGGTCAAAGTCAAAAATCTCTCCCAAGAAAAATACAAACGGGCTGAATATGCAGGTTGCCAGCAAAGGTGCTGTATACAAAAGTGAGCAGTTGTCAATGCCAGTGGTTCAAGGTACTAGCTATAGAAAGGTACAAATTAAAATGTCAAAAATGCATGATCATGCAGGTTGCCAGCAAAGGTGCTGTAGACAGGCATAGACAAAAGCGAGCAGTTGTCTATGCCAGTGGTTTAAGGTACTAGCTATAGAAAGGTACAAATTATAATGTCAAAAATGCATGATCATGCAGGTTGCCAGCAAAGGTGCTGTAGACAGGCATAGACAAAAGTGAGCAGTTGTCTATGCCAGTGGTTTAAGGTACTAGCTATAGAAAGGTACAGATTAAAATGTCAGAAATGCATGATCATGCAGGTTGCCAGCAAAGGTGCTGTAGACAGGCATAGACAAAAGTGAGCAGTTGTCTATGCCAGTGGTTTAAGGTACTAGCTATAGAAAGGTACAGATTAAAATGTCAGAAATGCATGATCATGCAGGTGTTCACACTCGTCCGTGAAAAATTCCCCAAGTGATATTAAGGGAAAGTAAAGCCACTTCGGTTCCTGTGTGTATGTGTATGTACGTGCTTGTCGGTAAAAGGTAAAAGCGCTCTATCAACCTACCTTGTCAGGTAGCTGACTAAAAGTCTTACGAAGTACGGCAGCATGCTTAGCCATTTCTACTTTATATTAATAACAGCTAAACATCTAGGGTGACGATGTTGCAAGAATTGAACTTTCCCTTTTGACTCCAGTCACTGTTATGATTACTCAGTAGTGTGACATCACACTTCGGTACTTTCTGTACCACTTTAAGGTAGGAGTTACCACGCAACAAAAAGGCCTGCAACTCCCCTTGCAGCTAACAACCTACGGCGATAGGTCTTCATAACATGGAAACCATGCTCCTGGCTGCACCTTATGCGCTTCTCACAGCCCTCTATCTGACCTCAGCACCAGACAACTAGCTATGACATGCCAGCAACAACCATCACTTCCTCTTGCTTGTAATCTGCATTATTGCAGGTACCCAGGAGGCGACTGCACATCGGACATCTTTGTTGCGAAGTAGAGAGATGTTTTATATATAATGTTGAGCTTGTCCACCCGTCGCAATTATATATTATAACGTGGTAAAAGGATAATCAATTTGATGTCAATTCTCTGTTTTTCTGGGTACATATACCGCACGTAACATAAATGATTGCGCTTGTAGATGACATAAGAAACAGCCATTTAGTGTGCATAAATGTGTGGTACACTGTCCTTTGTACATACCTTTGAAGTCAGAGTCTTGCTTGTATGTAGTAATGCAGTTTAATTGCAAGTGCACGCTAATTATCTTGTTCTTGTACATATTTTGGGCACACATTATCTTTGGTCGTGTATATAGATATATAGGTATATGCACGCTTGTACTCGGTTTATTGTTTGAACTTATTGTTCTGTCTTCTGCACACGCGTACTGCTCAAGTTTTTTGGACGCAGAAATAAAGAGACAAGTGGCATTTTGCGGATTCATGCATCATACAAAGAGCTGTACCCTGGTCATTCCTGCTAGCAACGTTTAAATGTGTGGCTCATGTATAGCGGAAGCTTGCCTCAAAGAGTTTACTTCAGAAAGGTTCCTTCTTCTGCAATTAAGGAGTACGTGACGTCCTCGTTCCCACGAGGAACCGAGGTACTAAATTTGGTTGCGGAAAACTGAGAATATGTATAGCAAAACGCACATTTATAACATGATGTGCAGATATGCGTGGATTGTAACCCCAATCAAGCCCTAAATTAACGAATATATAGATTTTAGTTCAACATGATACTGCTGAGGCCGCCGGCATCAGGATTCAGCAACAAGGAGCACACACTTGTTCGAAAGCCAAGAAATCGGGTTGCCCTGGTACATGCTGGTCAACTTGTCACACAGACAAAGCACAAAAAGGTGCGGGGTGTAGCTCAATTGGGTAACCTGTTGGGTGGCACACTGTGCACGCGCACACGCAAAGAAGCATGCACGCTCGCGCATGTACACAAAAAGCGGATGCACATGCATGCGCGCACGCACCTAGTATGCACACTCAAAGCACGCAATTTGTGCTTGCCCTGTAAGTTGACACTGCAAAACACAAGAAACTCGGGAATCATGGATTGTAACATCATATGCGCAATATACTGTATTCCCGTGCGAATGCAGATCCTTCGTTTGCCCATTGCCCCCAAGGAAGTGAACTGGAACAGGTGCGGTTCCCTCCTTCATAGTCGCTGTAAAATGATAATAAATGAGTACTGTTTTACAGAGCGCCTTGTTGCCTGGCATACCTGTATATGCACGATAATAAATTAACACTATGCGCTGTCATGCAGAGCGCCTGGTTGTCGGCTTACCTGTACATGTATGATCATCAATCAGATATCTAGCCACCCTAACACTGCAAAAGATGCAGGATGCTTTGCTGTGCATTGTACCCAAGGCAGAACAAGGGTCAATTGTGGTTGTTTACTACTCGTTGAGCTGTACATGAGCTAACAGTGTGTCCTTATGTACTCTGTACCTGAATTCATATCTAATTGCCCCCTGTAGGAAAAAGAGGAGCATGCATTGATGCACACCTGTGGTTTCATGCACAGTTGAAGCTGCAGAGCACAAAGCTACAAAAAACATAGAATCGTGTGAATAATGCGTGTGTATATTTGT
>Ga0307943_1002094_pt1 | contig 10169 bp, 11 predicted proteins | sample OrgLakmetagen177_FD_203149 | JGI IMG/M metagenome (GOLD analysis project Ga0307943, IMG submission 203149) | Saline water microbial communities from Organic Lake, Antarctica - #177 | ecosystem: Environmental > Aquatic > Non-marine Saline and Alkaline > Saline | place: Antarctica: Organic Lake... | reverse complement strand
TAAAGCAGACCCTTACTTTAACTACTGTAAAAGTATGTATTTACTTTATAAACACGTAGGTACTAAATACAGTAGTTTACATAACAAAAAGTTTAATAAGTTTATTAACTTAAAGATTAATAAATTTATTATAGATAAAAAACTTACTAACCTTTAAGTTAATAAGTTATAAACTTATTGAATTTTTATAGTAGGTAAACTAGGAAGGCACTTAAAGTTTACTGCTCTATACTTTTTGTCTAAAAAAAAACACTTCTTTAATAGTTTAAAACCATCTTTAGAAAAAAACCTAATTGATTTACAAAAAGTAACCTCCCTTACATTTTTAAAGAATAGTACGTTTTTAAATATAAACCTGTAAGTTTTTTTTTTATAAAAAGTTAGTAGTTTTTCAACTATTAAAGATTTTTTTATATTTAAAAAACTCTCCTTACGCTTTAAATAAAGGAAGTTTCTAAAAAAACCTTCGCTCACAGCCCCCCCTTTGGTGTTTATAAGTCAACCCCTTAAACCGCTCACCTTAACTTTAAAAAGGTTCTGTCTCTCTAACTTTATCATCCTCATAATTTCTATTTGTATTTGGTTGTTTATCTGGTGAGCTTAACTCGTTACTAGCAGTACTTTGGTTATTTAAGGGTTTTTTATTATTACTTGAGTAACCCGTAAACTGAAAGCTTTCTAACACCACAACTAATTTGTTTTTTTTTATACCGTTAACAGATCACTGATCGGATCTTAGTCTCCCCTCTACTAAAATAAGGCTTCCTTTAAAAAAAAATTTAGACACTACTTCTGCGTTTTTTCCAAAAATATTAACATCTACAAACGTAGTGTCTTCTTTATATACTGAATCCTCACCTTTAAATTTCCTAGAAACCGCTAATGTTACATTAGTAACTGCTAATCCTTTTGAAGTAAACCTAATCTCAGGGTCTCTAGTTAACCTACCTAACAAAATAACTTTATTAAAATTACCCACGACTAAACTACTCTTCTAAAAAATTTAAATTGTTAGGTTCCCCAGTCAAGCAGTCTTTAGTTATAGATTCTAAAACACAATTCAGTTTTTTATTATTTTTAAATAATAAAGTAATTTTCTTATTAAAAAGGTTAACTCTTTTTTTTAATAAAAAATTTACCTTACGTGAACTTATAATTATGTTCAAACCCACTTTACTTTTTGTAGAAACAGCACAGGGTATTAAACCCAGCTTTATATAAATACGCGATTTAGAAGAACCTAAACTAGAATCCCCTCTAACTTTAGTAGGTATGTTTATCATGACTTTAATTATCACAGTTAATTTAATTTAATAAATACTTATTTTTAAAAAAAAGTTCCAATTTAATTTTAAATTTAAATTATTCAGGGATTTCCTAATTTTTTTTAAGGAAGTGCCGTAAGTGGTGTATGTATAAATTACTTCTTTAGTTAAAGCTGAAGTTTTTACCTTAGACAATAAACTAAGTGCGGGTGTACTTTTTTTAAAAATACCGCACTGCTTATAATAAAAAAAATTAAAAGACCTCAAAGAGGCCCTCCAACCCACTATATTTTTATTGGTTAACAGCATAAACTTCATATAAACGTCCTTACCGCACACGTACTTTAAATTTAAAACTTTACTATAAAATACAACCCTACCCAAAAGTTTTTTTAACATAAAACCCCTGCCTTTATTTTTTAAACTAACCGATGACCTTACTAGTAATAAAGACGTGTTTATATGGTCATACAGTAATCTATAGATGTAGTTGAAGTTTTTAATATTAGGTTGTAGGTATACGCTTAGTGTACCTATAAACCTTAAAAAACTCACGTTTCTATATATAGAGTACTTTAGTTTATATCTAGTATACCCGTAAGTGACGTTATACAGACCTAAAACCCTTTCTAAACCTAAACCTGTGTCCACATACTTGTTTTTTAAAAAACCGAACGCGTTTTTTTTCTTTAAAAACTTTATGAAAACGGTGTTTCAAAGCTCTAACATTCCCCGCAAACCCCCTGTTACGTTAAAAAAGAACTCTGCCGAATGTCCGCATGGGCCCAAACTGCCCATCTGTCAAAAATTATCCTCTTTGGGTTTACTATGTATACTACCACAAACGTTTAACCTAAAACGGTCCAAGCAACTTACGACCTGTAGTAAAACCTCAAAGTCTAATAAATTAGTTGGGGGTTTTTTAAATTTGTTACGTAAGGGGTCGAATATAGTTATATGGAGCCTGTGTAGAGGTATTTTTCACATGTTAAGTAAGCTGAAAGTTAAGTTTGTAGAGGTTTTTTTAAAGTAGTTACTTATAGACCAATTACCTAACATCGTAAAAGATGTTTGATGTGTGTGGTCCAAACCTACTAAACTTAAATCGTTAAGCTTACCTCCTAACCTAACACATACCTGACTATTTACTATATTTTTAAAACATGCTGGGGGTGTTAGTTTTTCATTTAAAAAGCCTACGTACTGGTTCATTCCGGAATTAGTAAATAGTAGGTTTAGGTTTTTAAAAGGTACTGCGGTTATACCTCAAACCTGTAGATGCCGTTTCTTTATAAAAAAGTTATAGAACGATTTTTTTAATAAAAGAAGTTTACTTACCATACTAGATTACGATTATACGGGTTATATACCGTAATACTTTACCAAAAACCTTTTAGTAAAGGCCCAACTTAAGGGGGTACCCAAAGTTGTTAATGTTTTTTGGTTAAACCCGGATACCGTATACTCCCCCCCATAGAATTTAGTTGAGAGGTGTTTAACTATAGTTAAAGCTATTTCATAGGGTTGAGGGGCCTTCTCTATACTATAATCTAAAGCTTCACAAACTCTTTTATTTTTTTTTATAAAAAAAGAAGCTTCGGGCGTGTAACTTTTTAATTTAAAATTAAAACGCGTTTTAACGTCCCCAAGTAAAAAGTTAAAGTAGCTTGTTCCTCCTTTTTTATTTTCAAGATCTAAGCTTCTATAAAGACCGGTTAAGCCTGATTTACATATATTGTAGGTACCCATAAAGGGTATAGGGTATACACTCGCTAAGGAGTTTATAAAAACTGAAGTGTAGTCGTTGTTTAGTTTTCTATACGATAAACTAGCTAAACTAAAAGTTAATGTTAGCATAACGTTTAATTGTCTGTATAGCGAAGCTTCTGTACTTTCGTATAAGTATGACAGTGAAGCAAACCCGGCATTATTTATCGAAACACTAGCTTTTAAAGCTATAATTAAATTTTTAATACTAAAGGTTTTTAGGAAGTCAGCGTAGATAAAATTAAAGCTTTTACTATTATCTAATAAGTAATTAGTTTTTCTACCAATACCGTACAGTGTGAACCCCCTAACTATAAGAAAGTTTGCTATATGAAAACCTATACCTGTATTAACTCCTGTTATCGTTACAGTTTTTTTATATAAATAGTACATCCCGTAATATTAATTTAATTTAATATTTACATATATTAATTTTTTGAGTATTATATTTAAAATTTGCTTGGTAGCTCAGTGGTAGAGCAGGTGGCTGTTAACCACTTTGCCACAGGTTCAAATCCTGTTCAAGCAGGTATTGTATTAAATTAAATAAAACCTTAAATTAAATAGTAATAACATGGGAGTACCTAAAAGAAAACATTCTAAAAGAAGAAGTAAACTCAGGGTTTCAGGCAAAAAAAGCCTCTTTATTAAAAAATTTAAAAACGTAAGGAATAGCCTTAATAAGCATTACTTAAAGGGTTTTTACGATAGTATTGTCGAAGAACAATAAAAAATTAAACCGTTACTTACGGTACACTAACTACTGTAACTACTGTAAAAATAACGGGGATACCTATACACCCTTTAGTGGTAGTGGTTTAAGCCGTAAGTTAGTAACCCCAAACCCCCTATACTATAAAAAAACCTTTAATTGTTGTGTGGGGAGTTTAACTGGTTTCCTAAAACTACCATTAAATAAAAGTTTCAACTTAAGTTTAAGCACTTCGTATGTTAAGACTGTTTTTAGAGAGTTCATGCGATAACGCTTGTTTAGGTATAGTTGAAAGTCTATCCTACGTCGTTAAGGACTTAAGAACTAATTCAAATACACTTAATAAAGTGTATGGTGGGGTTGTGCCAAACCTAATAAGAAGGTCTCATACCGCAAATCTAGATTACACTTTACTAAAAGGTTTTAGTTTAATTCTAGAGTCACCCTGCATACACTACACTAACAAACCTGGGTTATTGAGCTGTTTACTTATAACAAGCGTAACGTCTCACCTAATAAACTATATATATAATAAAAAACTATTTAAAGTAGACCACCAACTAAGCCATTTACAATCCCCCTCCCTAAAGGTTTTTAAAAAGTATAGTTTTTCTGGGAAAAAACTACCTTTTATAAAATTTTTAAACCTTATAGTTTCTGGTAAGACAACTAAAATGTACTTGTTCTATAATACTTATAAAACACTGTATTTAAGGAAAACTATAGATGACTCCTTAGGTGAATCCTTCGATAAGGGAGCTCGCGTCCTAAACCTTTTTGCCCTTACTGGTAGTTCTATAGAGTACTACTGCAACGTTAATACTAATGTAAAGAAAAAACCCCTCTTACTTAGTAACAAAGGACCTGTGGAGTTTATAAGTTACTCCGGTTTTAAGACTAAACTAAAGGGTTTGGTTTCTTTAGAAAGTGCAGGCGTCTTAAGTTTATGTAACTATTACCAACAAATAACGTTGGGTAAACTAATTATAACTTTACAAACCTTTGTAAAAAAGTTCAGGGCGGAGGGGTTGCTTATATCTGGGGGAGTTATAAAAAACAGATATTTAAATAAGAATTTATTTTTTATATCAAAAGGGATGGGTATAGTTTACATACCCTCAAATAGAAAGTATTCAGAGGATAACCCCATAATGTTATCCCATTAAATAACAAAAAAACCCTTGTTTAAAAATAAGACTTTTGTTATTTGGTAATTGAAGCTGGTTTTTTTATTAAGACATTCGCACCGCACCCCGTGTACCTTTAAAGCACCCCCCTTTACTAACCTATAAACCTTTTTATTTTTATTTTTAAACGTAAAGTTTAACTTTAAAACATCTTTAAACGAGACCCTACAATTAGTAGTTATAAAAAACTTAGGCAAGATTATTACTTTTTTTTTTAAAAAACATATGTTTAGGTAGTCTTTAAACCCATGGTACGGGTAAGAATTTATTTTTTTTATAAAAAGGTAATTCAGGAGTGTAGGGTCTAACGAGTTTATAAAGCCGAAACCTACAAGTATACTATCCCGTATGCTTAATGTTTTACTTAAATAATCTTTAACGGTAACCCCCACCCCAGCCTTAGCGTATATAGATTTAAAGCTTTCTCTAATAAATATACAGTTACCCAAACTTTTAGACATCTTTTTACTACTATTTAAACCTAGTAGGAGGCCGAATGTTATTAAAGACTGTCCTCCCCCTAGACCTAAACCACCCTGAATATCTCGCCCTATAAGCATATTAAATAACTGGTCAGAACCACCTAATTCTAAACTCGAGTTTATTTTTAATGAGTCATACCCCTGTAATACAGGGTAAAGTATCTCTTTAACAGATAAAGGCAGTTTTTTATGTAGCCGTAGCTTAAAATCAACTCTGCTCATAAGGTAATTTACTTTGATAAACTCTAATAAATTTAAAAACTCTAACAGGTTTATCTTCAACAATCACTGGTGGTTAAACTTTAAATTTAAAAACCTCTTACTAAAAAAAGTTTTAAACCTAAACATAAACCTTTTACTATTGAAATAGGTGTGTACTTTTTTTATACTAAACCTCGGCGATAGTTTATTTGTAGGGTCCCCTATACTTGCAGTGAAGGAACCTATTATTATAAAAAAACCCTGTTTTAGTAATTGCAGCCTCCTTAACTTATTTAACGTTACGCTATGTCCTAAAGTAGTTTGAGGCTTTGTGCAGTCTACTCCGAATTTTACAACAAACCCTTCCGTGTTTACTAATACATTAAAGCCTAAAACACTTTTGTAAAAAACTTCCTTTAAAGAAAACAGAACCTTTTTTTTTATGTATATCACTTTAATTATATTACTATTTATTATTAAAAAAGTACCGTTATGTTTAAAAAAATACAAGTAGACTACAGCAGCTTAGTTTTAAATCGAATTGTGAATGTAAACTGTTTTAAATTGCAGTGTGGTTACGTAGGTGAGTTTCAACCAATCAATTTAAACTTAAGGAGGGTGGGAGGTTCGGACTATAGTATACTGGGTCTGCATAGATATAAAACCCTACTAAAGGTAATTTGTAAATCTATATGTAAGAATAAGTTTGCTTTAAAAAATAGAGTAGTACTAGAAGTTTTAAATAAATTTGCTAATTTATTTATAAATAAGGTTTCCGTATACAACTTACTTACTTATAAAAAAAAACTTTTTTTTAAAAAAAGAGTAGTGGTTGTGGATTCATCTTCTCCTAACATAGGAAAACTTATGCATACAGGTCATTTTAGATCAATTATACAAGGTTTTTTTATTACAAATCTATTTTTACTTACAGGTAGTTATGTTTTAACAAATAACCATTGTGGTAGCTGAGGATCTCATGCAGGTTTAACAACCTTTTACTTAAGAAATCAATTTAAAAATAATTTTTTTTTAATAAATGGGTTAGGTGAGGTATCTGCAAATTACACTAAGTACTCTGTCATATTTAATAAATATAAAAGCCTTTATATAAAAAATAAGTTAAACCTCCAAATACTTCACTTGTATAAAAAAAATACAAAAAACCACTCCCTTTGGAAAAACATTTTTATAAATTCAAGCGTTCACTTTAAAAATATATTTAAAGGGTTTAACTTTAAATACGATTTAAATTTAGGGGAGTACTTCTACAAAGACAGTGTGCGTTTGATAAAAAAAACAGGTTTATTAAATGCTAAAGTAAACCTGGGTACTTATTTCGTGTTAAAAAATAATGTAAAAAGCTATTACAGCGTAGTAACACTTAAAACTTCCAAAAAAAACTCTAGTTACTTGTTTTTTGATTTAAACAATATATACTTCCAAACCCAATACAACAACGTAAGTTTTTTTGTATATGTTACAGATGATAGACAAGTGATGCATTTTGTAAGCTTATTTCAGCTACTCTTTAAATTAAATAGTGGGGGTCCGGTCGCATATTTAAGTACTTCTAATATATTTTTCGGGTCTATATGCGATCTTAATAGAAAACCTATAAAGTCGAGGCTAGGTATAACTAGACAAGATAGGTTGAGTAGTCTTGTGTACTCTACCCGCCCTTGCATGAACACTAGTTTAGAGTTAAAAAAGGGTTGGGTTTCTACCTCCCTCAGCTACTCGGATCTAAAAACTAATAGGTTTTCTACCTTAAGTAATAGTAATGTCGACGTAGTTAAGTCTTATTTAGAAGTGGTTTACCTTCGATTTTTTCTTTTAAAGATTAGGGCGTATACCTATAAAGATATAGGTGTTTTGCTGGATTTAAACACGTACTTTTACATAATAAAGTACTTAAACGAGAGTTTATACTACTTAAAACTATCTTTTATTAAAAAAAACCTCAAATACCTGTTCACCTATGTACACGAATTTTCTGGTATATCCTATAAGTTTTTTTTTAAAAAAAAACTTATAGGATATACCAGAAAATCTAACCTAACACTAAAGGAATTTTTTTCTAGAAGTATAAAGAAAGGTTATGCGGTCCGGTTAAGGAGTTATCTAAAAGTATTTAACCTTATTTTTTAAAAAAAGAGTTAACCCTTTTTAGAAGCAAACCCTTCTCCCTAGATACCTTATTAGGGTGGTATATGTTTTTATTTTTAGCCTTATCTAAAAAAGAATTGTATTTGTTTATGTAGGTTTTGACGTTTTTTATGTTATTTAAACTTTGATTAACTAGATACCCTATTATTTTTTTTTTTAAACCTATAATTTTTAGTTTTATCCTTCTATTTATAAGGTACTTATTACTTCTCTTTGTGTCCACTTTTGTAATTTATATTAAGTTTTGGTTAAGCTGAATATTGAATTTCTGTTTTATCTTGTTTTTATCAAATTTTATTTAATTAGGTTTTTTTTATTTTTAAAACAACCGTTTCGGCATGTTCATCTCTAATACACTATCTACACTTTAATTTACATTAAAAACTATGGTAAATACACAGACTTTCCCCTCATTAATAAAAATTTGAGTAAGGTTTTTAACTTATAACTTATATAGTTATTTTTAGAACTAGATTTTAAAACCTAAAAGCCTTATTATTGTTTTATTAATAAAGCTCCTGCTATCTACGAAGAAAGGACTTTCGTTTGAGTTTTGTAAAATACTTTTGTAGTTTAATTTTTTAAATAAACCCCAATCAGTTAAAACTACCACAGCGTCGTAATTTTTTTTTACGTACGGGCTTACTAACCTGGAAACTAAGTCTACGTTCGAGCTATTTTTTATAACGTTAATGTTTTTAGCTTTAGGGTCATATACGTGTACTCGAGACAACTCCTTTAATATCTCTAAGACAATATCTACAGAGGAGGAATTTCTAGCGTCATCCGTGTCTTTTTTAAAAGTTAATCCCATTATAAACAAGTTTTTTTTATTTAAATTAAAATTTAACTTCTTATAAAGCTTTTTAACGAAGGTGTATTTAGTGTAGTTGTTAATGTCCACTACAGACTGTCAGTAGTTTGATACGAGGCTTAAATTATTTATTGAGCAGGAATACGTCAAGTTTAAAACATCCTTCTCGAAACAAGAACCTCCGAAACCCGCAGAGCTTTTTAAAAAAAAGTTACCTATTCTAGGGTCTAAACCTATGCCCCTAGAAACTGAATTTATACAACCCCCCACCTCTTCACATATAATAGATATCGTATTTATTGAAGAAAGTTTTTGTGCTAAAAACGAGTTGGAAGCTAGCTTTATTAATTCAGAAGACCAAGAGCTTATCTTTAAAATAAGGTTTTTATTTACCCAAACAGAGTACAGCTTACTCACTAAATTTCTACAAAAAATATCTTTCTTAGAGTATTCTAAAACTCCTAGAAGTACCCGAGAAGGTCTAATTAAGTCCTTTATTGCAGTACCTTCAGCTAAGAACTCTGGGTTGGATATTATAGTGTAGTGGTACTTTTTATTACTTTGTAAATTGTTTCTTATAGATTTACAAGTACCCACAGGTACCGTAGACTTTTCTATTAATATCTTATCTGACTTAGAGTATTTTTTAATGGAATTACAGCACCCCTCTAGAAATGAAAGGTCTGAGGCTTGCTTAGAACCTACTCCATATTCTTTAGTAGGGGTGTTTACACAGATGAAAATTAAGTCGCAGTTTTCTATAACAAACTGAGAGTCTTTGGTAAAGAAGAGGTTTTTATTCCTACACTCATAAATTAATTTGTCTAAACCCGGCTCGTATATCGGTAAGTTCGGTGAATTTCAACACTCTACCTTATCTTTAAGTATATCCGTTATAAACACATCGTGTTTCAAATTTTTATATGCTAGTACGGACATTGTAGTACTTCCAACATATCCAGAACCTATACAACCTATTTTCATCGTTTTTTAAACTTATATGTAGCTATTTTGGTGGGTTTTACAGGATTTGAACCTGTGACCAAAGGATTATGAGTCCCGTGCTCTACCGCTGAGCTAAAAACCCTTATAGTACCTGCATATTCATATTAACTATTAATTATTAATAAATCAATTATTTATTTATTAAATTAATTACTATATAGTACTAATATGAAAGTTAGGTCTTCTTTAAAAACTTTAAAAAATAGAAGTAAGGGTTGTTTCTTAATTAAGAGGGGTAAGAAGTTATTTGTTTTTGATAAAAAAAACCCTAGATTTAAAGCTAGACAAGGATAGACACTTATGGGACTTTTGGAAAAAACAATATATACAGCTTATGAGGACATATCTTTTCTAGATAAACCTATAAGACCTATATACGTATTAACTCTTAAATCTAAATGTAAAAGGTTTAAAATAGTAGGGGGTGCAACAGGCATTAAACACTGCTACTACGATATTACATACTTAACACATCCTGTGTATACAGGACAGAAGAAGTTTGTAGATCTAACAGGGCAGATCGAGAAATTTAAAAGTAAATTTAAATTTAAATTTGATTAGGTACTA
>Ga0307943_1002082_pt1 | contig 10204 bp, 9 predicted proteins | sample OrgLakmetagen177_FD_203149 | JGI IMG/M metagenome (GOLD analysis project Ga0307943, IMG submission 203149) | Saline water microbial communities from Organic Lake, Antarctica - #177 | ecosystem: Environmental > Aquatic > Non-marine Saline and Alkaline > Saline | place: Antarctica: Organic Lake... | reverse complement strand
AAATTCACTATGCCACTACATCACCTTTGATTACCGCGAACTGGGTTCCGGCACCTTCGAGGCTTTCCTCAATAAAAATTCTGTCATAACGAGTGACAACGGCTAACGGCAGGTAAAAATACGGAGTCGTAAAATCCAGAAAAGATTGTCGCGCTTCACTGGCGTTGATCTGAGAAACCACATCACATTTTCGGCTCTTAGCCTTACTAATCAGGTCATTTCAGTCTTGGACTTCTGGCACAACCATCTGAATGTCTAACATGTGAGAAAAAATGTCGAAATAATCTTTTGACAGCCCAACATGTTGTCCATCCTCATCCACCCCGTCAAAAGGTAAGCGATCGGGGTCAACACAAACACGCAACACTTGTTTCGCCTTTAAGTAATCTCGTTCGGCTTGAGTCAGTCCAATGTTGCTTGTAGATTGGGCAATTGCAGGACTCAGAGTCAATAGAAACCAGCTTGCAATCAGAGTAATAGAGAGACTTTTTACATAATTTTTTTGGCCAAATTTTACGCACAAAACTTTTGCTCTAAACCGTCTTGCGCGTATTTTTTTCTTACACATTTTGTATTTTTCCGTTAGCAACAATACCAAAAATCTCTAGGTGGCTTATACACCACGCTTGAATCCACAATTTTCATTTCTTAAAATACAGCTTTTGCAGCATCAAAAACCGGCTCTCATTTGAAACCGCAATGGTAGCTGCCGCTATCTTCTGCGTGGAAATTTACATTTTCCTTATCAAGATTAGATATAACAACTATTCCGCCATTATTTTCAGAGAATGGAATTTAACGAATATTGCACCAATATAGTTTACATGGCGTATTGTCACACAGGATTACAGATACGATCGCAAGCGTCCCCAGACCAGCATCCAAGTTCCGGCTCGCCGATGGCACACACTGACATCCTCGCTCGTTTAAATGATGTGTTCAGACCGTTGAAGAACTCTAAAACCCCATTGACCGGGGTCTTTTTTTACCTGCGTTTTGTGTAGGGAAAACCGGGCAAGGTTAGTTTTGAGCACTCTTTCTGGTACAACGAAAGCCTAAATTACGTCTATAAATCTGACCCGATTTCCGGTTTCCACGCCTCTGTTGCCGGGGATCCTCAACGCCTGACGGGCCGAGGTGGCATGAAGCCTCTTTCGAATACAGGGTTTGCGCTCTTTGGTGCAGTGCTGATCGCGATCAGCTACGGGCTTGCGCGCTTCGCCTTTGGTTTATTTGTACCGCCTATCCGGGCCGAGCTGGGTCTTACGCCTGAAGTAATCGGTATCCTTGGCGCGCTGCCGCTTATCAGTTTCTTGCTGGCGACGTTGGTGGCGCCGCTCTGTGCCGATCGTCTCGGTGCCCGCAACACCGCCGTTCTGTCGTGTGGTTTTGGCGTCGTCGGTCTGGCGCTTATCAGCCAGGCGTCCAGCGCTCTGTCGCTCGGAGTGGGCGTGTTCGCGTGTGGCATCTGCACGGGTCTTATGATGCCGGCGCTCACGGCCGCCATGCAAGCTATGGTAAGCCGCGCGGTGCACGGCCGTGTCAGTTCAGTCATGAATGCGGGCACCAGCATTGGCGTGGCCGTTGCCGTACCGGTGGTTCTGTTCCTGTCTAGCGCCTGGCGCTCCGCGTACCTGTGCTTTGCCATCCTGGCCGGGATTGGCGTTGTGGCCGCGTGGTACTTTATCCCTTCCGTATCTCGAATTATTCCCGCAAACTCTGCACCGCCAACCCCAATCAGCGCCCTGCAGTGGTCACGTCTGTTCAGGCTTTCACTGTTTGCCTTTGTGATGGGCTTCGTTTCCTCTGCGTACTGGATTTTCGCACCCGATTTAATGATCACCCTCGGCGGCCTACCGCCCGCTGCAACCGGGTGGCTGTGGCTAGCGGTCGGCGTTGCCGGCATCGGAGGTGCTGTGGTGGCCGACCTAGCCGATCGCAACAACCCCCCCATCACACATTCACTGATGCTGGTGATGTTATCCGCAAGCTTGGCACTGCTGGCGGCCAGCCCTGATCAGCTGGTGCTGGCGGCATTCTCTGCGTTGGTCTTCGGCCTGGCTTATATGAGCCTGACGGGGCTCTATCTGATGACCGGCATTCGCCTGCTGCCGGGCCGGTTGTCGGTGGGGCCGGTACTGCCATTCATGGCCGTCTCGCTCGGGCAGGCAACTGGCTCGCCCGTGGTCGGCGTATTGGTAAGCGAATTCGGTTACGCCCATGCATTTTCTACTTTTTCCGCGATCGGCATCCTGGTCGCAATGTTGTCGCCTCTGTACCCGCGCTACATTGATCCTGAGCCCGAGGAGGAAGAGGTTGAAGACCAAACCGGCTTGCAGGCGGCGTACAATTATCAGCTCCTGGACGAAGATGGTGAACCTCTGGCACTCGACGCAGATGAAGCCGAGAACCCCTAACAGGCCACAGCACATGGATGACTGACAGCGAATGAATACGTCAAAAATAAATGACTGAAACAGGGCTCGCTTGTGCTCAGGGAAAGTAAACATCGAGAACTCAACGCTTCGGGTCGAATGAACCAGTATCCGGTAGATATTCCACGTTCCCAGCGTCGTAATTTTTACGCTCATCAATTTATCAAGAGTTTTTTGCCAGAGTCATCAAGGTTCTACTCATACTGATTTTATGGCCACTCTTGCAGTTATGACCACTATAAATGATCCGCCGACAGGACCGTAGGTTGCTACAGCGTGGTTGACGGCTCATTTTATTGGCATTTTGATCGGTCGTCTGGCACAGCGCGTGTGCGCACTTAGTCGATCAGGGAAAAAGCTATAACGAGTCGTGTTTTGACGCGCGCACTGAGCGCGCTGCTGGCGCTTTCAAGGCCATGCATCGCTTCAACCGCAAGCCGATGCGCGCCTGATGATCAATGGCGAGGCCACACAGTTTGGCGGCGCACCCGCAAGCGTCGAGGCCAACCTACTCTGTCTATGGGTCTGGGTTGGAGGCGCTGGGGAGTAACCCTGCAATCGCTCGTAGCGGCTCTTACTCTGGCAGGCCTGCCGCGCCTGAATCAACCAGGGTCTGTATGTCATCCGCGGAATAGCCGCAGGCTGCCAGCAAAGCCGCAGTGTCCTGCCCGAGGGCCGGGGCGCCTTGCAAAGGCTGCGTTGGCGAGGCTGAAAACCGGGCCGGGGCGCGGGTCTGGCGAATGTGGCCAGCCTGCGGGTGGTTGTACTCCACCAGTAACTCATTGGCCTGAACCTGTGGATGGTTCAACACCTCCGTGCGGGTCAGCACCGGCGCGCAGGGCACCAACTCTTGTTCCAATCGCGCAAGCCACTGCTCTGCCGAGTCTGATTTGATAACGGACTGAATCAGATCGAGCCGAGCGTCGATGTTTTCCTGCCGCAGCTCGGCCGTCAGAAACCTCGGGTCCTCGGCCCATTCCGGCCGATTCACCGCACGGATCAGCGCCTGCCATTCGCGATCATTCTGCACCGCAATAGTGATGCAACCGGTGGTTGTCTGGTAGATCAGATCCTGAAAGCTGGCGGCGGCCTGCTGTGGCAATTCGCCTTGCACAAACGTCTGGCTGCCCATGTCAGAACTCCACAGAAACGCAATGATGGCGTCCAGCATGGACAACCGGACATGTTGACCCTCACCGCTGCGCTCGCGGGCAAACAGGGCCGCGGTGATGGCCTGGGCAGCAGCAACACCCGTGAGTTTGTCAGGCAGAATGGTTCTGACCAGTTGCGGACGCCGTTCGTCAGTGCCGGCTTGCACCGTGGCTAAACCAGACAAGGCCTGAATCAGCGGATCGTAAACCGGCCGCTGGGCAAAGGGGCCGGCGTCACCAAAGCCACTGATAGACACCATAACCAGGTTTGGAGCCACCTTGCGCAATTCGTCCTCGCCCAGGCCCATCCTGTCGATCACACCGGGGCGGAAGTTCTGCACAAACACATCGGCGGTGGCCACCAGCGTTAACAGCGCTTCGCGACCCGCCGGCTCTTTCAGGTTAAGCGCGACCGATTTTTTGTTGCGGTTGTTATTGAGAAAAGACGCTGACACATTGCCCTGCCGGTTGGCGGCAGACCGAGTGAAGTCGCCGCCGGACGGATTCTCGACCTTGATTACCTCGGCGCCCTGGTCCGCCAGCATCATGGTAGCCAGGGGGCCAGACACCATGGCGGTCAAGTCAATAATGCGGATGCCGTTGAGTGGGCCTGTCATGTAAGTACTCCTGTCATGTAAGTACTCCTGTCACGTAGGTGCTCATGTCATCTCTAATGACCCAATGGCACCCATCGACGATAATCAATGAGCATTCATCTCTGAACTGATCCAGACCAGTCGATACCCTTTAACCCAATCACAACCGTATACTGAAAAAGATACAGCGTTTTTACAAGCGCCTTCTAATCGTTAATGTTTAGCGATAACCACTAAGACACTAGAAAGGAAGAGTACATTGTCGTCACAACGCCGTAATTGGAACGTCTGGTTAACCCTGCTGTTTGGCGCTTTAGGGCTTGTCCACGTAGTCAGTATGTCAGCAAGCGCTGTGGCAGAATTACCCCACATACTGGCGGCACTGACCGTTCTGATCCCGCTGACGATGTTTAGCTTCGTGTTGCGAAGCCCGTGGCCGGCAGCCGTGGCGCTTGTTATCCTCGCTGTTATAAACGTAACGCTGACCTGAAGGTGGTTGAGGCCATCAAGGATTGACCCCAGGCCGATGACTGTTTTTCACTGCACCGCGGGTTTTTTTCGTCTTGGGTAGCGTTGCATAAAGAGACGCAATAACGATCAGTGACCCACCGAACCACCCCAACGGTCCAATCGCGACCCTTGCCTGCTCTGTACTCCCTGATGAAGAATGGAAACAAGCAGAGGAAAGTCAGCGAAAATCAAATCGCAACAAATCTCATAACAGAATAAAAAGCCAGCGCTTCTTTTGTTAAAGGGCACGAGACAGCGAGCGTCACGACCTCGGGTCGCCATATCGCCAACCACACCGAAATTCGCAAAGACGCGGTTCTAAACGAATTCGGAGTGGGCCTGTTTCCCGACTTTTCAGTAACGGATGAAATTGAAACGGGGGTTATGATTCAGATACTGGCGGATTGGTCGATTGTCGGGAAATACCAAGGGCGGGTCAATCTGCAGTACCCACAATCACGATATATCTCGCCGTTGGTCAGGGCGTTTGTCAATTTCGCCAAAGAAAGTTTAGGAGCCGGGTGTTGGCGGGAGCAGAAAGGGTCAAATAATGACGCGTGAATGACTGGAAACTGACCTGCGATCATGCCCAATGGCGCCGACTCAGCGCCGCTCCTCGCGAATAAAGGGTTCACCCAGCGCGCCAGGCTGGCTGCTGTTGTCACGGCTGACAATCGCCACCCAGATCATCACCCCCAGGGTGACAGCGTACGGCGTCATGAACACGAAGTACTGTGGCAGACGGATACCCGAAGCCGCCATCTGCGGAATCAGCGCTTCGATGCAGCCAAACAGTACCGCACCGGCAAGCGCTTTCCAGGGTGCCCAGCGGGCAAAGATAACCAACGCCACCGCAATCCAGCCACGACCACCGATCATGTCGGCAACCCACATCTTGGTGCTCAACACCTATATGTAGGCGCCAGCCAGGCCGATCAGCGCTGAACCTGCAGCAATCGCCGCGCAGCGATAGGCCAGGACAGATATGCCAGCGGCATCCGCCGCCTGCGGGTTTTCACCTACGGCGCGCACGCGCAGGCCCAGCACGGTGCGATTCAATACCAGTACCGCCAGCAAAAAGACGATTGGAGTCAGGTAGACCACCGGGTTGTGCACGAACAGTTTGCCCACTAGGGGGAGCTCAGACAGCGGCCACAGTGGCAGGGCCTGCAGCCCCTGAACCGGTTTGTTGGTCCAGTTCATCAAGGTGCCGAGCAATCCGGTCAAGCCCTGACAGAAGAACACCAGCGCCAGACCGGAAATCACCTGATTGATCCGCATTACCAGCACCATCAAGGCAAACAACTGCGACACCACGGCGGCTGCGATCATGGCTATGACCAGGGCCCAGACCGTTGAGCCGCCGGTCATGATCGACGCACCAATACCCGACAGCGCACCTACCAGCATCAATCCTTCCGCGCCCAGCGCCAATACACCGGTGCGCTCGATGAGAATCAGCCCCAACGCCGCCAAGGCGAAGGGTACGGCAAAGTCGGGAATGTTGCCGACCCAGCTTATAAGCATCGTCATCAGCTCTGCCCTCCTTGAATACGGCGAATACGGTGATGAATAAAAAACTCCGAAGACGCCACGCAGATCACCAAAATGGCCTGTATCAGTTGCACCATGGAGAAAGGGATTTGATAGAAAACCTGCAGACTTCGGCCCGCCACAAACAGCGTTGCCACCAGCAGTGCGACCACCGTGGCGGCAATTGGCTGGTTACGTGCCAAAAAGGCAATCAAAATGCCGGAGAAACCGTAACCCGCGTAAAACGATTGGGTCAGACGTCCTTCCTGCCCCGCCGTCACCATGAAACCAGCCACACCAGCCAACGCACCGGACAGCAACACAGTAACCAGGACCACTCGCTTCACCGGCACGCCGACTGCACGCGCTACGCCGGGGCTGTTATCAACAAAGCGCAGATACAGGCTGGCACGCGACACATCGGTAAACCAGAGTACAAACAGCGCCGTTAATAGTGCCAGCACTACCGCCAGACTTAGCCCGTCGAACACTTCGGGTAGACGCTCGAAAATGCGATACTGCGGTGAGTAAGGAAAGGAATCTCGTGGGTCCTTCCAACTGCCGTAGACAAGATGCAGTAAGAAATTCAGCGCTATATAGTTGAGCATCAGGGTCGAAATGATTTCGTTGACCTTGAGATGCAACTTCAGCAGCACTGGTGCCAGCGCCCAAAGCAGACCGCAGATCAGCGCACTGAGCATCATCAGCGGCAGACGCAGCGAAGGCGGCCCGATCTCGAACAACGAAATAGCCGTGGCGCCAATTGCGCCCCAGATCATCTGCCCTTCAAGGCCCAGATTCCAGAACCGCGCGCGGAAGGCCAGGCACCCTGCCAGGCCAACCATGATAAGAGGCGCCGCCTGGAACAGAACCGCTCGCAGGCTCTGGCTGTCAAACAGAGTGAGAATCACAAACTCGTTGAGTAGTTCGCCCGCGGGTACGCCGGCGATGACCAGAATCGCTGCCGAGATCAGCAGGCCAACCACCAAAGCCAAGGCAATGACGATGGCCTGCCAGTACCAGGCCATTTGCTGACGCACTTCCAGCGTGTAACGTCGCACCAGAAAGGGTTGAAAGTTGGTCGCATCAAACATGATTCACCATGGCTTGTCCTATCGCCTGGCGATCTGCCGGTTGGGCAAATTCACCGATAATACGTCCCGCCGACATCACCCCAATGCGATCTGCCAGCGCCATTACTTCATCCAGGTCTTCACTGATCAGTAGCACCGCGGCACCCGCATCCCGTGCGCTGCGTAAGCGCTTGTGCACCGCCAGCGTGGCGCGTACATCCAGCCCGCGACTGGGGCTGTGAACGATCACCAGCTGCGGCGGGCGGTTGAACTCGCGGGCGATAACCAGTTTCTGCGCGTTACCGCCAGAAAGCAGCGCCGCTTTTTGTCGCAGCGAACGCACTCCCTGCACATCAAACTCGCTGACGGCCGCGGCCGTATCGGCTTCAACGCGGCCTCGGTTCAGGAACCATAATGGTCCGTAGCGCCCGCTGTGAATTTCGCCCATGGCAAAGTTGTCACTGATCGACAACGGCGCAGCCAAGGCGGCGGAATAACGATCAGCGGGAATACTGGCGATGCCCAGTTCACGACGACGCGCAGCAGTCAGCGCGCGCAAATCCCCCTCGCCGATCAACTGCATGGAGCCAGAGACCGGCTCTGGTAAACCCATCAGTGCGCCGGCCAGTTCGCTTTGACCATTACCGCCCACTCCAGCGATGCCATAAATTTCCCCGGCTCGCAGGCTCAGATTGACACCACGCAGTACCGAGGAGTGAGCGTCACTGGAGTGCAGATTGCTGACTTCCAACTTAACCTCACCGGCCGCTTGGCTTGCCGGAATTTGGGGTGGGGTCGGTGCGTCACCGACGGTCAGCTTGACCAGTTCGCCCACCGAAACCGATTGCGGTTTGAGGCTGGCTACCGTGAGGCCTGCGCGCATGACGGTAACCTGGTCGGCGTAACGCATGACATCGTTCATCTTGTGCGTCACGAGGATGACGGCAGCGCCTTCCTGATGAGCAAAGTTCTGCACCGTGGTCAGCAAGTTTTCTGCTTCCGCATCGGTGAGCACTGCAGTCGGTTCGTCCAGAATCAAAATGCGGGCACCGGCCAACAGCACCTTGAGAATTTCAACGCGCTGCTGTTCGGCAACCGACAACTGGTCAACCCTTGCAAAAGGGTCGATGCTGAATCCCAGTTTCGCCGCTGTGGCCTTGATCTCCTCAGCGACTTGCTGCAGACGTTTGCGATAACGGCTGGCCTGCTGATTGCGCTGGCCGAGCAGTATATTTTCCACAACGCTGAAAGGTCTGACCAGCTTGAAGTGTTGATGCACCATACCAATTCCCTGGTTGGACGCGTCCAGTGGCCCTTTCAAACGCACCAGATTGTCATCAATGAACAGCGACCCGGTTTCCGGTGCGTACAACCCGGCGGCAATGTTCATCAATGACGATTTGCCTGCGCCATTCTCACCCAGCAAGGCATGTACTTCGCCCCAGCGGGCCGTAAAAGATGCGCCGGAAAGAGCCTTGAAGCCGTCAAACGATTTGCTGACGGCGTCGAGTTGGATCGCGTTCCTATGACTCATTGCTGGTTGATCACTCCTGTTACAAACCAGTCCATCGACCACAAATCGCCATCAGACAGCGACTCGCCCGCGGCCACTTTTTCATTGCCATCACGATCAGAAAGAGGGCCCGCGTAGATGAGCTTCTCACCCTTGAGCAGTTCATCACGCTGAGCCATGATCTTCGTCTCGTCTTCTTCGCTCACGGCTTTGCCGCAGCAGGCAATATCCGTTCCGCCCTGCTCCATGGACAGCAGCGCACCATATTCCATTGGCTTCCAGTTGCCGGCCATGATTTTCTTCAGTTCAGGAGCTAGAAAACGATCCCATACCCAAACCGAAGAGCAGACGGTGGCTTCAGGTGCAAACTCGCTCATATCGCGGTGATGACCCGTACCGTGGACACCGCGCTCCTGGGCAACGATCTGCGGAGTCGGACTGTCTACGTGCTGGCCGATGACGTCCGCACCCTGATCAATCAGCGCGGTCGCAGCGGCGCGTTCCTTGACCGGGTCGTTCCAGGCGCCGGTGCGGCGCGTTCCTTGACCGGGTCGTTCCAGGCGCCGGTGTAGATCACCGTCACGGTGGCGTCAGGATTGATCTCTTGAGCGCCCATCGCAAAGGCGTTGACGGTCCAGTTGACCTGGCCGAAGGGGTTGGCCGCGACAAAACCGAGCTTGCCGGTCTTGGACGCTGCGCCTGCAGCCATGCCACACAGGTATTGACTCTCGTAAGTGCGACCGTAGAAGGACACCAGATTGTCTGAATTGGTGGTACCAGAACCGTTCAGGAAGGCCACTTCAGGATACTTCTTAGCCAATTCCTTAAAAGTATCGGAGTAACCGAAAGCAGTACCAATAATGATGTTGGAGCCACGCTGAATCAGCCGTTCAACCGTTGGGCGAATCGCTGAAGCGGTTTCCGGTACGCTTTCTACGTACTGAATTTTCTGATCAATGTCTGTTTCCAGACGCTGGCGTGCTTCATCAAAAGCCTGGGTCCAGCCACCGTCATTGCGAGGACTGATGTAGAGCATGGCAATTTTTGCCGGGCCATTGAGGCTAAAACTGGTTTCTTGCGCCGAAGCGGAGTTCATCAGGCCGCACGCGGCCAGGGCACACAAGGTGCCCGTAAGCAGACTCTTCATTGCCAAAATCCTTCTTGCAGTGGGTCGTGGGGGTAACGTTGCTTAAAGCATGTGATTAATCCGGAATACATTGCCTTCCGGGTCGAGCAGAACGGCCTGATACCAGTTGTAGTAGGTGGTATAGGGAGACTTGATCAAGCTGGCGCCGGCTTCGCAGGCGATTGGCACCATGCGATCGACGTCCGCGGGGCTGTCGACATCAATGTTCAATAGAAATTTGCAACCGCGGGTGTCTGCGTATTCCGA
>Ga0307943_1002066_pt1 | contig 10244 bp, 7 predicted proteins | sample OrgLakmetagen177_FD_203149 | JGI IMG/M metagenome (GOLD analysis project Ga0307943, IMG submission 203149) | Saline water microbial communities from Organic Lake, Antarctica - #177 | ecosystem: Environmental > Aquatic > Non-marine Saline and Alkaline > Saline | place: Antarctica: Organic Lake... | reverse complement strand
CTCCAGCACCCGGATTACCTCGCCAGCACTGTCCAGAATATCCACCTCGTACAGTTCCGCTGCCTCCGCGAGGGGCACTGTGCCGGTGCCGTCGCGCCAGTCGCCGCCGATCCGGGTGCGGCGCCGCCAGCTGATCGTGATGCCGGCCGCCGTCCACGCGCCCGTCACATGCGCCGGGGCGTAGGGCTTGAGATCGTTGCCGCGCAGGGTTTGCGTGACCGTATCCGCCTCGTCGAACGCCTCGCCCCGGCCCACACCGCGATAGCGCAGCGGCTGGCCGACCAGCCCGAGGGGTTCCGTAAACAGCGCGCCGTCATCATCCAGCACCACGATCACTGCCCCGGCCGCATGCGCGAGCTGGCCTTCCGTGCCGCGCCGCCCGCGCAGCAGCGTCGAGAGCCGGTAGATATCATTGCCGAGAGGCGTGACATCGCGGAACTGGATCAACTCGGCCCCGCCATCCGCATCGACCACCAGGGCGGCGTTGCGGCCATTGAGCAGTTGCAGATCGGAGACCGAGCTGAGCTGGCCGTCGGGATCGCGCAAGCGCGCCTCGAGCGTGTTGGCCGCGTCCCACGTCCAGACCGACCGCGGCGGGCCGAGCGGTGCGCGCAGCACCCCGATCAGCGCGGGATCGCTGATGCGCGCCGGGATGTCCCAGTCCGCCCCGTCACGCGAGCGAAAGAGCGACAGGCCGGTCCAGGGCCCGGTGACCCGCGGGGCGGCAAAGAGATACTGCCGCGACGCCACGCCGCCGGTATCATGGCGATCGCGCAGCAGCGGGACCTGCGGTACAACCCACCGTGAGGGCACATCGCCCAGCACGCCCGAGGGCCGAGACCCGCTGCCGGTCGCGCCGATGGCGTCGGAGACATAGGCCGACCCGATATGCCGCACGCCCTTGGCGCGCAGCTCCCAGTCCGCGCCGATCTCGATCTGCGTGAGCCGGACTGCCACCTCGGTCCCACCCGGCGCCTCCACGCGCAGCAGGTCGGTTGGATCGAGGCGCAGAAACCCCGGCCGCAGGGCGAACTCGACCCCATCGCGCTCGATCCAGGCCGAGGCCATGAGGCGCTCGGCGATGCGTTTGGCTTCGGTGGCCTCCAGCGCCATGGGCAGCTCGATGTCGCGCTTGTCGCGCGAGCCCATGGTGGCGACGGGCTGGGACACCCGCGTGGCGGACTGGGCGCCCTGATTGTAGTCGCCGCTATTGTCCTGATACGTGACGGTAATCCGCTCGGGCAGATCGGTTTCCTGCACGCGCTGGAGCTGCACGACGCGGCCCGTCTCGCGGGCCGGCACGAGATCGTCCGCGGTCAAAAGCGGCGCCTCGAAGGCCTCCCGCGCGCGCGGGACAAAGCGGATCCGGTCATCGGACTCGACCGCATCGAACGAGAACGCCTGCGCCACCGGCTCTATCCCTGACCGCGCCGAGCCCTGCCGCCCGATGGCATAGCCCCGGAATACCGGAGTACCGATCTGCGATACATCGATATCGGCCATCCCCAGCCCGACCCGCGCGCAGATATCCGCAATGAGGCTGCCCGGCGTGACGCCTTCGCCGGCGGTGCGGTTGAGAAACAGCCGGGTTGCGGCCGATCCGGTCTGCACATAGCCCGTGAGCGTGTCCGAGCGGGCGTCATAACCTGCGGCCTCACCGCCGCCGAAGATGCTGCCTGCGGCGAAGCCTTCGGTGAACAGGATCTCCGCGCCTGTCCGCAGATCGACCTGGCTGACCTGCGGCTCGCGATGCCACGCCATGCGTCGCCCCTCGGTGCGGGACTTCGCTATGGCCATGTTCTCCTTGCGCGTGGTGGAAAACGCGAACAGCGACAGCCGCGTCGCCCAGATCACCCCGTCATCGGGGCGCCACTTGACCGCATACCGCCCGGCGAGATCACTCAGCGCGTCCGGAAACGCCAGCGCGCTGATCCAGACCAGCGCGTCATCCACGGGATCGTAGACCGCGCCGGCCGGCTCATAGGCAAACCCCATCGCCTCGGGGTGAATGTCGGCCGGGCCGAGAGACCAGTGCCCGGCGTTCTCGACGACCGGCCCGGGCGCGCCCGGGCGTACGCGGAGCCGCTCGATGGGAATGGTGCTGGCCGTGCCGGTATTCGACGTGCGCAGGATCCACGCCTCGCCGAGGCCCTCGCCCACACGCCCCTGAACGATATTCTCGACATTGGTCGGCCCCGGTCCCATGCGCGGCAGATTGGCGAGGAACTCCATGGTGTCGGCCCGCACGCAGCCATGGCCGCCGCCGAAGCGGCCCGAGGCGATCAGGACATCGATCGGCCCGGTCAGGCTGAGTGCGCGCATCCAGCCGAGGGTCGTGAGGGATGCGAACCCGCCCGCATTGTTGCTCAGGCTGTTGCTACGGCGCCCGAAGCTGTCCACGATCGCCATCGCGTCGAGATCGATCTTCACGACCGGCTTGGTGTTGCTGATGCCGACTTGCGTGTAGGCATACCCGTCGCCGCCGATGAAGCAGTGATCGAACCCGAAATTATCCCTGTAGAGATTCAGCGCCTCGGCCAGCGCGTCGGAAATCATATCCTCGGGCTGTGCCTGCGCCAGTTCCTCCAGCGTGCGCAGATCGAACAGCCGCAGACCGTCCGGGGTCAGCATGAGCTGGCGCTGGCGCTGCCAGTCGGTGGCCCCGTAGCTTGTCAGCACGCTGTCGAGCGGGCCGCCCGGCAGGCTGGTGCTCTTGAGCGCCGGATAGGCGTCCTGCGCGTTGAAGGTCACCTCGGCGGTGATGTTGGGAATGCGGTTGCCGAAGTTCTCCAGCGGCAGATCCTCGAACACCAGATACGCCAGCCCGCGAAAGGCCGGTGTGCGGCCATGGCCTTCCGTGGCCTCGATCAGCGGATCGGGCAGCTGATCCTCGCTGCCCTCGTGAAACCGGAACTCCAGACCGGGGATCGACACGTCGGGATTGGTGCCGCGCGCGTCATGGATGAGCTTGCCATCGGCCCAGATCCGGATGAGGTCGCCGGCCGGGCCTTCGGCGAGGCCGAGCGCGAAGGAGGCGTAATAGCCATAGGTCGTCTGACGCTGACCGCCGCCGCCCTTGCCGCCCACCTTGCGGGTTTGGCGCTCTTCGCGGATCCCGGGCGCCCAGATCACGTTGCCGGAGGCGCGCATCGTGCCGTAAATCAGCGGGATCGGCGCGCCCCAGGCCGAGGAGGTCACCGAGAGATCGCGCAGTCGCGGCCCCTCGATATCCGGCTGGTCGGGGCCGAACAGGAGCGATCCCACGGTCGAGCCGATCAGCCAGCCGGCCTGCCAGCCGAGCCCGAGCGCCGTGCTGCCGAGCGCGCCGGCGCCGGCGATGGCCAGCACCGCCATCAGACCACCCCCGGAATGCGCCACGCCGCGCGCTGGCGCGACAACCATGGCTCGATCAGCGGTTCCTCGAGCACGCAGCGCCGCAGCGCATGCGCGTGAAGAAAATGCGGGGTCCCGTGCCGCGCGGTCAGGAACCCCGCATGGCACGGGTAGCTCGTCTCGGCGAAGACCAGGATGTCGCCGGGGCGCGCGTCGGGCATTGCGACCGGATCCAGCGCGCGGGCAAACTCCTCCAGCAGTCTGGTGCCGGTCGCGCGCCGGTCATAGCCCGTCACGTCGTGATGCGGCACGCCGAGCGCATCGGCGACGACGATCAGCAGCCCGATGCAGTCTACGCCGGCGGGCCCGCGCCCCTGATGGCGCCAGGGGGCCCCGATCCAGCGGCGCGCCTCGGTCACGATAGCCTCACCGGTTATTGGCTCGTCGTGCATTTGCTTACCGGGCATTGGGGGTCTCCGTCAGCTTGTCGGTGCCCGGCACGAAGGGATCGCCCCGGAAGTTGAGCACATTGTCGAAGCGGTCGATGCAGGTCTCCAGCCGTTTGTCGCAGCCCGGATAGATCTCGAACGCGTCGCCGGTGCCGACCGGAAAGGGCGGTGGGAAGGACAGGACCAGATCGCCGCTCGACAAGCTGGACCCTCTCACCTCGATGGCGCGACCGCTGTTCTGCCCCGAGGTGAAGATGATCACGCCGCCGGCGAACCAGTCATCCGGTCTGTCATCAGGCGTGTCATCCGCCACATCGATCGTTGCGATAAACGAGAGCGCATCGAGTGGGGCGGTGACCAGCCCGGGCCGTGTCCACACCGGATCCGTGATCTCCACCCCGCAGCGCGCATCGCCGAGATCGGCGCGGCAGTCGGGCGTGTAGGGTTCGATCAGCCGTTGTGCGAGCACCTGGGACATGCCGCGCAGCTCGGTGCGCCACTGGCCCTCGCTCGACAGCATGACCTCGCCCAGCCAGCCGCGGCGCAGGCGCAGCACGCCTTGACCGGTGTCCTGCCAGTTGACCAGGAAGATCCGCACTTCGGCGCCATCATAGAGACCGGCGCGCAGCGCGTCCGCGTCGAGGCCGGCGTCGTCGAGCACGCCCTCGAGATCGACATTGCCGACCGCGAGCCCCGCCTCGGAGGCCACGGCGGTGCGCGAATAGCCTGCACGGGCGCGGTAGATCTCGCCGTCGGCCGCCAAATCGCCATCGTGATCGGTGGCGCGAAACACCACCCCGTCGCGGCGGGCCAGCCGCCAGCAGGTGGCCAGCGTGAGCACATCGCCCTCGAGATGCGCGGCAAGTTCGGGGGAGACTGTCTTCATGACATCACTTTCATTCGCGGATCTCCACCACCGTGATGCGGCCCCATTGCTGCATCTCGAAGGTCTCCACGGTGAGATCGGCGGCATCGGTGTCGAACCGCGCCGGCACGTCGAACTCGAAATCTGCTGTTATCTCTGTTCCCGCGTCGGGCGCGTTTGAGAAGGTGATGAGGCCGGTGGCATGATCGACGGACACACCGGACGTAACCTCTACACCGTCGCGGTACAGGGTGACCGTGCCCTCGACCGGCCGCGTGATGCGCCGTTCATGGATCACGCCCCCGCTGTCATAGCGCCGGACCAGCTGGAACGCGGTCTGTTCCCCGTCGCCAACCCCGAGCAGCTGTCCCGCCGCCCGGAAATCCGTCCAGTCCCGGAACCGGAATCCGTGCGCGCGGCCGCGACGGGCGTAGAAGAAGGCGAGAAATGCGGCCACGTCGGCGCGCGAGCGGATGCCGGTGGAAACGTTCCATTCGCCCCGCGAGCGCTGCCACTGCGCCACGCGCTGCTCGCGGCCGCTCTGCGTGGCGGTGATCGCCGTCAGGAACCGCGGACCGCCACTGGCCCCGTAGGCGATGGTGGCGGGGAACTGCACATCGTGAAAGTCGGTCATCGGAACTCCTACCGATTCCGCCGCGCCCGCGCGATGGCGCGGCTCATCTCGGCGGTGATCTGGCCCTGCGACCGGCGGAAGCTGTCGGCATCGGGCGTGGAGATCGTCATGTTGACGGTCACACCGCCATCGCCGCGGACGCCGTCACCACCGCGCTGCCCCTCGGCGACCTCGCGGCGCGACAGCACCCGCTCGCCGCGCTGCAGGATCGCGGGAACCTCGTCGGGGCGAAGACCGGGATAACCGCCACCATGGAACCGCTCCGCCCCGGCGAAGGCCATGGCCGGCACCTGCCGCTGCGGTAGCGCCGAGACACCGATCACTCCGCCCGAATGCGCCACCGCCGCGGTAAGGCTGCCTCCCAAGCTACCGCCCAGACCGCCGCCGATCCCGCCAAGCGCGCCGCCCAGCCAATTGGCGAGAGGCCCGAGCACCGCCGAGCGAAGCGCGATGCGAGTGATATCCTCCAGGATCGAGTTCGCCAGGTCGCGGAAATCCACTTTGCCCTTTGTGACCAGCGTCAGAAGCGCGTCCTCGGCGCCGCGAAACGCGCTGACCAGCGCATCGCCGATCTGGCGGCCGGTCTCCATTGCACTGTCTGCATAGCCCTGCAGGCTGTCGGTGACCGCATTCCAGCCCCGCGCCGCCGTCTCGCCGGCTGCCGCGATCGCGTTGCCGGCCTCCGTGGCCGCGTTGGCCGCGCGCCCCGCGGCACCGCCGCTGCTTTTTCCAGCGCCACTTGCGCCCTCGGTGCCGCCGGCGATCCCGTCGAAGGCGTCCCCGATCCCGGCCACGGCCTCCGCTGACGCATCCGCCGTCTCCGAGGTCCGGGCCAGCACCTCGCGGATCGCCGCGACCGAGTCCAGCGGCCCGGTCGCCGCCGCGCGCAGTTCGTCGGCCACTCCGCGCAACGCGTCCTGCGTGGCACGCGCTTCGTCGGCATAGGCCCCAAGCCCGAGATCGGGAATGCGGTAGTCCCGCTCGAATCCTCGCGTGAACGCCTCGGCCGCCCGGCCGCCGGCATCGCGTGCCGCGCCCGCGAACCGGGCCTCAAAACCGCCAAGGCTGACATTGTCCAGCGCCCCGATGCGCAGCCCGCCATCGCCCACGGCCCATGCGGGCAATGCGGCGAGCACGGTGTTGATCCCTGCGATGAAGCGGTTCACGCGTCCGATCACCGCGTTCAGCATCCGCTCCACGCCGCGCACCATGGCATTGGCCGCACCGGTCACGACCTCACCCAGTACCGCCGGCAGATCGGACCAGATCGCGCGCGTGGCCGCGAACGCCCCGCGCCAGGTGTTGATGATCAGCGACGCCCCGCGCGCGACCGCGTCAAGGCTGGCCTGCACGCCGTCCGCGACACTGGCCCGGATCCCTGCCCATGCGGCCGCCACCGTCGCCCCGAGCGCCTGTGCGCCGGTGCCCATGCGGTCCCAGACCTCCGCGGCCACGCCGCGCATGAGATCGAGGGCGTCGGAGAAACTCCCCGCCGCCGCGACCAGCCGGCCGAAGCGCAGGATCAGCTCCTGCGCGCCGATCACCAGCGCCACAAAGGGCAGCCGGATCAGCGCCCCGCGCAGCAGCGCCAGCGCCGTGGCCAGCCCGCGCACGCTGACGGCCGCAACTGCCAGCCCGGCAACAAAGCGCCCGGCCACAAGCGCCGCAACCGCTGCAAGCGTGGCTGCCAGCCGGTCGAGATTGCCCAGAACAAGCTCTATGGCACGGCCCACGGGGCCGCTGCGCTCCGCGAGTGCCGCCATCGCATCGGCCACGGCCTCGAGCGCCGGGGCCGCCGCGACCGCGAGCTGGTTGGCCAGCCCACGCCAGATCAGCCCCAGCCGCGAGATCGCATCATTGGTCCGTTCGATCTGTGCGGCGTCCTGCGCGGAAACCACGACCCCGAAGGCGCGCACGTCTTTCGTCGCCTGGCGCAGCGTACCGCTGTCGATCCGGCCCATGGCGATGGAGCCTTCCTCGCCGAAGAGCTGGCCCGCCACCGCGGCGCGCTCGGCCGCCCGCACGAAGGCTTCGATGGCGGCGTTGATCGCACCGACGCGCTCGTCCAGCGGCAGCGCGATCAGCTCGGTGGCCGACAGCCCCAGCCGGTCCAGCGCGTCGGCGGCGGGGCCGGTCCCGGCCGCGGCCTGGCTGAGACGGCGCGTCAGATCCTTGGTGGCCTGCTCGATGCCCGACATCGACACGCCCGCCAGCTCGCCCGCGCGCTCCAGCGTCTGGATCGAGGCGACAGTGGTGCCCAGCGACTGCGCCAGCTTGGCCTGACTGTCGACGATCTGCAGCCCGCTGCGGATCATCGCCGTGGCCGCAGCCCCCACGGCCGCAGCCCCTGCCGCGGCGGAAATGCGCAGCCGGCGAAAGAACCGGTCGGCGCGGGCATTGGCGGCTTCCATTTCCGAGCTCAGCCGCTGGAAGGCGGTGGCGCCGTCCGTGCCGATCCCCTTGAGTTCCGCGCGCACCTGCCGGCCGCCCTCGGCGGCCAGCCGCACCGTCACCTGTTTGGACGCGCTGGTCATTGGGACTCCGATCCCTGTTTCTCTGCTTTTATGGCGTGTCGTTTTACTGCGGGCGCTGCGCCCGGATCTGCGCGTTGATCGCGCGCACCATCGCCGCCTCGATCACCGGCAGAAGCTCCACCGCGGCCCTCGGGTCGAGCCCGCCGGCCGTGGCCATGGCCAGCACCGCGCCCATGTCCCAGCCGAGCACCGCCCCGTCCGCAACGCGCAGCTGGCCGGTGGCCCGGCATGCAAGGTCCCAGGCCAGTGTGCCCTCGCGCGTCAGCGGCGCGTTTTGCCGCGCCGGGCAGGCTTGGCAGATGTGCGGGCAGTTGTTGCAGTATTGCGCGCCCCCGCCGAAGTGCCACTCGGCGAGGGCGCTGAGGCGTTTTTTTCCTGCTCCAGATGCAGGCCCGGGGCGACATAGCGCAGCTGGAACGCCTCGAAGATCGGCACGATCTCCAGAAGCGCGTCGAGCCCTTCGGGCGAGAGCGCGGCCGGCGCGTCGGTGGCATCATGCACGCCGGCCCAGTCATCCACGGCCACACGCGCCAGCGCCTTTGCCAGCGCGATGCCGCGCCGGTTCGCGCTGGCCTCTTCCGGCAGATCCGCGAGGATCGGCTCCTCGCGGGCCCGGTTCATCAGCGAGGTGGTGATGGGTGCCACGCGCAGCTGCACGCCGTGGCCGAGATCGAGCCAGTCAGGGGACGCGTTCAGGTCGAGACGGATCATCAGGGGGCTCCATGGGTTGGGACATCGTTGAGAAGCGCGACCTCGAGCATCACGCCGGTCGCATCTGCGGCGGCGCGCCAGTCGAAACTCGCCTCGACCCCGGCCGGGCCGGTGATCGAATATTTGGGTTTGGGCAGGTAGACCCGCGGCAGCGTGAAGGTCAGCGCATAGCCCTCGGCCATCGCGAAGCCGTAGACCAGCGCGACCGGATCGCCGCTGGCGGCCTCGGCCATCAGCGTCTGGCCATCGAAGCGCACGGTCAGCGATCCCTCGCAGGTGGCGAGGGTGGGATCCGCGCCATCGATGCGGCCATCCTCGCGAATGGACCGCACCCGCTCGATGCCGTTGGAGAAGGTCAGCGATCCGGCGGTGACACCCGCCAGCGGTGATCCTGCCCGCGCGATGCGGCCGCGCCCCTGGCTGAAGCGGCGCAGCGCAAAGGCGGCAGGGCTCGCGTCCAGCGTGGTGCTTGCGGTCTCCTCGCCCTGCGCCACAACCGAGACCGTGGCGTTCGCCGGCCCTTCCTGGCCCATCTGAAACGACAGCTCCTCCAGCACCGCGCCTGCATGGCGAAAGAAGACCGGGGTGGTGAGCTTCGGGTGACCGATCTCGATCAGGAAGGACGGGATGCTGTCCGCCCCGCTGCGCCAGACATGGCGATAGCCGCCGCCGGTGAGCGTGGGGGCGGACCGCTGCGCGGCCGAGGCGTCAATGGTGACCGCGTTGCCGTCCGGGCCGGTGGTGTCATGGGTGATCACCAGCGCCGTGTCGTCCTCCACGGTGTAGCTCGCCACGGAGATGGCGGGATCGCTCGCGGCGTTGAGATCCGCGGCCAGTGCGGTGAGCGTATCGGCGAGCGTGGCGCCGATCTCCGTCTCGTCGCCGGCCGCAACCCCCGCAACAAGGGTCCAGATCACGCCGTTCAGCGTGAGCGTGTCGCCCGGCGCGGGATTGTCCGCAAAGGTGATCCGCCCCGTTGCCGCCTGCGGCGTGGTCTGGGGATCGCCAAACAGCGCCGTCATCCACCAGCCGGTGCCCTGCAGATCGAACGGGATCTCCAGCTGGCCCTCGTCGGTGACCAGCCCGCGATACGGGTCCTGCGCATTGCGCCCGCGCCCCAGAAGCGGGTCGTCGCCGAGCGGGATGCTCGCCGACAGATCCGCCGTCTTGAAATCGAGCGTGCGCACCGGGCCGGTGGTGGCCCCGCCATAATCCGTCTCGCGCACGGCCCTGAGTGTGGCATCGGCGCCATAGGCGCGTTGCTTGCCCATGTCATGTCTCCTGTGATGTTCGAAAATCCACGCCCTTCCGGCGTTCTCACCCGCTCAGCGGATCGCTGACCTGGTATTCCAGCGTGACCGCCAGTGCGGCGGCCAGAAACGGCGCGCCGCCCTCCACCGGGACCGGCTGCAGTTCCGGGGCGGAGGGCGTCATCAGCTCGACCCGCCCGCCGAGGCTGTCGTCATGCGCCAGCGCGGCCCCGATGCGGGCGAGCAGCGCGTCGAGCGCCGCCTCCGCCGCGCCCGGCGGCATGAACGCCTCGATCTCCACCCGGTGGCGATAGTAGGCCCGCCACGGACTCAGCGTCACATCCGGCTCACCCGGATTGCCGTCGCGCACGATCACCAGCCCCTCGGGCGGCACCCGTTCGGGCAGCGTCGCGTTCCGTCGGACCTCGGCGCCAGCGCGCGCGGTCAGCTGCGCCGTCAGCGCAGCGA
>Ga0307943_1002060_pt1 | contig 10262 bp, 11 predicted proteins | sample OrgLakmetagen177_FD_203149 | JGI IMG/M metagenome (GOLD analysis project Ga0307943, IMG submission 203149) | Saline water microbial communities from Organic Lake, Antarctica - #177 | ecosystem: Environmental > Aquatic > Non-marine Saline and Alkaline > Saline | place: Antarctica: Organic Lake... | reverse complement strand
CTGGCGTGGTTGAGCTCTATGTCACTGCCTCGCCTCCATCAGACTCCAACCGTGCAACAACGTTTTCCACCATCACTTCTGCCCTCAGAGGAGCACCCCCATCCGCAGCATCTCTCAGCATTCGTGTGGGGCCTGGGCAATATCGAGAACGCTTAGTCATTGACAGGCCAGACGTGTCAATTGTCGCTGACTCTCCGGTAAGAGGCAGGTCTACATCACTAAACGGAAGTGGACGCAAAATTTCAGGTTTTAGGGCAGCTGGTTTAGGGTATAAAGGCACCTCCAACGGCACGAGTTCAGGCTCCAAAGCCTGAATTAAAGAGCCACAATTGATACAACGCTGAATTACCGTAGTAATATGTACTCATTCCGCACCCCTCAAAAAAAAGAGTTATTTTTATCGTGTCCGCACCAATCCGCTCCCCTCTTAGTGTACATATCTTCACGTGACATATTTTAGTGCTTGCCGCACCAATCCGCAGGGACAAAATGCCCTCAGAACTGCACCAAGAGACTCAGAGGTGCATTCCATAACACATTAACATTGTTCTTGTCCAAGAGCACTGAGAAATCAATATGAGTTCTGCCCTACTCAGTCATTCGTTTGTGTGTCAGCTGGCTGACTGGTTATGCTTTGGTCTTTCCTAACTCAAGCCCCATCATCATCTTCCCTGCTGCTTTAACCTCTGCCTTTCCTCTAGCTGTTGTTGCTCAAGCTGCTTGGCGGTTGGGAGGGCCTTGCAGAAGCTGGCCATCCCTGTCTGGACACGCCCCACTGGGGCTCTCAGGGGCTCTTTCCCACTCATGACACCCGTCAAAAACTCGAAAATAATCAATTAAACCTAATCCACACCCTCTCAAATATTTATTTATTTTGGAGGGGGTGAGTTGGTTGCACCCCCGAAAAACAATATTTTTGCAGCGTGATATAACATGTATTGTTTCTACGAAAGAACCTTGGCTTTCATGCTCATAAATCATATGTTGCGTACAAAAGAAGGAAAATTAGCATCATCAGTCCAAACCACACGACTGCCTTATCTCACCATGTTTACAGCGCGATGGCAAAACAGAGGTCATTTGGCAAACAAAAGACCCTTATGAATCCGTGGTGGACTGCTCAGCCAACAACGTGCGGTACGCAGGAGGCCTTAGTTCTGCTTGGCATTTTGGACGCATGTCTTTGACAGTAAGGTCTCATCTAGGAACGAAAAGCTAGTACTTGTTGACACGAAAGCCAGTTTTACGTCTGTATTTCCTGCCACTAAATATTTCTGCAACAAAGAAGTATCACATTTGGTGTAAGCCATGGAATGCTTGTTTACACATGAATAATTTTGCAATAATTTTGGTTTTCTGTAGAGGTACAACTGCCTGAGCTCCTAACTCGTCAGCTTCTGACTGTGCGCATGTTGTTCCCGCGCATTCACAATACTACTATGGCTGCACATATTGAAGGAACCTACACCCTTTGCTCAACCCGTTATGTATGATGAGGGTGTACTCAAAACATTTTTTGCAGGATTTCCATTGAATCCACGGTCATATACAGTGCATGTATACAACGTTTGTACTAAATGATTCCGGCTAATCCTATTCATTACCAAACACCTGGGCAACTGCAGCATTCGAGGCCTGGCGCTGAAGCACTCATCAAAATCAGTCGCAAACAACTATGGGGTCTACATCCACAACGGCTCTGATTTGTGGCTTGAAAGCTGTGACGTCTGTAGCACGAGTGGTTGCGGGATTGGCATTGAGGACGCGCAGCCTCTCATATCAAAATGCAGGTGCGCATTTTTAGTACTTTACTTTCGTTGGTTCCATGAAGTGGCTCCTCTGTCGTGCGTGACTCTGTGGAAGAGCCAGTGTTCTGCTTATACCTTTAACGCCGTATCTCCATTTTCAGACCGTATATACGGTACGGTTACGGTACGGTACGGTCCAAAACCGTATTATACGGTCAAAATGAAAATACGAAAATACGGTACGGTTCCGGTACGGTACGGGAAACCGGTTGATTGTACAAGCTTGCATGGCCACCCGTTTTGAGGCGCGTGCCCGCCCGCCACTCGAAATTTCCGTCCCAACAACTATCATTACATTATAATTATAAATAAGGAATGAAACAAAGATGAATAGAGGCCCAACACAAAAGAGGCAAAGGCAGGCTTTGGGGGAGGCCAGCCTGCCTGACTGGGAAAGGAGACAGTTTTGATGCCTATTATGGACCTTTTTGATCCTTTTTAGAGCCTTCGAAACAGTGTGGGCTTACTTAGCCATTTGCAGAGCTGAAACAAAGTTCAATTTTAATTTTTTGACTGAGGCTTTCAAAGTTTGGACCGTACCATACGCCGTACCGTATTTTTACCGTATATACGGTCTAAAACTGTATAAATACGGCTGTACGCCGTATTTTTGTACCGTACCGTATAACTGTACACCGTACCGTACACCGTAGTGGCACAACACTGGGAAGAGCCCTTTCTTTTGACCGTAATGTCTCAGCATGTAAAAGAGGGAAGTTATCTTTACCTTGAAATTGTGAGCGAATATAAACAATCTGGCTGTCAGGTCAAATCACCATAGCTTAATAAGACAGCACAACTAATATGAACTAACTCCTAAAGCTTATTGGACAAGACTAGTCAGACACACTCTTTGTTTTTTGTTGCTGCCACCAAATAGGCAGATGGGTTCTTTTGCCAACATCTGTGGTTGTGATTCCTTCGCTTGTGTACTGAACCAACAGGATCCATGATTGTACAAACCACGGAATAGCCATTTACGGGCCTTTGGAGCCCGAGACTTCACCTGCCACAAATGGTGCTGGAGGTACCATCAAGGTAGGCCCTATATTGTAGAAGCTTATTCTGCGCGCTGAATTGCATCGTGCAAAGCAGGCAGTTCCTTGAGCTCATACACGCCACTACATCCCTCTTTTGCAGCACTACATTTATCTAGTCGTTCTACTTTTCTGCCCCCTCTTCGTTTCATAACAGGACTGCACCATCGAGAAAAACAATGGCAATGGATTGCTGTTGAGGAGCTCTGCAACACCCGTCATATCCAGCAACGTGATTCGAGACAATAAAGTCTATGGATTTGAACTCAGAGGTTGTGGAGGGCAGCTTACAGGCAATGTGTTATCAAATAATAGGAAGGGAGATGTCAGTCGCAGCGAATTCTATGGCTCTTTGTGAGTAATTGCGTGCCTTGCTGTAGCTCCTCTAAATAAGGCTACGCACCAAACTGTTTATATTTTCCTTTCTCATCAGAGCACACAACTTTTTCTCTTCTTCATTTCCGAGCTTAAGGATGTATTTGTGGCTAGCCGAGACTAGTCAGCAGCCGATCAGCCAAACAACCTGGCTGAAGGTCACCCCTTATTGCAATCATTGACTGAAGGCCTTTTTCTTGTAAGGTAAGGTTACATCGCTATATATGCCTCTGGTGGGCATCTGAGCGGAAGCTTGGAAAAAAGCCTGTAACCAAACCGAAAAAACGCTAGAAAAATCAAGGGAACAGGGCTAGGCACTTAGCTACAAAAGAGGCAACACCAAAAATATCAGGTTGGTTTTCTTGTAAACCTTGTCACCATTGTAATAAGAAGAGGTGCGTGTCAAAACAGGCTTTATGATTGCATCTTCTCTCTTCTAACTGCAACCCTTGCCCTTCTCAATAAAACTTCAGTGTGACGTCCACCTGAATATAAAGTGAAGTGCTTTTTATACGAACTGATCTCTGCTTCTTTGATCAATTACATGGTACGGGGGAGACTCATGGCACTTCGGGCCATCGTGTCTCCTTTTCCTTAATTGATGTAGGGAGTGTTTTGCTGCCAGCGTAGGTTTCCTTTTCTTTTGTACACGGTACGTGCTTGCTTCAAAACAAGAATGGCTAATTTACAGTGGGATCATAGAAGTACAAAAGAGGAGTAAGTACATAATAGTCCTTCTACTACCTAGTCATTGACTATTACTATAATGGCAATCTTTCACAGGGCATAGCCAAATTCAGATATAAAAAAATTATCGATTAGACCAGTGTTGCAACCTCAAACAATCCATAGCCCTTTTGACCAGCTGCCATACAACTTGCCACAGTGCAACAGCTTCAGGAAATAGCCAACGGTAGCTGCCACACCTGGCTGAGCAGCACAGCATGCTTGGTGAATGAACATAGGAACACTTATTTTAATTACTACTGGCAGTCCTTCATGGAGCCTCCCACTGGGTCGTCCCTGTGCTGGTGTTGAAGTAGTAGGGGCGCCCCTCTGCAGTGTAGTGCACCTGCCAGGAGGACTGTTGGGCGGGCGCAGATGCGGAGGCCTGCGGATAACACGGTAAACGTGATGAAGCAGAAATATGGGAAGGTCAATACTATTGACTCAAGAGATTGTTGTGGTTGCTCTCAAGATGCATGCCAACAATTCTGTAGGATTTATAGGCGAATGATGCATGCCTGAAAACAATGCAGTGCTTGGAAGGAAATTTGACAGGGATATTTGGGGGAATGCAGATGTGTTGCATGATGAGCCAAATATTGCTATTATGGTCCGTTGCATAACAAGGAGCGCGGCCAGAAATAAGGCAGAGCACGCTGTATATACACCACACCTCTTCTCATCCCATTCCGCTATTTGCAAATGTCAAGCCGATCTGCACCATTTGGGTGCTGCCGCACCCACAAACAACAGACAACGCACACACTCAACACACACCTGTGCGGGCGGCAGACCCTGCTGAAAGTAGGGATATGCAGGCTGTTGCTGAGGTACAGCATCTATCAGAGAGGCTGCGGGCGCTGGGTAGCCTGCTCCACCCCCAGGTGCATACATGCCATTTGGGCCTTGGGAGGCAGTCTGGTAATGTGGCTGGTTAGAATGGCCGCTTGAGAAGTTGGCCGGGGGGGCGCTGCTGGCAGGCTGCTGTGATGGACAAAAGGTCACGTGTATGGTTAAAAGCATAGGAAATTATAAGGAGTGGTGAGGATTAAGAGCAGCTGTAAAACAAGGCTGACAAAAGTGGAAAGAGAGGATGTGAAAAGGGCGTAAGCAGTGCATCGGGAGGAGGAGGGCAGAAAAGGAGGTGGCTGTGAGTGAACAAAAGAAAGTGTGGGTGGTTACGTGCATGCGTGAATGTGTGTGTGTATGTGTGTGTATGTGTGTGTATGTGTGTGTGCGTTTGTGTGTGTGTGTGTGTGTGTGTGTGTGTGCAACTTGCTGATTTTGTTTGCAGGATGACAAAGGCTAGGAATATAACAGTAGAATACTGCCTGCAATACGCAGCGCTTACACAATCACATGACTGCAGTTCCCAACCCATAGACCTACATCACTATTGTAAGGTAGTGAGTGGCACATTGTTGGGGCAAACCTGCCCACAAAACAAAGAGTCAGAGGTGATCCAAGGATGCGACCAAAATGCTTTTCAGCTTTGCATCAAACAATATGCTGAGCACAAACGACGTGTGCTAACTCACACATAGCCCCTCCCTACCTGTGAATAAGGGGAATAACCTGATCCAGGCAAGGGGGACGGGTAGGGAGCATAGCCACTGGAGCTGGCCAGGCCTCCTCCGCCTCCAAAGCCGCTGTCTGGGGCTGGCATAAACCTCGGCTCGCCTCCTCCGTAGTTGAGCAGCGTGTCTGCACTGAGGCCGGACCCACCTCCGTTGGCCACACCAGCCACACCTGAGGAAGCGAACATGCACACAGGGCCTGGTCAGCCAGTGCAAGTTTTGTGTATTTTCGGTAGCCAACCAACCAACCTGCTTCCCTAGAAGATACATCCTCAGCATGGACACAAAGTGAAAACATACGCAAAACCTAAGACGCACCTAGCGCCATTGAAATGGAAACATAAGTGATGAGACACACACATACACACACGCATGCACACTCACACAACGCCACACGTACACACCTGCTATCTGGCCATAACTGAGATCATTTCCATAACCACTGCCCTGGTTTCCGTACGAGTGGCGGCCACTGCTGCTTGCCCCTCCGCCCCCCCCTCCTCCACCCCCATAGCTTTCATATCCAACCACATCCACCACCCCGGACAAATGTGAGGTCCCCCTGGATGAACAGCAGACGGTCACGATATAAGCGTTCAGCTCCAAATTTCAAATACTGATCAATAAATTGAATAGCTGCTGGTTTGGAAAAATCATGCTTCTTAGCCCACCAAATTAATTTCACCAAATGCATGCTCTCTGTCCTAACGAGGCAGTCTAGGCACTCACTTACCCGCCACCCCCTCCACTGCCAGAGGATAAGTTACCAAAGTTTTTCTCCAGCTGCCGAACCCACTCGTTGCTTGGTTCATTGCGCTTGGCCTGTCAATGTGTGTGTGAGAGTGTGTCCATAAGTGTGTGTGTGAGTATGTGTGTAAGTGTGTATGCGTCTGTGTGTGTACGTGCGTGAGTGTGTGTTACCATGTTTGTACGTACGTGTATATGTGTGTGTGTATGTGTCAATATTTCAGTGTACAAGTGCACACGTGCAAGAAAATGGTGTATAGAAAGTTGTTTATACCCTAAGGTGCAAGCGTAATTCATAAAATGACGGTGGCAATGACTATTGGCTGTCAGGAGGGTGTCAAGCCCAGATTTGACAAACGACAGAAATTTAGAAGCACACCCTCTGGCTGGAGCTGCTGCTGTTGCCGTTGCGGGTGGGGGCAGGAGTCTCGTCCTCCACACCAGCCACGAGCTTGATTATTTTCTGTGTAAAAGGAATTGTATGATAAGAGTGCATTGCAGTAGTAAGGATGAGTGACACACTCTTAACCAGCATCACCATCAGTTGCACAGTATCTACATGCAGGGTGCCCCAGGCTTCTACTTGGTAAAGAAGTTAGTAGGCAGCAAGGAGGTGTTGGCAAATGAGCTTGCCTCAGTCACAAAAACAAGGTCGCACAACACGAGAAAAATTGAGAAAAAACATCTCACATAAAGACCGCACATACGCATACACACATACGTACACACGCACAAATATGCACACACACGGACTTTCTCGCATACACACATGATACATATACACATCATGCCCCCACCTCTCTGCCTCTTAGACCTCCCTCTACACCTGATCCGGCACTACACCGAAGAACATGGCCCCCCTTCCTGTACACGCCCCAAAGGTTCCTGTACAACAGATCGTCCCCTTTCCAGAGGGAACCTTCTTACCTGTATTGATTCCTGGATGGCTGACAGCCACAGCACCATGTCTGTTTCGCTCTCACAGATGTATGCCACAGTGCCGCCTGCAGCTGTCTTAAGTTGGATGGAGTTGGGGCGTCCAATGATGCCACTGGCAGGCTTCACGTCCTAAGCAAGCAAATACAAACGGCACATAGTATATCATATGGTACACTCTCGGATCGCCAGACTCCTTGCTTAAATTGGAAGCTTCTGGCAGGGTTCACACATTCCTGAGCACACACAACACAAACGGAAGCAGATTTAAAACATGCAAAAGCTGTTTAGGTGCGTGCAGCACGCAAGCGAACACACCTGTATTTTACTGAGATCCACCACACCCCGTGGCTTTACGCCCTCATTTACGCTGCTATTCATGAATCTGTGCAGGATGGAACCATGACATGTTGGAAAGGATGTGTGAAGGATGGAAAGCAGCTGCCTTTTACAGCAGATGAAAGGGAATGCGACAATGTATTTCTTTGGTGTTTTGCATGTGTTTGTGTGGAGCATCATAAATCCACCCTCCACACGTCTGTGAACAAACCAAAGTGCACGGAAATGCACGATTGATGGCGCTTAGTCAGAGCTTTTCCCTCCTCTTCAGCAGAAACCAACATACACACAAGCATGCCAGCACACACACACACTCACAACACTGGCACACCACCCACCCACCCACCCATCTGCACAAACAGATGCACATGCATGCGCACATACACAAGCACACAGCCACTTACACATACGCACATTACACCAACAACCAACGCCTTACACCCACAACCACGCACACCTACAGGCATACATACCTGAACAGGTACCCTTGTTTCAGCACAAACCAGCGCTTCCGCCACGTGCTGAGGTAGTCCCCCTGTGACTGCATCCAGCCCTCTTTCTCGGCTGAGTGCCAGTACTCAACATCCTCCACAGCAGGGAGCTGTACGTGGCAAAAACACGGATCAGGGACATCTTGAACAGTATTGTTTCTAGCAGGGGATGGCATTGTCCTTCATAGCATTGGAGGCGGCATTGTTATTCCTACCAATGGTCGAACATCGTGAAAAACTAAGAAAGAATTAAATCCACCAGGCTTTGTGCTATGTTGCGCTGGTGTGCTGGTGTTTATTAGGCAGCATGGGGACAATGACACCATAAAGTTGCCATGCTTCACAGCGTCTGGGGTTACAGAAGAAAGATACCGACCATGTATGTGAGAAGCGTGTGAACAAATTTTGTGCCCGTAGCGTGCGTAACCAAAAGCTGGCCTAAATAGGAGCAAGGTCATCTCTCTCGTTGCTGCTGTCTTTGCTAGCTGCAACGAAGTGTAGAGGAGACGCAAGAAAACTCACTTTGGTCTTTTTCTTGCCGTTGCCTGCCACCAAGGCGTGTAGGCTGTTTGCAGTCTCGTTCTCCTGGTTGTCCCCGGATTGCTTGCTCTGGAGCAGCTCTGCTAGTCTGCACAGGAAGGAAAGGAGGGGGAAAGGGTGAAAGAGGACAGGCGGCTGGGTTTGAGGTCGAGGAGACCACCGGATTTAACTGGAGGAAACAGAGAAAGTGAAGGCATGATGGAATTGAGCTTTGATTGCGCCCAATGAGACCTAGGTGCTTAGTCAAGACATTGAACAAGCTAAAAAGTATCAAGCTGCGTGGATGAGTGTGTGTCTTCGTGTGTGTATTGTGTATGTGTGTGCACGCGTAACTGCGTGTGTGCACGTGCGTGTTTGTGTGTGTATGTGTGTATGTGTGTATGCGTGTGTGTGTGTGTGTGTGCGCGCTCGCCCACGCAAGCACATGCACGTGTTAATGCATGCGTAATTTTCTTCAGTGCATCGTCACAACTATCACCATGCTCCTGGACCACTCACTGCATGCATGAACAAGTCAGCACATCCAGCAAGCTGCGCGTGGTGTGCTCGTCCCCCTGCAGAGTGACCTGACTCTCTTCCACATCCAAGGCCGTGCGGGTATGCAGGACCAGGGATGTGGGGGCTGCCCTCCAGCGACTGTGCGTGTGTATGTGTGTACATTTGAGAATGCTAGGCTGTGTGTGTGTCAATGCATGTGTGAGCATGTGTGTGTGTGCATGCTTGTCATGTGCATGCGTGCAAGTGTACGTGTGAGACACGCTTCTGTGTGGTAAAATAGTTATAGTACATCCGCTTGTGTGAATTTTTGTATTCATGTGTGAATGTGTGTGTTCGTGTGTGGATGTGCGGGTGGGTGGTTGGGTGTATGTGTGTATGCGTGTTCAGGTGTGTGTGCGTTAGCATGTGTGTGCATGTGAGTGCATTGTGCATGTGCTTCTTGTGCACGTGTAGGTGTTCTTGTGCACGTGTGTGTTCTCGTGCACGTGTGTGTGTTTCACGTGTGTGTTCTCGTGCACGTGTGCGTTCTCGTGCTCGTGTGCGTTTCTTGTGCACATGTATGCGTTTCTTGTGCACGTGTATTTGTGTGTTTATGTGTGTGTATGTGTGTAGGTTTGTGTGTGTGTTTGTATGTGTGTGTGTCTGTGTTCGTGTGTGTGTGTGTGTGTGTGTGTGTGTGTGAGTGCGTATGCATATTTGGTAAGTGTGTATATTTGTTTGAGCACAAAACCTGATGTCTCCCAGCTTGTAAGACCGCATGCTGCGCCCACTGCTCGCGTCGTTCAGCTTCAGGCCATCTAACCCTACTTGAACGGAGACCTGCTCAGTGCGACCGGAGTCCTCGCTCAAGAGTTTCATCCTGTATTTACTAGTGGCGTTGAACCCCATGATTGTTCAATTTGTTTTTAATCGCAAGATGAAATTTGCACCGAGTATCGAGTTATCGAGCATAAGGGACAAAACTTTTCTTTCACCAAAGCCTTTTTGGTGTAACCTTCAGACCACCCTGACTAAGGAGCTCAATTTTCAGGCCGTTCCATTGAATTTAGTGACATGCCGAAGGGGGTGATAGGTGTGCTTAACCGCGTACGTTTTGTAATAAGTTTTGCAATCAAGCACAAAAAGTTGGAATTAAGTCGCATGTGAGCACTTCCCTTCTAAATATATATATTTATAACACAGTTCCAA
>Ga0307943_1002045_pt1 | contig 10307 bp, 8 predicted proteins | sample OrgLakmetagen177_FD_203149 | JGI IMG/M metagenome (GOLD analysis project Ga0307943, IMG submission 203149) | Saline water microbial communities from Organic Lake, Antarctica - #177 | ecosystem: Environmental > Aquatic > Non-marine Saline and Alkaline > Saline | place: Antarctica: Organic Lake... | reverse complement strand
TAAAGGACTTTTTTGAATAACTTAGAATTTTTATTTAATTATCAGTCAGTACTTTAGAAACTAGGAAACTTGAGTAAATATTAAAACGGAATTTGGATATCCTGCCAGCACTTTATACAAAACGCATGCTGCAGACGATAAAGAAGTCCTCATCCTCTCGCGCCATGGGCGTGATCACAGTATTCCCCCTACCCATGTAAATAACCGGGCAAACATCTCCGCCCTGAAGCAGGCCGGCGCAGGGTTTATAATAGCCACCACGGCGTGTGGCAGCCTGCGCGAGGAGATTGGTGCAGGTGATCTGGTGATTCCCGACCAGTTTATTGATTTTACACGTCATCGCACCGTTACCTTTTATGATACTTTTAAAAATACAGGCCCTGTGCATACGGCTATGCCCGATCCTTTCGATGAAAAACTACGCAATATCATTTTCCGTAAAGCAACAGATTTAGGATACCCAATCCATAAGCAAGCTACCGTCATCACTATTGAGGGGCCCCGTTTTTCTACCCGCGCCGAATCGCGTATGTATCGCAGCTGGGGCGCTGATATAGTGAATATGAGCACCGCCCCGGAAGCAGCCCTTGCCAACGAAGCCGGGATACCTTATGCTGCCCTGGCCATATCAACAGATTATGACAGCTGGAGGGAAGACAGCAGCCATGCCACATGGGAAGATATTTTAAAAGTGTTTAACAGCCGCATTTCGGAGGTAAAACAAGTGCTTGCCCAGATTATCTTGGCGATGTAGTTGGAATAGCGGGAAATAATAGATACTTTTGAATGATCAATAAACAGCTATGGCTAAAAAATTCACTATTTATAAATATGCTTTAGCCTACCCGGTAATTATTGCTTTAGTAGCCGGGCTGATTATTATACTATTGATGCCTCCCATCTTTGAGAAATATAAGATAGAAGTCGTTGATCATCAGAATATATTTTATGACAACCATATCCATTATCAGGATATCAACAATGATGGATACTCGGAAAGGATAAGCATCTCAGGCGTCAACAATGACTACTCCTATGTAAATTTTTATAATCAAAAGAAAGCTATATCCAATGTGTGGAACATTCATGGCAAGGTAAACAGCAAAAGCCTGGCTTTCGCCGATTATAACGACGACGGAAAACAGGAGGTGTACCTGCTTTCGTTGTTCCAAGACTCACTGTACCTGAATTGCTATGCCATCAGCGAAAAGCATCAGGGAGTAGCCAGGAGCGTTTTTATCACCACCATACCAAAGCACTATGAAAAACCTGACTATGATGTCTCCCCCATCATCCATAAAGATATTAACGGGAATGGCTATCTGGAGTCTGTTTTCAGTGTTTACGGGAAATACTCCATGAGGCCGCGACGTCTGTACTGCTACAACTGGAAAAACAACAGCATACTGCAAAGCCCACCCTCAGGGGTAATATTGCAAAACGTAAAAGCAGCAAGCGATGCAGATGAGCAGTCAATATATTTTAGTGGCGACAATACTATCACCAACTATTATTCCGACAACGACACTATCCCTTATCCCGACAGTAAAGCATGGCTTATGGTATTTAATAACCGGATGAAATATGCTTTTGATCCGGTTCCGTTCGAAAATCAGGGCACTATGCTTAAAGTATTGCCGGTACGTTACGAAACTCAGCCTCACCTGATTGTTTTGGAAAAAAACCTTTTCGATAATCATAAAATGGCGTTATACTGCTATAATATGCAAGGAGAAAGGGTAACAGAAAAAAAGGAATACGATAAAGAAAACCACTACATCAATGTTTTCAAACCCTCGCAGTTGGCAGAAAACCAGTTTTACCTTGTTAGCGAAAAAGGCAACATACAACTTGTAGATCACCTCCTGAACACGATAAAAAAATATGACATCGGGACTACCAAAAACAGCTCCTTTCACACCCTGAATATTGACGATGACGACCATGAAGAGATTATCCAATGGTCATTTAATAACCACCAGCTGGCTTTCTATCAACCCGGGTTTAATGATTTTGCCTCCATTAACCTGCCCGAGCTCCAGGGCAGCCAGGTAACCATCAGTAAAAAAACAGCGCTAAATGAAGTACAGATTTCCATAAAAGACTACAACCACTGGTATTTAATAAACTACAGCAAGTCCAGCACCTATTTTCTCAAGTACCTCCTGTTTGCCGTTATTATTGTTTTCATCTACCTGGTTGCTTATGCTATCCAAAAAACTATTGTAATACGTTCCCTGGAGCAGGAGCGCACCATGTCGCGTCTTAAGCTCACCACCCTGAAAAACCAGATAGATCCGCATTTTACCCTCAACGCGTTGAATGCTATAGGGTTATCTATATTAAAAGATCAAAAAGAAGCTTCATACAACAACCTGCAGCGCTTCAGCCAGCTTATCCGTAACACATTGATGGAGGCCGACGCTGTGACGCGGACCCTGGAAGATGAAGTGCAATTTGTTAAAGACTATATTGCTATTATGCAAATCAGGTATCATGACTCTTTTGACTACCACTTCCAGATTGATGATAAAGTAGACATGCTGATCAAAGTGCCCAAAATGATCATCCAGTCTTTTGTTGAAAATGCTATTAACCATGGCTTGCGGCCGAAGAAGGGAAAAGGCAACCTCTCTGTCATCTTCAGGAAAAAAGGCGAAGGTGTTGAAATCCTCATAGAGGATGACGGTGTGGGAAGAAAACAATCCGCTGAATACAATCGTGAAAGCACCGGCCAAGGCAACAAGATAATATCGGAATACGTAAAGCTTTTTAATGAATATAATAAACAAAAAATTACTTATCAGATTCTGGACTTGTATCATAATCGTGAACCGGCAGGAACGCGCGTTGTGATATATATCCCTGAAAAATATGATTACAAAATACAATAAAACACATCTACTGCATTTAGGGCAGGCTGTAGGGATAGCCATAATGATTATCCTTCCTGTACTGTTATTCTCGTTCGAGTCCTTCAGTGAACTCCCGCAGAATAAGGACGGGAAATCTATCCTGCTGCTAAGCTATTTTTTTTATATCCTGATGATCAGTTTCGTCTTTATTAAAATCTCCTATCTTATGCGCAAAAGGAGGTTTCATCAGCTCAACATCTATAACCGACTGCAATTTGATTTCCTGCAAAAGCAACTCGATTCGCACTTTACTTTTAACATATTGAACACGGTATCGGCATCTATCCTTAATGATAACAAGCAAGAGGCTTATCGCCAGTTGACGATATTTGCCAAAGTATTACGTTACACCTATGACAACAAAACACAGCTTTTCCATCAGCTGGATAATGAGCTTGAGCTTCTTAACAATTACCTGCAACTGGAGAAATATCGCTTTAAGGAGAAATTTGACTACCACATCAATGTAGGTCATGAGGTTGACCTTATGACACACATCCCCAAACAATCCATCCAGGTTCATGTAGAAAATGCCATCAAGCACGGCCTTATGCCCCTGAAAACCGGGGAATTATTAAATATCAGCATTGTTAAGGAAGAGAAAACTATTGTGATAACTGTAGAAGATAACGGAGTGGGACGCGAGAAAGCGAAGACCCTCAATACCTATCTCACTAAAAGCCACTCTGTTACTACAATTCAAAACCTGATCAACTACTTCAACGGCGTTAAAAAGGAGGAGGTCATCACACTGAATGTTTATGACCTCTATACTAACGGGGAGCCCTCAGGGACCAAAGTGGTGATGAAGCTGCCTTCAGGACTAAGGGTGAACCAATAATTTATACATAGCTATATGCGGGATTCCATCCTCCTGATATGCTTTTCCGGTAGTTTTATAACCTGTCTTTTCATAAAAAGGCTGAAGGTATTTCTGGGCTGAGATGCGGATTATGCTTGATTCTGGAAAAACATAGCTTATCTTAGCGTGGGCCTGTTCCATCAAACGATATGCCAGCCCTTTTCCGCGATAATCGAAAGCCACCACCACCCTGCCGATATGTACTGCTTCCTGGCTGTAATAAACCCTGCAATAAGCCACAAGTTCACCGTTCAGTATCCCTTCCAGGTGATATGCCTCACGGTCGAGCCCATCGGCATCAAGATAAACACACTGCTGCTCCACCACAAAAACTTTTTCGCGCAGTGCTACGATGGTGTAGAGCTCAGGAGCCGTTAAGGCCTCAAATTTTTTGAATGTCCAGTAAATATCCACTTGCTAAAAATTATGAAAGGATGGCCACTTATGCAGCCATCCTTTTACTGATTGTTTGGTATGTCAACCAACTACTTTAAAAACCTGAAGTTCTTACCGGGATACACTGCTGCATCGCCCAGCATTTCTTCTATGCGCAGCAGCTGATTATATTTAGCGATACGGTCGGAGCGGCTGGCCGATCCTGTCTTTATCTGCCCGGTGCCCAAAGCAACCGCCAGGTCGGCGATAGTGGTGTCTTCCGTTTCTCCGGAGCGGTGGCTCATCACAGAAGTATAAGCGTTGTTTTTGGCCAGATTAATGGCATTGATGGTTTCTGTAAGAGAGCCTATCTGGTTTACCTTGATAAGGATAGAGTTGGCTATACCCATGTCAATTCCTTTTTGCAGACGCTCGGTGTTCGTCACAAAGAGGTCATCGCCTACCAGTTGTATTTTGCCATTCATCTTATCGGTAAGCAGTTTCCATCCATCCCAGTCATCTTCGCTCATCGCATCTTCCAAGGAGATAATAGGATACTTCTCAACCCATCCGTGCCAGTAATCCACCATCTCTTGTGGGGTCAGCTTATCGCCGGTAGACCATTTCAGGTGATAAACGTTCTCATCGGCGTTGTAGTACTCTGCCGATGCCGGGTCGAGGGCGATGTAGATATCTTCTCCCGGTTTGTATCCGGCTTGCTCTATAGCCTGCATCACCACTTTAATAGCCTCTTCATTCGACTTCAGGTTGGGTGCAAAGCCTCCTTCATCGCCAACATTTGTAGAATATCCTCCTTTAGCTAACACTTTTTTGAGGTGCTGAAACACTTCGGCGCCCATCTTCAGGGCTCCGCTAAAACTTTCAGCGCCAATAGGCATAATCATAAACTCCTGGAAATCGATGCTGTTATCAGCATGCGACCCGCCATTGAGGATATTCATCATAGGTATCGGCAAAACGGTAGAGCTGATGCCACCCACATAGCGGAACAGGGGCTGGAAAGTCTCCTGCGCTGCCGCTTTGGCCACAGCCATAGACACTCCCAGGATGGCGTTAGCTCCCAGCTTGCTCTTGTTGGCGGTTCCGTCGAGGGTAATCATAGCCTGGTCTACAGCTCCCTGGTCGGTTACCTCCATACCAATGATTATCTCACTGATCACCGAATTTACGTTCTTTACTGCTTTCAGGACACCTTTCCCCAGAAATGCGTTCTTGTCGTCATCACGCAACTCCACAGCTTCATGAACGCCTGTGGAAGCGCCAGAAGGAACGGCGGCACGGCCAAAAACACCTTCTTCGGTTACCACATCTACTTCTACTGTTGGATTACCCCTTGAATCGAGGATTTGACGGGCATGTACATCTACTATTCTACTCATAATATTTTTATCTTTTTACTGTTAATGAATTCACTGCTAAATTACAACATATCTGTCGGCACAGGGTATTATTTCTCCGAAAACGTTTTAAATAATCTTAAAAAATAATACCGAGGTGTTAAAATAGTTACTTATCAATACTTACTGATTGTCTATTTTTTATAATTTTAGTATAGATTCTTAACCATATCAAAGTGGTTCTGTCCTTTGACGAATTCTACAAAACAGATTCCTCACGGTATCACTGCGCTATCGCTTTGTGATTTGTTCGGAATGACTTGATTCATAGAGGTGTAGCACAGAAAAAGCGCGCGACAACGCATTATAAACCTTCTCGGTGTTGTCGCGCGCTTTTTCCATGTCTATCAGTATAATATCGTCATTCCTTGCCCATTGTTTCGCGCTATAAAAGCATAGCCATTTTTAATATCCGAAAAGCGAAACAATGGGCAAGGAATCTGGTTCTTAAGTATTATTTATCTACTGGAATATTCAGTCCTGCAAAGATTGAGTTTCTATATTCAATAAGTAATCAAGTTTACACCTCAAAAATAATATTTTGAAGGTGGTGATTTGTAAGGTAATGTGTTTAACAGGCTTTTCAGTTGAATAGGAGGGTGTATATTTAGTATCTTCGAATAACTGAAGTAACATTTTATTTAATAACACCACTAATGCCAATTATCAATTGAAATGAGCTTTTATACCTATTACTATTTGAATTGCGCCTTTAGTTTCCCAAGGCCTTTGGCGGGGCAGGCGTTACACTCCTAAAGGCACCTCAAATATGTATCGGCATTACCAATTGCAATGTTTCGATGAAGCTCACTGTGAAATACAATTAGTATTACATGCTTAAGAGTTCAACCCTTTGCGCCTTCTGATAAAATAGCGGATATTAATTGCGATATAGTAGATAGTGGATAGTGTTACCAGCTGAAAAATAATGCTCTTTCTTTCGAGACTCAGCCCTCCGTCGCGAAAAAACATACCTATCATCCCGAAAAGGACAATCACCAGCACCGTGGCAGCAATATGGCCAACAACCTTATTGTCGCGCTTTAATGCGCCGGTCATCGGCAGCAGTATCAGTGCAAATACAGCAGGAATAAGGGCGGTGACCTGAAAATCACCCTCTGCGATATATCGTGTAAAAAAACCAAAAAGCGCCAGGGCTATAAGAAAAAGACTATAGTAGATATTAACAATGTGTGGTTTAGTCATGATGTTATATTTTTTATGATTAACCGACAAAACAACTACACCACATAATTGTTTTCCGAAGCCATTATAAAACTTCCACGGTTACCTCCTCATTAATATATGCCAGGTATTTTCCTGTCACCTCGTATCCTGTTGAATTCAACGCTTCGGCGTATGCTTCAACCTGTTGATAATGCCCTTCTTGTTTCGTTCCTGTTTTATACTCTAACACAACCACCTTGTTCTCCTCAAAACTTAGCCTGTCGGGTCTCAGCACGTTTCCATCCAGCAGCATCAGGGGATGCTCGGTACGTATCAGCCTGTTCTTTGAAAAAAGAGGGCTGAGCTGTGGATGGGTGGTTATTTTTTTCAGGATGTTTTCTATTGCCGGCACTTCGTCCTCCTGAATCGTTCCTTCGTAGTGCATTTGCTTTGTTGCCTTAGTGATGTCTTCGTGGCATATCACTCTGGCCAGCGCATCGTGCAGCACACTACCCCAATACTTCGCCGCGGATTGTTCCCTGCGCCTGGGGATGGTGTTGACCTGCGATGCGATTACAATTTTGTTGCGCCACGAAGCAGAAACCAAGGACCCGGCTGGACTCCCGGCAGGGTCGTGGGAGGTAGCGGCATCGCTGCTTTTCTCTCCCTTTTCAAACACCACCGCCTCTTCCGGGGAAATCTTATTGCCCGCGTTCTCTATGTAACCGGCCACCAGTGCTGCCATGCTTGTATTTCCCTTTCTTTTCGGGGGCATATCAGAAACCACATAAAGCCGCTCCGAGGGCCTTGTAAACGCCACATATAACACATTGACCTCGTCGAGCAGCGATTTCTCCTCTTCGGCGGTAAACTGTGCGGCATACTTTGTGTCGTGCAGCGCCTTAGTGGCAGGAATATGAGCTACGGGTAAAGCGGCTGCTTCCTCATACTCCTCATCCACCTCTACCCACAGGTTATCAGCCGTAGGCTTTACAGCATTGCTACTGATAAAAGGAGCAATTACCACCGGAAATTCAAGTCCTTTGGCTTTATGGATAGTATATACCTTCAGCGCATCCATTTTTTCAGGGGCCACAATAGAACGCTTTGCTTTATTTGCCTCCCACCACTCCAGGAAATCAGTAAGCCCCGTCTCGTTTTCTAACGTTTTACGATACACCTCTTCCAGAAAAAAGACGATAAAGGGATCTGAAGGCTCATGCAACCCGAACAAGCGCACCAGATGTTCCACCAGGTCATACAGCGAAAACTCTTCCCAGTTTATGTGATCCAGGTTCAGCAGCCCGGTCAAATCGCGAAAAGCTTCTGACGATTTCGATGATTTTTCAGTAAGACTATTAGTTATAAACTGCCTCAGATGATCATGCAAATTACGGGGGCTTTGCTGCTGTCGCTGATATATAAAGAAGGCCGTCTCCAGCTGTGCCAGCGAATCTGCCGGATTGTTGAGCAGCTTTAGCAACGCCGCAATAAAATGGAGCTTGGGGGAACCTGAGAGCAGCAGCGAATCGGAGGAGACAACCTGGTGGCCGTTTTCAGCCAGATAGCCCGCTACCTGCATGCCTTTATCTTTTGTCCGGCATAATATGGCAATATTATCACGCGTGTATCCATCGTTCAGGGCCTCTGTAACAGCTTCCAGCAACCTGCCAAGGTGGCCTGCCGCCAGCTCTTCGCCCTTGCCTTCAACAAACCGGACACTCACCTTCCCGTAGTGCTTTCTGATAACTTTTTGCTGGTGTGCTTCATAAATCGCCTGAACACGTGGATTACTGTTTTCCTTGATATATCCAAAGAGAGAATTATTAAAATCCACTATTGCTTCTGCACTGCGGTAGTTGGTCTGAAGCGCTTTCTCATGATAGTGAGTGGTAAGTGTTCTCTCTAACAAATCGCCATCAGGCAACTTCTGCTTATCGAAAAGTTGTGGCAGCTTAGAAAACTGCTCCACCTCGCCGCCCCGCCACCGGTAAATAGACTGCTTGGCATCACCCACCAGCATATTCATTGCATTATTAGACAGGCCGTTGACCAGCAGCGGCAGCAGGTTATGCCACTGCAAAACGGAGGTATCCTGAAACTCATCCACAAAACAATGATAGTACTTTTCGCCAATCCGCTCATAAATGAAAGGCACCGAAGCATTGGCCTGTATCTCCTGCGAAATCCGTCGATTAAATTCGGATATATGGATGCAGTCTTTTTCTGCTTTAAGCTGCTGCAGGCGTACTTCAATCTCTTTTAGCACGGCCATGCCATGCAGGTTACGCAGAAGCATCCTGTAAAAGAAATACCTGGCGGCCTCCTTTTCAGCGTAAGTGGTGATTTTCTGATAGATGCCAATGAGTTCCTGCGCTATGGACGATATATGTGCCTGCTGGCCTGCCGTGGCCTTGCTGCTGGAAAATTTGCCCTCATGAAAAAATTTTGCGGAGTGCGTATTTGCCTGGAAAATCTGCCCTCCGTCGCTCTGGCGGTATTGCTTCCGGCGGATTTTGGCAAAGAAGCCATAGGCCCCCGATTTGCCATGGGAGAATGCTTCTGCCGGAATATCGTCAATCAGCGTGAATGCTTTTTCAGCAAGAGTATCCATATACCCTTCAAAAATTGCATTGAACTTTCTTATTGCTTTTTCGGCGGCAATAAAATTCTCCAGGTCTATGGCTTTAAGCCGGGGCATATAGTCTATGGCTTCGTCAGTCTGCAGGACTTTACCAAAAGCATACAGCGAGCGATCGATGTGCCATGAGCGGCTTTCGTCGGTGCTCGACTTTACAAAGTCCACTAAAAAGCGCGTCAGGTTACTGCCCGGTGTAAGCTCATCCAGAAGCAAATCCACTGATTTTTCTATCAGCTCCTCCTGGTCCAGCAACACTTCAAAACGTTGCGAGAGGTTCAGGTCAAAAGCAAAAGAGCGGATGATACGGTGCATCAGACTGTCGATAGTGGAGACGGCAAAATTGGAATAATCATGTAAAATATCTTTCAGCACTATCGCAGCATTGGCTTGTATCGTCTCTTCCCGCAACCCCTTTTGGAGTAGCCCTTCAGCGAAAATATCCATTCCCGGTCCCCGGCACCCTTGCCTGCTCAGCTGCTCCAGCACAGCCACAATACGCCCCTTCATCTCCTCTGCCGCCTTGTTGGTAAATGTGATAGCCAGTATTTGGCGGTATTTCTCAGTGGCAGGAATAACCAGGTGCAGATATTCTTTAACGATTTGCGTGGTTTTTCCCGACCCCGCCGACGATTTATATACTAAAAGTTGTGGCTGCATGTAATTACATTATGTGATGACGATGCTCAAAGATACAAAAAGCAACGCAGCCCATAGAATAATACCGATTACTACCCAAATTGAGCGATTCTCGCTCACGATAAAGAAATTATAAGCATTTCACCTTCCCGCAATTCTGCGGGAAAGGCTACCCATTCGGTGAAATACAACAATTTCTAAATCGGTCCCGAAGCTTCGGGATAAGTAAAGCGCTTTTTCACTTTCCCGGAAAATAAGTCGGGACAGGCTGTTCAAACCGCTCAACTTAGGTA
>Ga0307943_1002039_pt1 | contig 10315 bp, 11 predicted proteins | sample OrgLakmetagen177_FD_203149 | JGI IMG/M metagenome (GOLD analysis project Ga0307943, IMG submission 203149) | Saline water microbial communities from Organic Lake, Antarctica - #177 | ecosystem: Environmental > Aquatic > Non-marine Saline and Alkaline > Saline | place: Antarctica: Organic Lake... | reverse complement strand
ATAACTTCCTTTTCATTATTGAATCTATCTCCGAAAATAGCGTTATTTTAGTGCAAACAACGAGTTTACTGGTTTTAGTGCCATTAGATTCGTGATAAATTTGATAAAATGCGTAGACGATTTGAGTTATGTCCCGACATAGGAAGCACCCCAATTGAAGAGGTCGAGATTCTTTTAAAAAGTAGAGATGAACTACCTCCAGTTTTATTGGCCTTACAAACAATTTTTGTAGATGAAGTTTACCATGAACGACTATTTTCTATTGTTGAGCCAATAATCATAAAAAATAAAGCGCAGACTGGTCGTGAGGGAATGACTATTTGGGAAGTAATTGTTTTATCGGTAATTCGTTTGACGCTGAATACAAATTATGATCGCATCCATTACATTGCCAATAGCGATCGATACACACGAGAGTTAATGGGAGTTGAACCTAATGATTTTGGGTTTTCAGGTCCACCTAAAAAATACAGCTTAACGGCATTGAAGGAGAATATTGGATTGCTTACTCTTGAAGCGATAGAAAAAATAAATGCGCTAGTTTTAGAGGTAGGTCAAGATTATTTAAAAAAAAAGACCAAGAAGTTATTAAGCTTAAAGCCGATAGCTATGTCGTAAAAACGGATGTTCATTTCCCAACAGATATCAACCTGCTTTTGGATGCTGCTCGAAAAAATATCGAGATTAGTTGTTTTTTAGCAGACCAGCAAAAGCTAACAGGTTGGCGTAAGGCTTCAGAATGGAAGAAAAAGGTTAAAATCGAATCTAGAATTTTACAAAAAGTAAAATCATCTGGAGGTAAAAATAAAGAGGGACGTTTGCAGTACGCAACTACCGAATACTTAAACTTGGTTAAAAAACTTGATGGAAAGGTAGCAGAATTTATTTCTGTTTTCACTGCGTCCACCGTAGGTCAAGAGTTAAAATTAATTGAGTTAAAATACTTTAAATCAATGCTTTCAAAGCATATTTATTTAGTCGAAAGACGTTTGTTAAATGGAGAGAAAATACCTCATGATGAAAAAGTTTTTTCTTTATTTGAACCTCATACAAAATGGAACAGCAAAGGTAAGGCGGGTGTTATTTGTGAACTTGGTCAAAAGCATTTGGTAGTTACTGATCAGAATAATTTCATTGTATTTCATAAACTGATATCAGACATTCCAGATAAATATTTTACAATTGAAGTGGCCCGAGAGTTAAAGGAAAGGTACGGAGAAAGCTTAGCTTCTTTGAGTTTTGATAAGGGGTTTAGTTCAAAAGAAATCATTACAGAACTGGAAACAATCATTCCAAATGCAATCATTAAGCAGAAAGGAAAACCTAACAAAGCTAGAAAAGAAATTGAGAGAAGTAAAGAGTTTAAAGAGCTGAATAACAAACATAGTGCAGTAGAATCTAACATCAATCAACTTGGACATAATGGCTTGCATAAATGCAGAGATAAGGGAGAGGAAAATTTCACAAAGTACGTCTCTTTAGGAGTATTATCTTACAATCTTCACCGCTTAGGGGGCTTGATAAAGAAAAACCTCTTAAAAGAGAAACCAAAGATCAGAAGCAGAGCAGCTTAAAAAAGCAACTTTATAAAAGGATAAGTAAAAGGCTATCATATTTTAAGCCTTAATGGAAATCTATGTTCAAAAAGTTAGATTTAGTAGGGAAAACTGACATTGCGAGTCAAAAAATGATGAAAAACTAAAAATTAATAGATAAAACCTATCACAATGTCTCTTTAGAGTTTGAAAATATTTTCTGTTAGAGAGAATTTACGAAATTAGGGTCTTTCCGACCAGATACTATATAAAAACTAGTCTCTTCCTCCTAACAAATAAAGTAATGACATAAATAAGTTGATGAACAAAATATATAATGTCAAACCACCCATTAAACTCGCTTTTTGCTTGTCTTCATCTGAAACTGATGTATCTGTTGCAATAGCTTTTAGACGCTGCATTTCCCATGCAGTAAGTCCTGTAAAAACAAATACTCCAACAATAGAAATTAAGTAAGCCAACCATTCGCTATCCATAAACATGTTTACGATTGCAGCGATAAATATTCCTATGAAAGCCATATATAAAAGGCTTCCCATTTTAGACAAATCAACTGATGTTGTAAATCCTAATATAGCCATAGCACCAAAAGCACCAGCAGTAACAAAAAATGTTATCGCTATATCGCCCATGCTGTAAACCATAAATATAGATGCTAAACTAGCTCCTATAAGGGCTGAGTAAAGAACAAAAAGTCCCACTAAAGCACCCAATGAAAAACTTTTGTATTTTGCTTGAATCAATAACACTAATCCTAATGGAGAAAAGGCAACAACATAAAACAATGGACTAATAGATCCTGTCTCCGCATTATAAAACCATTCCATGAATAGTCCTGAGCTAGCTATATACCATGAAATAGATCCTGAAACAACGAGTGCTATAAACATGTACGTGTAAACAGCGGTAAAGAATTCTTTTACTTGTTGCTTCGAGGTAGTTTGGTTAATTGGTGTATCAATAAAATTTTCCATTTATATCTAAAATTTATTAAATGCAAATATATAAATAATCGAGATTATTTATAGCAAGGTTTTGAAATACGAATGACGAATTTATATATTTTTATAGAAAAAAGTGATAAAGTAGCTAGCAAACTAAAATAGATGATTTTTTCATTAAGAAGAATATCTACCTCAAAATTTTTAAATTGAATGAATTATTAAAATTCTTCATCTTTCCATTCAAGAAAAGAATCTAAAACACGTCTTTCTTTTTTGGTTGGCTTACCCGTTCCATGGCCTCGATAAGCACTTTGAGCTGCTAGATAAGCTTTGAACTTTTCAACTTCTTCCAGAGGTGTGATATCGATAATATGGTCTTCAACCAATTTGGCTCCTACTCTATTCTTCAGAAGAGATTTAACTTTGTAAGTAAAAGTTGAAGTGTGCTTAACAATCCCAACTACATCTCCTTCTTTTACCTCACGTGATGGCTTAACACCCTCACCGTTTAGCTTTACTTTTCCTTTTTTTACCAGTTCTGTCGCTATTGATCGCGTTTTGCATAAGCGAGTAAACCAAATAAATTTATCTATTCGTACACTCATTTAATTCTTTTTGAACTTTTTTTGAAAATGATTGGAACAGGAGTTGATAAGAATGATCAACTAATTCAAATATCAATTGATCGGAAACATCTTCATTAAAACTTAGCGTATTCCAATGCTTTTTATTACTGTGATAACCAGGCACAATACCACCAAACTGTTCTCTTAGTAATAAAGCACGTTCTGGGTCACATTTTAAATTACAAGAATTGTTTCTCTCATCTTTCAAGCTCACCGAGGCGAAAATTTTATTGTTGAACTTAAAGACCAAAGTATTTTCATCAAAAGGAAACGATTCGTCGACATGATCCTTTTGAAGGCAGTAATCGCGAAACGTTTCCAAATTCATTTTAAATAACTTATAATTGGTCTTGATTTCCTAGTTTCTTCAACATCATTGCATGATTCTTAATAGCAGATGAAAAAGTACGCTGTGTATTGTAAGGCAAGTTAAATTCTTCTGCTGTGGAACGTACAATTTTAGAAATCTTCTTGTAGTGAACATGGCAAATATTTGGAAACAAATGATGTTCTACTTGAAAGTTCAAACCACCTACATACCACGAAAGTAATTTACTCTCTGGTGCAAAATTACAAGTATTAACCAATTGACTTACAGCCCAGTCCGCCTTAATACTTCCTGTTTCATCTGGCAAAGGATAATCGGAAGAAGGAACTACGTGTGCTGATTGAAAAATGATTCCTAAGATTACCCCTGTAACGAAGTGCATTACTAAGAAGCCTAACACCACGAAGTACCAAGACACCGGTGAAAAGATTAGTGGCAACACCAAGAATATTCCATGATAAAGGGCTTTATGAACAACAATTTTAGATAGAATTTTAGAAAAACTAGCTCCTTCTGTTTTTGTTAAACCTAATTTCTTGTATCGGATAGCTTGTTTAAAATCTTTCACAGTACACCAAAGTATCGTCATCATTCCGTAAAGAAACCAAGCATAATAATGTTGGTATTTATGGTGCGTTTTTCTTTCCTCGTGTGGACTAAATCTTAAGACTCCACCAGGGTCAATATCTTCATCCATTCCTGTGACATTTGTGTAGGTATGGTGCAAAACATTGTGTTGAATTCGCCACATGGCATCACTACCACCAGCTACAGTGATTAATTCACCCATAAAATTATTTATGAATTTGTTTTTTGAATAAGCTCCGTGATTGGCATCGTGCATTACTGACATTCCTATTCCAGCCATTCCTAAAGCCATAAAGAAATACATCACAAACATTAACCAAACTGACTCAACAACAGTCAAAACCAATATAAAAGGAACAAGATATACGGCTAGCATAACAATTGTTTTAAGAACCATAGATGCATCACCATATTTTGATGTATTACTATCTTTAAAGTGTTTTCTCACCCTTTTTTGTAAGGTTTTATAGAAGTCAACATTACTGCTATCTCTATCGAACTTAATATTTGAATATTCCATATTTTAATTTTAAATTGCTTTATCATATGCTTAACGCAAAGATATAAAAATTAATTCTTTTTAACACTATTAAAATGATTAGCCAACTTTTTATGATCAATGGTTATCAATAATAGAGCCACTTATTATTCTCACTTTGAAACATGACATTTGTTCAAATCATTATAATTATTAACATCTAAATAATTCTTTTGTTATTCACCTCTATTTAACCTACTTTTCGATAGAGAAGTAGGTTTACAATGTTGAAATAAAGAATCATTAATAGTACAATTGACTATCCAAAGTGTTTAAATTCAAATTGACTTATGTCACATTTAGTTATAATTAATTGTTTTAAAACAAAAAAAATAGAATAAAACTCTAATTTTGGGGTATTAAAAATGAGTTATGGAAATTACTAGAGATAAAGTTTTAGAAGCGTTAGGTAATGTGATAGAGCCCGACCTCAAAAAAGATATAGTATCACAAAATTTGATTGACGATTTAAAAATTGATGGAAATAAAATTTCACTTTCACTAAAGGTTGTTAATCCGGCGATGCATTCCCGAAAAAGAATGCAAGAAGCTGTCAGTTTTACTTTAAAAAGAGTCTTAGGAGACGAAGTTGAAGTTGAAACAAGCGTTCAAGGAATGTCTAAAGAGCAAAAAGGATCTCGCAGAAAAATTTTGCCTGAAGTAAAACATATAATTGCAATTGCCTCTGGAAAAGGTGGAGTTGGAAAATCTACAATTACTGCAAATTTAGCTGGTGGACTTGCAAAAGCAGGCTATAAAGTAGGAATTGTTGACGCTGACATTTATGGCCCATCTATGCCTACTATGTTTGATGTTGTAGGTGAGAGACCTGCCTCAATAGATGTAGATGGCGAGACCAAGATGACACCTGTAATCTCTTACGGAATTTCAATTATGTCTATCGGATTCTTTACAGAGCAAGACGATGCGGTAGTTTGGAGAGGTCCAATGGCATCAAAAGCTTTAACACAAATGTTTACAGACACGCATTGGGGTGAATTAGATTATTTACTAATTGACTTACCTCCTGGAACAGGAGACATTCATTTGTCACTTGTACAAAACATTCCATTGGACGGTGCGATTATCGTATCAACGCCGCAAGAAGTAGCTTTGTCGGACGCTAGAAAAGGAGTGAACATGTTCCAATTGGATACAATTAAAGTACCTGTTTTAGGATTAATTGAAAACATGGCTTGGTTTACACCAGAAGAATTACCTGAATATAAATACTATATCTTCGGTAGAGACGGTGTGAAGAATTTAGCAAAAGGAATGAACCAGCGTTTCTTAGGTCATATTCCTTTGGTTCAAAGTGTTCGTGAGTCGGGAGATATAGGTCGCCCAGCGGTATTGCAACAAAACACAATTGTTTCTGAGGCTTTTGATGAATTAGTTCGTAAGTTTGTAGAGATAACAAAGTAAAATAACAACATGTCCAATTCATTTGAAAAATTAGAAGAAGCTGTTAATAAAGCGCTTGACCAGTTGCGTCCATTTTTAGAACAAGACGGAGGAGACATGGAATTGGTTGAAATTACAGAAGACAAAGTAGTTCGTCTAAGATTGTTAGGAGCTTGTCGAGATTGTTCGATGAGTGCAATGACAATGAAAGCAGGAATAGAAGAGGCTGTAAAAAAAGCAGCTCCTGAAATTTTAAGGATAGAAGCTGTAGATCCTTCAGACACTTTCATAAACTAGATCTTAATATTAAGTTAGAAGATGTTAGGATTTAATCATGCTTTTCGTGGTTTATTCCAAATGTTGCGAAAAGAACGGAACTTTAAAATTCAATTTCTAATTTTTACAGTTGTTGTTGTATTTGGCTTTTCCTTGGATATTTCGAGAAATGACTGGATTTCACTCTTAATAATAAGTGGATTGGTATTATCACTTGAAATCATGAATTCAGCAATTGAAAAAATTTGTGATCTTTATTCCAAGGAGAAAAACCCAAAAATAAAAAACATTAAAGACATTAGCGCAGGGGCAGTATTAATTGCTGCCCTTGTCGCTATTGTGGCTGGCACCCTTCTATTCTATCCTTATCTTAATAAATGATATATTCCCATATTGTGAATTTAGTTTTGTAATAAAGATTTATTACCTTGCTCAAAATTACTCACATGAAAAAAATACTGGTACCTACAGATTTTTCTAAATTTGCTTTGAATGCCGCTAAACTAGCTGCTAACATTGCGAAAAAGTTCGATGCTCGAATTTATTTCTTACATATTGTATCAATGCCTCAGTATGAAACGGGCATTATTCCTGGACAATCAAGTCAAGATGTAGCGGAAGGTTTATTCATCTTGAAAAAGGTGAAAATGGATTTTGAAAAGTTAATAAGTCAAGACTTTCTTAAAGGTGTAAATTATGCTACGGCGATTCAATATGATGGCGTTTATGATTCTGTTGTGAGTCAAGCTAAAAAGCACGATATCGATTTAATTGTAATGGGAACACATGGAACATCAGGATATGTGAATGACTACTTTATTGGAAGTAACACCGATAAAATTGTTCGTCTTTCTGATACTCCGGTTTTAACGACTAGAGAAGAAGTAGTGAATCCAAAGTTTGATAAAATTGTTTTTGCAAGTCACTTTGGTGATGGTATAGGAAATTCATTCAGAAAAATTGCTGAAATGGCTATCAAATTAGAAGCCAATATTGATTTAGTTCGAATCATTACACGTGATGATTTTTATTTCTCAGGACCAATGTTAGATGCGATGGAATTATTTGCGAAAGAGCACGGTTTATCGAATTACAATTGTCATGTTTACGCAGCGGAATCAGTACAAATTGGAATAAATGAGTTTGCACAGCGTAGAAATGCAGATATGATTACTACAATTACGCATGGACGAAGAGGATTAGCACGTTTATTTAACGGTTCTGTAACGAGTGATGTAATGAAATCTAGCCCACTTCCAGTATTATCTATCCGTGCCGATAAAAAATAATTCACTGATTTGATGGCGCTTGCAAAAAAGATAGAAATTTTTAAACTTTTTTTGTACTTAGACTTGTTTTAGATGAAATAAAATCTCTATATTTGCACTCGCAGTTGAGGAAAAATTTCTATTAACGAATAGTAAATATTTCAACTCAATATTTTAAACAGAATATTATTCCAAAGAATATATTCCTCCTTAGCTCAGTTGGTTAGAGCATCTGACTGTTAATCAGAGGGTCCTAGGTTCGAGTCCTAGAGGAGGAGCAAAAAGCCAGTAAGCGAAAGTTTACTGGCTTTATTGTTTTATAAAGGTTTGATTTGAGAACTACATAAAGCATCTGACACCGCGTATAGGAAGGGTGGTTCTACCATGAATTTAATGGATGACTCTAGCGTAAGTGATGATTTTATCTATCCTCAAAAATAATTGCATCGCTACTAGTGTCTGGTCGAAATCACAACAAAAATAAGGGCAGATTCAAAGCTTATTTACAATCTAAAAACCAAACCACCAGCTTGCGATACTGAAGTAAATTAAAACTCCACTTATATCAGCAATTGAAGTAATTAATGGCGCACTTGCTGTAGCTGGATCCAATTTAAGTTTAGTAAAGACAAAAGGCAACAACAATCCAACAATACTACCCATGAGTACAGTAAGCACCATCGTGATTGCAACCACTCCTATTATTTCAGGAGCGCGGAAACTAGCAACTAGCGACACTCCAATAGCCATTGTAACACCTAAAAATAACGAAACGACTACCTCTTTTCCTATTAGCTTGTACCAATCTGATATTTTAACATCACCCATTGCTAAAGAGCGAATCATTAGAGTTGCAGTTTGAGAACCTGCATTTCCTCCACTATCAATTAATAATGGAAGGAAAAAGACCAAAGCAACAACAGATTGAATCACATTTTCAAAACTGGATAAGGCAGCTCCTGAAAACAGATTCATAAATACCAAAGCAATCAACCAAACAACTCTATTTTTATATACATCAAAAATTCGGGCTTTTAATGGATTAGCAATAGCACTTTGAAATGCTGCGAATTTATGGAAATCTTCAGATGATTCTTCATCTGCAATATCCATGACATCATCAAAAGTTACAATTCCGATAAGTAATCCTTCTTCACTTAGAACCGGGAGCGCCACTCTATCATAATTTTTAAATTTCTTAATGGCTACTTCTTGATCATCTGTCGCTTTTAAAGCTATGAATTGGTGATTGATTAGTTCATTGACGATTTGACTAGGATCAGCTAAAATTAAATCTTTGATGCGCAAATCATAAATCAATTTCCAATTTTCATCAACCACGTAAATAACGTTTAATGTTTCTGAATCGTGTCCATACTTACGAATATGTTGAAACGTTTCTTCAACAGTGAACTCTGGCCGAACCGCGACGTATTCAGTAGTCATTAATCTACCAATACTCTCTTTTGGATAGCCTAGCAATTGGTTTGTTATGAATCTTTGTTCAGGAGAAAGTTGTTGAATTAATTTCTGGGCAACTTCACCTGGCAATTCAGCGAGAAAGGCTGTTCTGTCATCCGGTTCTAAATCACTAAGAAGTTTGGTGATTTTGTTCGCATTTTCAGCTAATCCTTCTATGATCTTTTGTTGCTTTTCATGAGGAAGCATCTTAAAGACCACCTTTGTTTGATTCTTATTGAGCAACCTAAATATGACGATTTTATCCCTTTCAGAAAGCACTGAAAAAAGTTCAGCAACGTCGAAAGGCTCTAGACCTTCTACTTTACTCTTTAATTTTTTCCATTCTTGATTTTCAATCAAAGAAATTAAGACAGATTTGATATCATTCATCTGGGTCTTTTTATAAAACGTAAAGAAAATGTGTTCAGAAAAGAAAATAATAACTCAACTTTTATCAATCAATATCAAACCAATAGGATAGCTACTGTAAAGGCCAATAAAGATTAGAATCAACGGTAACTCCCATAATAAGAATACTTTCTCAATTCAAGGACTTTGATAAAATCAGTGGAAATATGTTGAACCAAAACATCATCAATCAACATCGTTTCTTCGTCATATAAAACTTGATATTGGGTGATGTACTTTCCATTTTTAAACTCCTCTTTCTTTACTAGATTTCCTAATTCATCATAGTCATAAACAAACGATCGGTTTTGGAAACCTGAGATATTTGAGCGAACCGTTATACTGTCTAAATCGTTTTTCTTATTGTAATGAAATTTTGTTGTTTTTACACCCGGCATTCTATTTAACCTTTCCACTTCTTCAGCAATCAGTCCTTCTTTGTTATAATTAATAATTATGTATTTATAAGGATCTCCATAACTATTGTAAATTGTCCGTTTTTGCTGATTATCAAAATCTTGATATGTTGATTTTTCGGCAGAGACAGTATAGTCTTTTCCTAATTTAAAACTTGGTGAAGTATAGGTCTTTTTAGCTAAATAACGTCTATACTCTTCATTAATCACCCTCCCCTGCTCATCATAATCGTAGATGTAAGCATAATTACCATACTCATCCCTTTGACGTAAAGCGATCAAATTACCTTGCTTGTCATAATCGTAATAAGTAATTAGTGTGTCGGCTGTTTTTGTTAATTCAACACTTTCGTTTTGTTGCGTCAACTGTCCTTTCTCATTAAATACATACGTTTTAAAAAATTCTGTTTCTCTTGGTTTATCACCCAGTTTATAATGGATTTCTTTTCCAGAAATAGATTTAATTCCTTTTTCTTTTATGACTTGCTCATTGAAAAACGGT
>Ga0307943_1002034_pt1 | contig 10320 bp, 8 predicted proteins | sample OrgLakmetagen177_FD_203149 | JGI IMG/M metagenome (GOLD analysis project Ga0307943, IMG submission 203149) | Saline water microbial communities from Organic Lake, Antarctica - #177 | ecosystem: Environmental > Aquatic > Non-marine Saline and Alkaline > Saline | place: Antarctica: Organic Lake... | reverse complement strand
CCTTGGAAAGAGCGTTTGATGGTTAAGGGTATGATCGGCCTGATCAAATCGCGGCTAGTAAATTCGTGGGCTTATCCATTTGACCTGTCCTTCCGGGCGAAAAGTCAACTTTGCTTAATTCCGAATACAAATTTGGTAAGAAATATTGGCTTTGATACGATCGGAGCGCACGCGAAGAAAGGGGCCAAAGACCTTTTGCCGGTAAGTGATGACTTTGAAGTAGAGCCCAGGCCTGATATCGAAGTCGAAAATAATGAAGAATTCATGGAAGCGCTGATTGAAAAGCGCTATCCGAACAAAGTGGGGTTGATTCTTTTTTCTATGGCGCGTTACCTTGCCCCGCTGAAAAGAATATTAACCCGCTAGCTTATATTTTAAATCGGTTGAGATAATAATATGACTTCTAATCTAAACTTTTTGGATTGTACCTTACGTGACGGAGGTTATTACAACTCTTGGGATTTCAAAGATTCCTTGGTTACTGAATATCTCAATGCCGTATCCGTAAGTGGTGTGGATTTTGTAGAGTTAGGTCTCCGCTCCCGGAAGGGGGGGGGCTTCAAAGGGATGTTTGCGTTCTGTCCGGAACAGTATCTTGAGAGCCTGGCGATTCCAGAAAACCTGAAAATTGGCGTTATGGTTAATGCTGCTGAATTGTTGGCCGCTGATAGTGTGGAGGAAGGTCTCGGGCAGTTATTTCCAGTGGCAGCTAGTAAGTCCCGCGTAGACTTAGTAAGAATTGCCTGCCATCTGCACGAAGTTTTAAACGTTTTGGGGGCTATCCCTTGGTTAAAATCAAAGGGATATCTTGTGGGTATTAACCTGATGCAGATATCCAGTCAGCCTCGCAGTGAAGTAGTTGGTTTGGCTGGAATGATCAATAAGCAGCCACTGGATGTTCTCTATTTTGCCGACTCGCTGGGTAGCATGAACCCTAATGAAGTAGCCGAGAAAATCAGGTGGCTCCGAGAAGGCTGGTCTGGCGACATAGGTGTCCACACCCACGACAATATGGGTATGGCGCTCCAGAATAGTCTTAGGGCGCTTGACGAAGGGGCATCATGGGTGGATTCGACGATCACTGGTATGGGCAGGGGGCCGGGTAATTCCAAGACAGAAGAATTGGCCATTGAAATCTCTCATCGGCGTTCGGACTCGAGATCACTGGTTCCGCTTTTTCATCTTGCAGCGCAGTATTTCCGGCCTATGCAACAGAGGTATGGGTGGGGAACGAACCCTTTTTATTATTTGGCTGGTAAGTATGGTATTCACCCTACCTACATTCAGGAGATGCTTGGTGATTCCCGGTACGATGAGGCGGACATTCTGGCGGTAATCGAACATTTGAGGTTGGTTGGCGGCAGAAAGTTCAGCGCCGATGCCTTGGATTCCGCTCGTGTTTTTTATCATGGGGCGTCTAGTGGGAGATGGTCTCCAGTGGCCGATTTTGAGGGTAGAGATGTACTCATTATGGGAGCAGGGCCGGGCGCGGGAGAACATTCCAGGGCAATAGAAACGTTCATAAAAAGCCATCGGCCTTTGGTGCTGGCACTTAATACCCCATCCGCAATATCCGAGTCACTTGTCGACTATCGGATTGCGTGCCACCCAGTAAGGTTGTTGGCTGATGCAAAGAAGCATCGCCATCAGTTGCATCCAGTCATAATGCCATACTCTATGTTGCCGGTTGAGGTACAACGTTCGTATGAGGGAATGCAGATTTGTGATTTTGGTTTGAGTGTACGGCCCGGTGGGTTTGAATTTGATGAAACTGGTTGTGTTAGCCCCTCATCGCTAGTTGTTGCCTATGCCCTTGCCGCAGCCAGCAGTGGCAAGGCTAAAAGAGTATTAATGGTCGGTTTCGATGGATTCGGAGCAGACGATCCTCGTACTGAAGAAATGGAAGATATACTCACACTTTACCGGGCTTCTGATGAATCGTGTCCGATCCTCGCGATAACACCTACTCGTTATAACATTCCTCTTACATCAATCTACCTTATGTGAGTCTACAATGAGAACAGTCGTTATCATCCCTGCAAGATTCTCCTCCAGTCGTTATCCCGGTAAACCGTTGGTGCCGTTGCTGGGGCGGCCCATGATCTTATGGGTTGCTGAGCTGGCAGCCAAAGCAGTGGGTAATGAGAATGTGTATGTTGCTACAGATGACGACCGTATTGCGGGAGTCGTAGAGCAAGCTGGATTCAGCTTCGTGATGACAGGCCCGGCGCAAACGGGAACCGACCGCATTGCTGACGCGGCATCCGCGATTGACGGTGATATTTTCATCAATGTGCAGGGGGACGAGGCTCTCGTTGATCCTCAGGACATTTTGAATATTCGCGATGCGAAGCTTCGTAATCCTGAGAAAGTTATCAATGGCTATTCCTGGATTGGCACCGAAGAAGATCCTTCAAGTGTAAATATTCCGAAAGTGATCACTAACGAGCACGATGAGTTAGTTTACATGTCCCGATTGGCGCTTCCTGCTTATAAGGATGCCAAGAATGCTCCCGAACGGTACAAAAAACAGGTATGTATTTATGCATTTTCAAAAAAAGAGCTGATTGCCTTCCGGGATTTTGGAAGGAAGAGTGCACTTGAGTCTTGTGAAGATATTGAGATTCTCAGGTTCCTGGAATTGAATGTTCCTGTTTTAATGGTTCGCACTAAGCCGGGAAGCTTGGCAGTGGATGTGCCAGAGGATGTTGAAAAAGTCGAATCAGCATTAAAGAAAGGGCTCAGCGATACATGACATTTTCTGACTTTAATACCGTCGTGTTTGATTGTGATGGGGTTGTACTCAATTCAAATAAAATTAAGACACAAGCGTTTTATGAGTCGGTGATTGATTTTGGTTCTAACAATGCTGATAAGTTGATTGATTACCATACAAACAATGGCGGTATCTCGCGCTATAGAAAATTCGATTATTTTCTGAACAACATTCTGCCGAGTTCAGGAACTAAGCCTTCGCTTAACGAACTCACAGAGAGATACGCTAGCTTGGTGAGCGAAGGTTTGAAATCTTGTCAGATCGAACCAAGTCTGGCGTCGCTAAGATCCGAGTTCCCTAACTCAAAATGGCTTATAGTGTCTGGTGGCGATCAGGCCGAAATTCGCCAAATATTTTCAGAAAGAGGGCTTGAAGATTTTTTTGACGGAGGGATATTTGGCAGTCCGGACACTAAGGAAGATATTCTTTCGAGAGAAATCAAAAGAGGAAATATTAAGAAGCCTGCTGTATTCATTGGCGATAGTAAATATGATCATCTTGCGGCAAGTCAGTATGGCTTGGACTTTGTCTTCATTAGCCAATGGACTGAATTTTCCGATTGGAACTCATACTGCGAAAATAACGATATTCCCGTAAGTGTCTCATTATCAGAAGTCCCGAAAATAAATTTTGTTTTAGGTTCTTAGTTTATGCTGAAAGGACTGCTGCTACTCCGCAAAGGATGGTTTGTAAAGAAAACAGATGGGACTATTTCAGAGGCGAACTTTGAAACTGTGTATTCTGATGAGTTTGTCCAACTGATTAACGATCACAAGTTGGGTTCTGTTTCAGATTATTCCAATGAACTCTTTCTCTATCATTACATAAAATATTTGGAGGTAAAGGAACTTTCGGATACTGAAGGTTGGTCCGGCTGTTCATTTTTATCTGAATCTGTAGATAAGAGTATCTATTTTAAGTGTCATCCTGATAAGTCAGATTGCTCATATATATTTGGTTTTATTTTAGCTTTTTTTAGTGCTTTTCTTGTATTTTTGTTCAGTTTTTTTGCTGTTATATTTTTAGCAATTCTTCTGCCCTTTTTGCTGACAAATAAGGGGCGAATTAAAACAAAAAATGGTAATACCTCAGATGAGAATAGGGCAATATTTCTAATCAGATCGAACTCGGGTTACCAGAAAGTTAGACATTTTTTGAATGACTATGACGACCGCTTGGTTTGTCAAGACGAGGTTGGTGGTCTGGATGCTGGCGAGCATTCGATCTATAGTTGTTTATGCTCCAGTAGATTTTTTTCTATTGCCTTTAGTGCGATTTATTTTGTTTTTAGGGATATTTACCTATTCCTGAGGGAAGCAACGGCAATGATGGGCCCTCTGTTTGCTCTCTCTGTATTTCCCCGTTATTGGAAGAGAATTCCACATAAAGCCGTTTACGAAGCTTGTCTTGGATGCGTTCTCAGCAGGTCCAGAGAAGATTCAATTGTGTTTTCCGGCGAAAAAGAAGATAGATTTGCATTGATGCAGACAAGGTGTTGTGGAGAATACCGACGCAAACTGATCTGTATTCCGCATGGACTGGAATATGGATTTAGATTTCCTGGTGGCCTTTGTGGAGATTTATTTTATTGTTTTAGTGAATTTTCCAGGATGCGTTTGTCGGAACTATATAATAGTAATAAGTTTATTTTTTCTGAAGACATACTAAATAAGATGTTGGGTGTGGATGGAAACCCACCTTCGCCTTGGTCGGGATCCATGTGTTACTTTTCCGAGCCTCGCGATCAGGAAGTAAATTTCGAGATTATAGAGCGTATCGTTGAGTCGGGTGTGGGGCTTCATCTTCGTTTAAAGCTGCACCCATTGGAGGATGCTTCTGTATACAAAGCTCGGTTTCCATCATTGCTTATTCTAAAGAGTCTTGACGAGGCGCTAGCATCGGAAGTTTGTCTATCAAGAAAGTCAACTGTGCTCTTGGAAGCCGCCCAGCGAGGAAGGGTATCGGTCGCTATTTTGATCAATAACAAGGATAGAGTTTTCGCAACAAAGGTTTTTCCCTCGTTAGCGTCAGATAAAATAACAAAAATATTGAGCTCCGAGGGACTGGATATGTTTTGTATTTCTCATAAAAAGGCTGCCAATGGTATTTGATAATAAAGTTCTTTTAATCACCGGCGGAACCGGTTCTTTTGGTAATGCTGTTTTAAGGCGTTTCCTCGATTCCGATGTTGCGGAAATCCGGGTCCTGAGTCGCGACGAAAAAAAACAGGACGATATGCGCAAGAGATACAACAACCCGAAGCTTAAGTTCTACATCGGGGATGTACGTGATTACCAGTCGATTCTGAATGCGGTCCGGGGCGTGGATTTTATTTTCCACGCTGCGGCTCTCAAACAGGTTCCATCCTGTGAATTTCATCCACTGGAAGCCGTCAAAACCAACGTGCTTGGCACGGAAAACGTTTTGGAAGCGGCGATCAATTGCGATGTTGAACGGGTAATCTGCCTCAGCACGGATAAAGCCGTGTACCCCATCAATGCCATGGGCATTTCCAAGGCCATGATGGAAAAGGTGGCAGTGGCGAAATCCCGTAGCAGTAACGGTACGGTGATCTGTGCAACGCGCTATGGCAACGTGATGGCCTCCCGTGGTTCTGTGATTCCGCTGTTCATTGACCAGATTCGCGGTGGCCAGCCCATTACAGTTACCGATCCCAACATGACGCGTTTCATGATGACTCTGGATGATGCCGTGGATCTCGTGCTGTTCGCATTTGAGCATGGCAGTCCGGGCGAGATTTTTGTACAGAAGGCACCCGCCGCCACGATTGAAACACTGGCTTATGCAGTTACCGATTTATTGAAGATACCTGAGCACGAAGTGCGGGTGATAGGGACGCGTCACGGCGAAAAATTGTACGAGGTCCTCCTTAGCCGGGAGGAGATGGCCGCAGCACAGGATATGGGTGACTATTTCCGTATCCCGCCGGACCTGCGCGATTTGAATTACGGTAAATTTGTGGAGGAGGGTGAGGAGAAGATCTCCGGTGCGGTAGACTACAACTCTCATAACACCACACGGCTCGATAAGGCTGGTATGCAGGCCCTGCTCATGAAGCTGGACTTCATGCAGGCCATCGTCCGAGGCGAGAACGCCGAACCCCAGGACTGATGTTTATGCGTGTACTGATTACCGGCGCGAATGGCTTTATTGGCAGAAATCTTCGCCAGCATCTGGCGGAGCGCAAAGATGTTGAGGTTTTGGCTGTAACCCGGGACTCTTCTAGGGAAAAATTGCGGGCAGCCTTGGCCGATGCGGACTTTGTTTTCCACCTCGCTGGAGTCAATCGCCCCGAAAATCCGTCCGATTTTACTGAGGGTAACGCGGAATTGACGTCGTGGGTGTGCGATCAACTCCGCGCCAAGGTGGAAAACGGAGGCACAAAGGCGCCACTGGTGTTGTCCTCCTCAACACAGGCGACTCGGGATAATGCCTACGGTCTTAGCAAGCGTGAGGCTGAACAGGCGGTTTTTGCTCTTGGGGAGAATTCCGGGGTGCCGGTTCATGTGTTCCGGCTGCCCAATGTGTTCGGCAAATGGTCCCGTCCGAATTACAACTCGGTGGTTGCTACTTTCTGCCATAACATAGCGCAAGGGCGTCCTATTCAGGTAAACGATCCGAGTGCGTCATTATCACTGGTTTATGTCGACGACGTGGTGCGGCGTTTTTTGGAGCTTCTTGACGGTTCGGAATCAAGCTTTGATAGCGAGGGCTTTGAGCAAATACAGCCTCAATATTCCACCACGGTTGGCGAACTTGCGCAAACCATCAAGACCTTTGGCCAAAGCCGGGAGACGTTGACTACACAAAGGGTTGGCCGAGGGCTAACCCGGGCCCTGCACTCCACGTATCTCAGCTTTTTGCGGCCAGAACAATTCTCTTACCCGATTCCTCAACACGGTGATGCCCGCGGCGTTTTTGTGGAAATGCTCAAAACACCCGATTGCGGTCAGTTTTCTTATTTCACTGCGCATCCTGGCATTACCCGCGGTGGCCACTATCATCACTCCAAAACCGAAAAGTTTCTGGTTATCAAGGGTACGGCAAGATTCAAGTTCCACCATATGCAAACTGGCGAAGAGTGTGAGCTGGTGACACACGGGGACAAGGCCGAGATAGTAGAGACGGTTCCGGGTTGGACCCATGACATTACCAACATTGGGGACACAGAGCTGATTGCTATGCTCTGGGCCAATGAAATTTTTGACCGGGACAATCCGGATACCTACGCCTGTCCCCTTTAATACACCTACACCTCGATAAAACATTCTGATTTCAAGTAAGAGCGCCATGAAAAAACTGAAAGTAATGACGGTGGTCGGTACCCGGCCAGAGATTATTCGCTTGTCCCGTGTGCTTGCCCGGCTGGATGAGTTCTGTGACCACATTTTGGTTCATACCGGACAGAACTACGATTACGAGCTCAATCAGGTGTTCTTTGACGACCTGGGGATTCGCAAGCCGGATTATTTCCTGAACAGTGCGACTGGCAGCACTGGTGCGGCAAACACAATCGGTAATCTTATATCGGGGGTTGATGGGGTGTTGGCCGAGGTGCAGCCGGAAGCGCTGTTGGTACTTGGTGATACCAACAGTTGTTTATCCGTTATTCCGGCTAAGCGCCGTCAGATTCCCATCTTCCACATGGAGGCGGGTAATCGTTGTTTTGATCAGCGTGTGCCGGAAGAGACCAATCGGCGAATTGTGGATCACACGGCGGATATTAACCTGACCTACAGCACCATTGCCCGGGAATATCTGTTGCGGGAGGGACTAGCGCCGGATCATGTGATCAAGACTGGCAGCCCGATGTTTGAGGTGCTGAATCACTACAGACCGCAGATTGATGCTTCGGACGTACTGGATCGGCTTGAATTGAAAGATGATGCCTATTTCGTTGTTAGTGCGCACCGCGAAGAAAATATTGAATCTGAGCGTTCATTTACCAAGCTGGTCGCCACGCTGAATGCGGTCGCTGAAGATTATGATTTGCCTGTTATTGTTTCTACCCATCCGCGCACGCAAAATCGTATTAATGTGACCGGATCTATTTTCCATCCTCAGGTACGCCTCTTGAAGCCTATGGGATTTCATGATTATGTGAAGCTGCAGCTGTCTGCCCGGGCCGTGCTTTCTGACAGTGGTACGATCAATGAAGAATCATCGATTCTGAATTTCCGGGCTTTGAACCTGCGCGAAGCCCATGAGCGTCCGGAGGGAATGGAGGAAGCGGTAGTGATGATGGTCGGGCTGGATGTGGAGCGAGTGCGCCAGGGGTTAGCTATTCTGGAAACCCAGGATCGAGGCGATTCACGCAGTCTGCGTCTGGTGAGTGATTACAGTATGCCGAACGTTTCCGACAAGGTGGTGCGCATCATCCATAGCTACACTGATTATGTGAATCGAGTGGTTTGGAAAAAATACTGATGTGTCGATGAAAAAATCTGCTTTCAGCCGTTATGACCTTGCTATTATTAATCGGAGTTTCTGGCCAGTTTATCCTGTCATCGGTGAAGCGCTGTTAAGGTTCGCTGAACGAGCCGCTGGTAAGCACTGCATCTGTATCATCATGCAGGATCACGTTGGCATCAGGGATAAGCTTGCGGAGCAAAAGCGCGGCCAAGGGGTCAGCTTTTTCCCCTGTAAGGCCTGGACTACTTCCGCCAGCGGCATAATTCGCCGTATTGTGGACGCAGCGTTCTTTACACTCTGGGTTGTCGGCGTCCTGCTCTGCACCCGACCGAAAAAGGTGTATGTCTCCACCGATCCTCCTGTGCTCGTGCCATTTGTGGTGATGCTTTACGCGAAGGTCTTTCGTGCATCTTACGTTTACCACCTCCAGGATATTCACCCGGAAGCGACTAACGTGGTAGTTCCCGTGAATCCCCTCATATTCCGGTGTTTGCAGTGGATGGACAGTCTTGTTATGCGGCAGGCTGGCAGGCTGATTACTATCACCCAGGAAATGGCAGCTGAGATTTCGGCGCGCTCCCGTACGCGAACCAGCATTGCTGTGATTAGTAACCCGGCTGTGTCTTTTGAGTCGGTTAACCAGGTTCTGTCGAAAAAACGGGGGTTTTCGTTTTGTGGTAACGCTGGCCGGCTTCAACGCATTCCGCTCCTGGCCGAGGCCATTGAGCGGTACCTGGATGAAGGAGGCACACTGGCGTTCGCCTTTGCAGGCGGCGGCGTATATTCCCAGAGGCTGCAGCAACTTGCAGACCGATATCCGCAGGTGCGTTATGACGGCTTGGTTTCCGCTACAGAGGCGGCCCAGCTGAATGCGGACTACGAGTGGGCCTTGTTACCGATAGAAGATGAGGTAACTCGGTATGCTTTTCCCAGTAAGTCCTCCTCCTATGTTTTTTCCGGAGCCTTTATTCTTGCGGTGTGTGGTGAACAGACCAGTGTGGCGCAATGGGTCATTTCACGTAGGCTCGGGGCGGTTGTTGAGCCGAATGCCACAGCTTTGGTCGGTGCTTTCCAGAAGATTGAAAGTGGCGAAACTGATACGGGCGAACTCGATGGTGACCGGATCGAGTTGAAGAGGGGGTTGAGCTTCGGCCGGTTTATTGAAAATCTTGAAAACGTCATTCTCGAAAGGGCGGTTGTGGAATGAGCCGTAAGCTTGTAGTTACTGGTGCCAGCGGCTTTGTCGGGAGGACACTGGCTTCGCTGTTGCAGAGCAACGGCGATAGTGTGTTGGGAGTTTGCAGAAGTGCGGGAGAGCTGGGCTTTCCCGCCACTACATTGCCCTCCTTCGGCGATACTGACGCGCTGAAACAACCGTTAAGTGATGCGGAAGTTGTCATTCACTGTGCGGCGCGAGTTCATGTTATGCAGGATAAGGTCACAGATCCACTGTCTGTTTTCCGGGAGGTAAACCGGGACCTGACGCTTAAGTTGGCGCGGTTGGCCGCGGACAACGGTGTTAAACGTTTTGTATTTTTGAGCTCGGTGAAAGTAAACGGTGAATCCACTTCAAGCAGTCGTCCGTTTCGGCCAGATGATACCCCCGCCCCCGAAGACCCCTACGGCATCTCAAAACTGGAAGCAGAACAGGGCTTACAGCAAATCGCTCTCGAAACTGGCATGGAAGTGGTCATTATCCGCCCACCCCTGGTCTATGGCCCGGGTGTAAAAGGCAACTTCGCCAGTATGATCAAACTGGTTGAAAAAGGGTTGCCCTTACCGTTTGGAGCGATAGACAATCGTCGCTCCCTGGTTGGGCTGGACAATCTGGTTGATTTGATTATTACCTGCATAGATCACCCCAACGCTGCCAATCAGGTGTTTCTGGTCAGTGACGGTGAAGACCTTTCTACGTCCGGACTGCTGCGGCGGGTGGCGGAAGCGATGGGAAAGCCCTCGCGGTTAATCTCTGTGCCCGCTGTTTTGTTGCAGTTAGGCGCAACTGTGCTGGGAAAAAAAGCCGTTGGCCAACGGCTGCTGGGGTCGCTGCAGGTGGATATCAGCTCAACCCGGGAACGCCTGGATTGGACGCCGCCGGTATCCGTGGTTGA
>Ga0307943_1002032_pt1 | contig 10330 bp, 7 predicted proteins | sample OrgLakmetagen177_FD_203149 | JGI IMG/M metagenome (GOLD analysis project Ga0307943, IMG submission 203149) | Saline water microbial communities from Organic Lake, Antarctica - #177 | ecosystem: Environmental > Aquatic > Non-marine Saline and Alkaline > Saline | place: Antarctica: Organic Lake... | reverse complement strand
GTGTGTGTGTGTGTGTGTGTGTGTGTGTGTGTGTGTGTGTGCGTGTATGTGTGTGCATGTGTGCGTATCGTGGGTAAAGACTAAGATCCCTATGCATTTGCATGAGTAGATACTCATGCTTGCAAATTTTGTTTGTTTGTATGCTGAACACCGGATGCCCATCATGCATAGGGTGTGCAGGTGCTTGCGGGGCACTTACCTGCCCTGCTCATGTTCACTGAAAAGTCCACCGATGCACCGCTAAGCTGCTGAATTCCAGTCTCAATCAGGTATGAAGCTATGCAGCGCATCATTTCCGGCATGGCGCTCGTGCCTGGCCATACTTGCGGGATGGCACTGATCAGCCTCCCACGATCCTTGTTCATCACAGAAACTGTCCTGTATTTTGTGTTTGTTTCTGATTTCAACTTTCTGATGTTACTTGCGTTTGGCCGTGGAATTTCTTGTCTTGAGTTGCCAAGTATTCAACTGAATTCCCAACAAATTTGCGATTTTTTGTCGGACGGGTGTGCGGCCGGTTCTGTCCTTTTGTCCTAGTGCTTCTGTAACGCTGCAATTATGGTGAATCGGGGAGTCGGAAAAATCGGGGAGTCGGAAAAAAGAGAAAAAGACTAAAAGAGCCAGAAAGATTCCAGACAGTCAGACTAAGCGATTGGGCCGAGAGGCGGGTGGTTTGGTGAGAGACGCGAACACGGCATCATATAGTAAATCGCACACCGGGTTGGAATAAAAAAAAGAGCCAGAAAGATTCCAGTCAGTCAGACTAAGCGAATGGGCCGAGAGGCGGGTGGTTTGGTGAGAGACGCGAACACGGCATCATACCGAAGCATACACATATTCACATTTTCTCATTGCATTCTAAAAATAATATATTTGTACGGTCATGGTGCACGGGGGCCCTGGTTGCAGAGTCTCATGATGGGTCCCATCCATCATCCATCCAGGACGGGGGTCATGCTTCCTGTGGGAGCGCAGGAGTCCCTTCTTGCCATGGGGCACACGGACTGCGCCATGCACCCTGTAGTCCCGAATGCGCATATTTGTCCAACCACGAAAAAAAGACAGAACAGATACCAAAACACTGACCGATTGTCAAAAGTGATGAATGGCAATTATTTTTTTAATTGACGACTGACAGTTTAAAGTTGCGGAAAATAATAAACATCACCATTGAAGTTGAAGTTTCCAGATTCAGCTTCGTCTTACCCCCGCCTGCGTACTGCCTGCGCACTGCTGCATTGCTGCTCGTTCGGTCATTGGTAGCGAAACGCAGCAGTTGGCTTGATGGGGGAGGTTGGGGCTGGGCCGCCCCGGCAGGCGTGCTCGTAGATAATTCTTATTACAGATATCGGACTATAAATTCAAGACTAATTACCCAAATTAACATACAAGTTCACATTATAAAGCCACCTAAGTCCGTACCTCCTTCTTGGTAAATTAAAAGGAGGAAGTGAAAAGTCTTGGCGGGAAAGGGAATGCATTATTGATGATGACGCTCCTTCGTACAGATAGAGTGTGGCGGCCTACCCTCCGTGATGAGGCCGCTTCTCTACCGGTGGGATACAATTCCTTCCACCTAACACGTCACTTGTACGACTACTTGATGTTCCAAATGTATTACAAGGTACAGTTATTAGATCTGTGTATTTCTGAAAGCCATGACCAGATCTGGCCAGACCAAAAAATTAGCTCCTCTCCGGCATTCGCTTGTTCCCATAACAATTACGAAATACCCTTCTTTTTGTTTTGGGAAGAAGTTCTTACCTCACCTCCTTGTGCTTCACCTCCTTGTGCTTGAATTACACTTTTAGACTTGCCCTGCTTCATTATGTCATTGCCTTTCGTGTGTTTCCTGTTTGGCAGGCACGCACTTAGTGTCTACGCTCCATATTTCATCTGCCACTTGCCCCTAAATATTTGCGTGAACTTGGGCTGTGCAAAACCTACCATTAATGTACTCAGTGCTACGACCTCATTGGTGTTTTATTTTTACACTGTTTTCTTACGCAGCCTAGCAGTCATACTTTTTAACTGATGGCTTAACTCGTAAACCTGTAACATTGAAGCTCTTTAGATATGGCATGACCCTTTCTGAGAACTAGAAACATCAGCGTTAGTTACTGAAACGCTACCACTTCAGGGTTTAGGGTTTTAGGGTTTAGCCAGGGTTTTAGGGTTTTATGGATTTGGAAAGGAGCTTTGCCATTCCTGCTTTTGCCGTGTTCAGAGCAACCAATACATCACCTAGGCAATTGTAGACTCTACCTTGTTTTTTATTGAAGAATGGGCTGATAAAACACCTGCCCAAGATGCTTCACAAATCGTAAAAACAATCGTCGGGTTTTGCATATCTGTGCATAGTCAGTTGTCAGGGACTTAATCAGGGGTACTGACCCAAACTTTATTGTAAGTGAGGCAAACGCTATTTCTTGCCAAGATTATCAGGTTTGTGAGTTAAGAAGAAAAGATTCCTTTTCCTTTGAACCATTTTTAGAGGACAGGACTTCTTAGCGGTGTGACCTTATTTGCTGCATCCAGTTAACAAACAACTTAATCTCCTTTCTTAGCAGGGCACTTGACTTTTGCTTTTATTTCAGAGTTGGTGGTTTTATCAATGGCTGCAGCTGGCCGAGTACAGCTGGCCGAGTCCAATTAGCAGCCGATCAGAAAAACAACCTGGACGAAGGTCGCCTCCCACTGTAACCAATACCCTAGTTAGATCATTTAAGTATTTGGTATTTGGACATCCCAAGCATACCAACCCCCCCAGCCTACCTGTTGCATACACGAAGCACGCATACACAAAGCACTCACACAAGTATTGTGGCCCCTTGGTATTTGTTTGGCATTACAATAATAAAATACGTATATGTGAGAGCGGCGTTGTCCTTGTTATATCCATCAAATGGCACTAGCATAGAGTTTATGGTTTTTAGTTCATTGCTATGCTTTCGGAAAGAAGGCAGCAAGAAGGGGGTGAGCAAGAGTGGCGGAACTAAGCTGCATTGTCACGTGCATGTTTTAATGCATGGATTAATGGTGTTCATTTATCCGCCCATGGATTGATTGCAATGTTAGAGTTGCAAGTGTGCAGAGTGCGCAAAGAGGATGATTCCAAAATCGTTGTCAAATGCGCCATTGGCGGTATCAATCCGATTAAACTATACCAGGGCACGGCACCAATTAGACGGGCCAGAGGCCTCTTGGTTGCAGGCCAGCGACTCGGAACCACACACAAACACAGGGAGGATTGACGCGTGACATAGCGGGGTGATTGGAGCGCCGGTGCGGGCAGTGTCAGTGATATCCCTGATGGACTTTTAATTTGCGGATACCAAATTATATCTGATAAATACGGATTCATATTTTGACCTGCGCCTTTACACTGGGGACTGTGCGCAATTGCGGACAGAAGGCACTTCCGAGCTTGAGATTCGTGAGATCATCTAAGAAAACGCTGAAATTTCCTTCAAAACTAGGTGCAAATTTCTGGCTTGAATACAAGCCAGATGGTGGGCTTTCTGTAGGCTTTCTGTCGTAAACCCTTAGTGTCTGAGTATGTTGCCAGCTGGGCTCTACGCAGAGTGGCATGCATTGCCAATTTGCCGTCCAAGATCCGGATCCGGCTGGATCCAACAGCCAACAACTCCTTGAGCTACTGGGCAGCCAAGTTGGGCCCCCTGATCATGGAGAGGCAGGGTTGTGCGCAGTGTCAAGGAGCAAGGGGACGGGGACGGGCCCGCCCGGGTCTCCAGGGCCCTGGAGACCCTACATAGACAAGATGAGGTGGGTGGACTGGAGAGCTATATAAATAAATTTAACTCCAATCAACGCGTGCAAACTCCGATGCGCACAAAGTTATGCCTTCACAAAAATAGGCGAACGCAACCTCTTATCTCAGAAAGCACGAACAGGTATGCACAAAAAAGCATGATGTAGGTTGTGTGTGCACCAGTTTTTAATGTATGTCTTGTTCATTCATGCCTGGGATGTGTGCCTAAGAGAGTGCCTAGAATATCTAGATCTCCTACTGGAGTCGGGGGGTCCGTGTGGACTCCCCGGGCATATATGGAGGACAGTGGGGGTAGTACGATGTACTGAAAGAAAAGGTCGTCGAAATCTAATTTTCTAGGCTCGCAAAGGCTTGCAAGGAAGGGTTTGTTTAGCATCTCAAGTCTATCGCTGGAACTCCTTAAGACCATTAATAGCATGGTAGCGTCTTTGTATGTCAGCTACAAAGGCAAGTGCAAACTTGCGCCTGCTTTTGTGCTGACCATCGAAGGCGGCACAATGCACCAGCACAGCGACGCGCAGGTACGCATTTTACACTAAACCCCAATTCACGGGAGAAGGGTCCAGAGAGTTGATTTCCGTGGTCTGTGAGGGGGGTCCCTGCTACATTGTCGACAAAACAATCCTTAGGCCTAATTTTGTTTAAACTGCGAGATCATGGAGTATACAGTGCAGCTGATAATAAAATGTCTAACTGTCATACCATGCCACATGCTTGCAGTGTTCCAGTCCCTTGGTGTTAGCCTTTTCTTTAGAACAGGCTAACACCAAGGGCTTGGTTCATACCTACCGCGTGGCCCTGCTCCATATGGCAGCCAGGTCGAGTTAGCAGGTGAGGTGAGCTTGGCGAAGTCGGAGCTGGATGAAAGTGGGGATGTATCCAACCCCTTTTGCTCAGAGCTCCACTGCCTTCACTGTCAGAACCTATAGGTAGCTACCAAATACATTTTTTAACCTTGCCGGATTTTGCAAAATAGTGCAGGCATTTATATCAAAAGACACAAAGACGCTTCAGTCTTTTGCCATTACAGACCCTGATTTTTCTTTAAAGACCTGAGTTGTGGCAAATCCTTTCTGTGTGGGGAGCCACTGCCTTCCGTGAAATAATAGTTCATAACAGTGGCATTAAACTGCATCAAAAAGTGGTCGTCAGTCTCCATACAGCCACAGAAAATGACGGCGCATGATATCTGCACAATTGTTGAACGGAAATAAGAATTGAAACAGTAGTTTGACGCCGTCACAACATGCCACTTTCCAGCCTCTATCGTTGTCAAAAGTTCGACCATCACAGCTCGCCGCGAAACTGAACACGGTTTGATCGCGCGGAACAGACGCCTGGCTGAGGAGCTGTTCAGGCCCAAAGTCCGCCCAACAGATTCGGTTAAGGTAAGGTTACATCGCTATATATGCCTCTGGGGGGCATCTAAGCGGAAGCTTGGAAAAAGCCTGAAACGAGACCAAGAAGATATCAGAACGAATCAAGGGAGAAGGGCTAGGCACTCAGCCACAAAAGAGGCTACACCACAAATATCTGGTTGGTCCAAAAAAGTCCTCAAACGAGTTGGGCTATCCTCATACTGAGGTGGGAAGACCAGCTGGCGGTGCTGTGTGCAAATGCTAACAAGATATTCATGCAGACAGTCCAGCAAACTGCGTTCCTCATCCTGAACAGAGTGCCAGTCACATTTGTCACAGATCCTGAGCTCATAAGGCCTTCTATTCCTGTCATGACGCATTCTTTGGACCAGAAAGTTATGGCCAGAAAGGCGAAGGCAAGAAAGTGCACGGCTGAGATTGTTGGAAATATCCCCCAAGCGAAGGTAAATAGGTAACAAAGGCTTGTGGTTTCTGCTTCTGCCATCCCACCAGCCAGGAGCAATCCCCAAGGGTACACCAAAATGTGTGTGATAAGTCCTCACAATTCTGCTGGAATGGTGATTATCATGTGGTGTCAAATTGTCAAGCTCTCTCCATCTCCCAATGATACGTTCGCGCTGTTTTCAGCTAGGCTGGCTGATCAGCTGCTGGCTGGCTGGCCAGCCATGTCTGAGAGGGTCTCATGAATTGTTGGAGAGGAAACTTGAATTTTCTAAAAACAGGGAGCTGCACACAAGCCCAGCTATTTAACAAGACTATGCTGATGGCGATAACTACGTTAACAAAAAAGGTCTTCAGTCAAGAAGGCCTTCAGTCAAGAAGCGACTGCTACATAGCGATAACAGACACACATGTCACACCCAATCGTTGGCAGGGACAAATCGTGTGATAGAGCAGTTATTTGGTTGACAGTTGAGAGTTTTTTGTATGCCCTGTTCAATAAGCCGGATGCGCCAGTCTAATTGATAACCTTATATTTTGGATACGATAGTTTCGGTAGTCAATTGACAAGAACATGTGAGCCAATAGAGGGGATCCTCAAGAGACCCTGTAATGTTAAAAGGCCGCCTGTTCATATTTACGTGTAACACGATGAGACCGAGAATCTCTGAGTAAACGAAACCCAGCTCCGGGAAGGGACAGTGGTGTGGCAGCCAACCAAAGATGAGTAGTAGCACTAGCAGAGATCACACATGTGTATGAGCAGAGAGCGCACAGGCGTGGATGTACAGCAGTAGGGACCATTGCGATGCAAAGAACTCACTCCTCTGCTGGATGTGTTTTTCCACCTTGAAGGCCTTTCTTGATCCGAAGGCGCCCCAAATTTCAGTTGTTGCACACAGGCGCCAGCATCTAGCTAGGTGCCACTCCCGCTCTGCCTATTTCAGTTGTACTATGCCACATAATGAGGTCCAGGGGGGGGGTTACAAGACTACTAGTGTTAGCCACAAAATGTTAATTAACACCAATTGTCTGTACACTGTCTGTAAGCATCCACTATCTGACCCTTTTACTTCTTTTCCTATTTACTGGTTCTACTCTCGCACGTTTCCTTATCGCTCGGGCTGCGCAGAGCATTGCTTAGCAAAGTGTCCTGGGGGCACCCCCACACTTGTGGCGGCACCTGAGACTCTGCATGAAAGTGGTGGACTAAGAGCACTCTGGCCCCTTCCAGCACTAAACTTCCTCTTGTTCCCTGACTCTGATGCTAAACGAGCTGCGTGCACAGGTTTGGTGGGACCTGCTACCATGGCCTCCTCGCCTACTGCGTGTAAAATGAGATGCTGCAAGTCATTCCACAACACACCGCGCTCATCGCGTGCACTCAGCCTAGGAGCTAGCTCAGGCTTTGGTACCAATGCTACGAAGTGCCAGCGTACTATGGTAAACCAACCACATCCAACATCCCAGTTGTCACCTCAGCAAATACACTAGGCACGGTCTTCTCAAAAGCAGCATGTGACCACCACCACACATCACAAAACACCTCCCAGCAGCAGCAACAGCAACAGCAGCAGCAGCGAGAACTCGCAACTCTGTGTACCACCCAGAGCAATCAAAAAGAGCAGCTCCGCAACCTACAACACACAGTCATGCAGAGCCTTCGAGGAGAGCAAGCTGTTGCCTCACAGGCCTTGTGGCAAAATAGCTCAGCTTAACCTTCATAGACATGTTTGCCCTTCTCACCATCAACCTGGATACCCCTTCTATTTCTTCTATTTATTCCAGCCTGGAAGGCTCTCGTGGCTTCTTGAAATTGTATTCATGAAAGCCTTACTGGAAAGCGTTACTCCTGGCTTCCTGTCCGCTTCCTAGGTAGTAATCAAGCTGGCTTACTGGTTACTTGTTACTTGTTCATCAAATAAGCGAGCAGCAAGCCAAACAATAGATCCTAAGGCTTTCTAACACTCCGACGTTGTCTCCTAGTATGGGCTCATATTGCTGAGAGTGACGTGTTGGCGCAGCTGCGTTTTCTGTAGGGGAACTCTTTCTTCTCTTTGGTTTGCGTTTGAGTTGGTTTTGGCGCACCAGTCATCGCAATGGCTGCGCAGCAGTATCCTGGCTAATTCTTAGCTTCCCTAGTCATGTTAAGTGCCTAGCGGTGGAGTAGCTAGGCACGTCCTTGGCCCGTTGCCTTTTTACTCGTCACTAGCCCTTTCTTCCTAAACCTTGCTTTTTACGTAGGCACCAAAGTACGCAGGCTTTCCTTCCCTCTTTCTTTCTCGTGCTTGACCTTTTCGGATACGTTTTTACCCTTCTTCTCATCAACCTGGTTTTCCCCCAACTTTCTTTTATCTCTTCCAGCCTGCCTCTCTGTTGCTCCCTTTTTATTTATCAACTGTCAGTTCGTTTCAACCTAGTAGTAGGGAGTTTGCTATCTTCCCTTGACTTTTGTCCTACCCTTTCAATTACTGTTGGTATGGATTATGAGACTAAGACCTGCATATCAGGAGTAGTGCCTAAAATTTGGGTTGAATTAAATTAGGGGATTAGCACAACCAAACTCGTCTATAAGAAACAGCCACAAAACTCCAACTACAAAACCACCAAAGGAACGCGCTAATCTGGTCTGCCTGGCAGGCAGGCAAAAACAGCACAAATTTGCACCACAAGAGGAGTCAATGTGCTTCAAGGCATGAGCTAGAACACGTGAATAGCCAGAGGACCACCAACCAGGAATTTTTAAAAGAAAAATTACTCAGGCATTAGAAACCTTTCCCCACATTAAATAAGGAAAAGGAACCATTTTGGTACCGAGTACCGTTAAACTTCTCCACCGCAAAGGAAAAAATACCAATGGGGACCAAGCATCTGTGGGTCACCTTCTAGAAAAGGTACATGCTTCAAGATGGCAAGCAATGCGCGGCAACACTCTTCACTTGCATTCGTACAAGTGACTTACAAAACACAGGTCACGATCATGCATAATGTAGTCAAGGTAAAGAGGTTTTGCAACAGCTGCACGATAAAAAATTCAAGAGGAGGAGGAGGAGGAGATATAAAACAGCTGCATTTTTAGGGTTGGCTGAAAGCATTTATTCCCTTTACCCCAATTAACAGCCGCGGCGTGCAGCACAACACCAGGAAGTCTGGACATTTCACTATCCCTTCAATTTCTGCAATCAACTTGTTGGGGTCGGTGGGGAGCTTGGAGCAGCTGGTGCAGCACAGCAATTGCTCAGGAAGTCCACGACCTCGCGGGTGAGGCGGCGAAGCTCTTCCTGCAGTGGCAAGGGGGAGGAAAGGAAACAGATACATCAGTTGGAGTCACATTCAGCCTCCTCTTTAATTAATGTGGGTAGTGGTTTGCACTACCTCCTTATTTAGTGTGGGCAGTGGTTTGCACAGCCTCCTTAATTAATGTGGGCAGTGGTGTGCACTGCCTCCTTAATTGATGTGGGTAGTGGTGTACACTGCCTCCTTAATTGATGTGGGTAGTGGTGTGCACTGCCTGCGTAGTTAATCTTTTTCTCAGAGAAGCAAAGCTTTGCCTGAGCTTCCATACATGGCAGGCAACACGACTTTGTCTCGAGTAGAAAGGTAGGGCAGCACCAACGTTTCTCTTTGAAATGGTGGCACGCAAAGCCAAAGTGGCTCCTTTTCCTTGATTACATGCAAGAAGTGGTTTGCACTGCCTACGTGGTTTTCTTTTTTCTAAAAAAAGCACTCAGGAAGAGCAAGGGTCAACTGTTAAGTGATACTACAGGGGTTGGTGCTTGTTTTCTTCTTTTGGTGTTTGCTGGGTGATGTGTGTTTTCCTTCTTTTGGTGTTTGCTGGGTGATGTGTGTTGTCATTAAAAAATGTGCTGGATGATGTGTGTTGCCGTGTTTAATTGGTGTGTGTTGTCATGCGTATGATGTGTAATTGATGGGTGATGTGTGTTGCCATGTGTGATTGGTGTGTGTTGCCATGTGTATGATGTGTAATTGATGGGTGATGTGTGTTGCCATGTGTAATTGGTGTGTGTTGCCATGTGTATGATGTGTTATTGATGGGTGATGTGTGTTGCCATGTGTGAATGATGTGTAATTGATGGGTGATGCGTGTTGTCATGTGTAATTGGTGGCAACAAGGAAATGCAAGCATGATAAGCACTTTGCCGTTTTTCAGCTGAACATTAGTTTGATGTTCTGCTTTAAATTAGAAACGGTTACACAAGCGCCACTACCATCGCCATTATTATTGTTTTAAGCCAAGCTTGCGACCCTCTTCATCCCAACCCATGTCAACGTTTCCATCTCTGTAGTGAAGGAGCTGTAGGGCACTTGGTACCTAGGTGGCTTCTTTTTCTGAAATGGTGTGAGCAGTGCGCTTCACTGCCTGCACAGCTTTGCCTTTTTCCTCTCGGTTTTCTTGAGATGCAGTGTGGATAGGTGGCTTCTTTTCCTAAAATGGTGTGAGCAGTGCGTTTCACTGCCTGCACAGCTTTGTGTTTTTCCTCTCGGTTTTCTTGAGATGCAGTGTGGATATCATCAGTTCTCTGCTTCAGCTGTAGAACTGGAGTTCTTGCGTAGTGAGCGTAGGCTGAGATCTGGCAGGCACTTTGCATAAAGTGCTGTGTACTCTCGTTTTAGGCATTCTTTTTATGCCTTGGTGTAATAACGAAGGCTACAGCGAACTGTAGCATAGAACAAAGGCTGCATATAGAGCTTATTA
>Ga0307943_1002024_pt1 | contig 10344 bp, 5 predicted proteins | sample OrgLakmetagen177_FD_203149 | JGI IMG/M metagenome (GOLD analysis project Ga0307943, IMG submission 203149) | Saline water microbial communities from Organic Lake, Antarctica - #177 | ecosystem: Environmental > Aquatic > Non-marine Saline and Alkaline > Saline | place: Antarctica: Organic Lake... | reverse complement strand
GAGGTGACAACGAATCCCACATCCGGATTCTCCTGAACCGCAGCGCTCACATAACTGATACTGTCTGTCGCCTTAAGCTGTAATTCGTTGGCAATATCACCGCCATCGAAAACAGCGATGTCCGTTATAGGGTGGTTCGTCGCTTCAAAAAGCTGCGATTCAACTCCTTGCACCGCCAGCAAGTCCACGTATTCCTGCTCGAACAAAATCCCCTTGATATGGCTAGCGTGGCCTGCAGCAGAGCCCTGTTCAATGGTCGAAAAATAATCAATGATCTCAGCATTCGATGCCACCTCGAATTCAGTGTAGCCTCGGCGGACGGCATCGAAGACTTCTGAGTCAGTGATCATTACTCAAGTGCTCCATGCTTTGCCAAAACAGCTTCAATTTCTGAATATCGAGCTAAATCGGCAAGCTTTCGAGCACGAAATCCCTTTGAGTTTTTGAGATTCAGGTCAGCACCAGCACCAACTAGAACCTTTACCGTTTCTAAATGCGCATTACCTGCAGCCGCAAGCAACGGCGCATAATGACTGTCCACCTGACGATTAATAGCGGCTCCTTTTCCAAGTAGGAGCTCACAAAGCTTTGCGTTCCCACTACGGGCAGCTTGCAATAAAGGTGTCCACCCACTTTCATCGGGAATATTTACTACCGCATCTTTATTCAACAATAGTTTAGCTACGTCATAGTGATGGCAGCTCAACGAAACAGACAGTGCCGGGTTTCCATCGGTCGATCTGCAATTTGCATCCGCTCCATGCTCCAAAAACAATTCCACAATATCCTGGTCGCCTCGGCGTATAGCCAGAATCAGCAACGGATCCCCATTACCATCCAGAATATTCACATTGACACCATCCTCAACCAGCTTGCGAACCAGGTCGTAATAACCCTGTTCAAAAGCTGAGAGCAGCGCAGCCTCGCTGTATTTCCGACCGAAGTACGCGCCCTTCTCCGTCAGCAGATTAACGATATCCGTTCGATTTTTGAAGAAAGCACCCGTTAAGGCATTCCAGCCATCATTGTTGCAAATGTGAATATCCGCGCCGTTATCAATCAGAAAGTCCACAATTTTTCGGTATCCCTTGATAGCGGCCCAAATTAACGGCGTCCAACCCCGACAGTTGCGAATGTTAACTTCAGCACCACTATCAATCATTTTTTGGGCAAGATCGAAGTATTCGTACTCCAACGCGAGCAGCATGGCACTGTTGGATTCTTCACAACGAAAGTTGGGATTAGCGCCTTTTTCCAATAGCGCAGAAGCGATATCCAGATACCCTAACCGTATGCACCGGCGTAGTGGCTCACTGTTATCAATGTTCGGATTGAACCGGTCGTCGTTCAGCAATGCCCAAGCTACTTTTTTGAAGCCGGAGTCCAGAGCAAGTCTAAAACCTGCATCGCTCACTTCCTCCGGACTAACAGCCCGCTCTTCAGAGCTTGCCAGCATTGACTCAACCCTGGCCAGGTCTCCTACCTCAACGGCAGAGTAAAACTCACTCATCTACCCGCTCCATCAAAAATCAAAATCGCTGGTAAAGGACCGCCGCATTGTATAGCTGAGCGACTTATACTCCTTGTAGTAAGACGTGCCTGAATGCTGCTCCTCCAGCCGCAGGGACACTTCCTGGCCATTGACCTCATCCGCCTTGCGGGCAAGCACAAAGCGCACCTGCAACTCTCGCTCACGGGGGTTCTCCGAGGTCAGATCAAACGCCAGCTCATGGCTATCCGAAATCAGCTCGCCGGCCTGGGTGTAGATGCCAGCGCGCAGCAAGCGCGGCTGGATTTTTTCCGTTACCGGTCCTGACTGATACAGGGTAACCGCGAGTTGCCCAGAGGTAATCACCGAGCTGGCCCCGCGCAGGATATCGACCTCAACGGCGCTGACATCGCTCTGGCGTTTCTTATTCACCTTCAGCACCGGTATCACCACCTCCTGTAGCGACGCACCGCCATGCACAAAGCGACTGCCAGAACCCTTCAAGCGCAACCGGTTGATGGATTTGGGAACCTGCACCTCCATATCCCCGTCCAGACCGAGCTGCGCGGACGAGAAGTGATGGAACGCCGGGGAGGATGTCAGGCCCTTCCCCAATACGAAGCGTCGGTCCCGGTAGAGAATACTGTCGCCATCCACCGGCACACTCAGAAAGTCACTCTCATCCAGTTCGCGGTTCTGGTAGATAAAGCCATGGTCGGCGGTCACCAGCAGGTTGTTGGCATTGGCTGCCGTCAGCTTCTTGATCAGGCGAATCAGGTCATCCAGGGTCTGTTGTGCCGCCTCAAAGGCCTGCCCTTCCGAGTGCATCTTATCGCCAGTGTGGTCAATGCGATTGTGATAGATGTACAGCACATCGTTGCCTTTCAACATGTCCCGGCTGTCATCGCGGTTGAGCTGCATAAACTCATCGGCCCGGATGGCCTGACCACGTCCTTCCAGGGCCGCCTGCAGAGTTTTGGTACGGTTGACAGTGCCCTGGGAACTCTGGCCGTCCACCAGCACCGTGCCGGTGTCATTGTCGGCGATGGCCAGGGTTTTATTGGGCAGCAGAGCGGCCATACCGAGCTGGGTGTAACTGGGCAGCATGGAGAGTGCAGGCTCAAGCTCGGCGCTGTAGCGGTCCTCCTGACGGATAAGGCTCAGTAACTCGTCCCCGATCTCATAACGCATGGCGTCGGAAATAATCACACACACCCGTTTGTCTTTGCGCAGGAATGGGCGTACCCAGTGCTCAAAAAAGGTGTTTTGCTGAACGACCGGATACGCTTCCCAGCGGGCACTTGAGTCCACGTGGATCTGGAATGCATCCCCAAGCTTCAGCAGATAACTGTTGGAGTACAGATTTTCCATCTGCTTACTCAGCTCCTCCATCAGTGATGGCTGGCCGGACACTCGCACATGGTAGGTAAACTTGCGATAGAGCTGATCGAGCTGAAACCAAGCGCGGCTGTAGCGCTGCACGCCATCGGCTAGGCTTTCCATGGTGAGATTGGCCTCGCCGAGCATCTGGATAAAGCGGGCACCAAACTCGATGGCCTCATAAAGATCCCGGAATTCATCGTACCAATGCCCCTGGCGGCGCTGACGCACCCAGAGGGCCACATCACCACTGGTCACCGTGCGCCCAACCACGGCTCGCACCAGGTCACTGATAATCTTCTGGTCGATCAGGCGGAAGTAATCCAATTCAATCAGGTCCCGGAAATCCCGCTTGCCCAGATCCTGCTCAATGCCAAGCACATCGGCACACTCGGCGGATAAGGCCTCAAACCCTGACTCGAACTGACGGCTGTCCTTCCAGCGCTTAAGAAACACTAAAGCATCGCCGGTCATGTTGAACTCGCCATCGGTACTCATGGCATAGCAAGATTTAAATAACGCGATAACGAAATCCCGCAGGCTCGGCTCAGTGGATTCGTAGCCATAAAAGCGCGTGAGTTGCTCCCAGAGGAAAGTGTCCAGCCCGCAGCGTTCAATCAGCCGCATGCCCTCAACCCGGTCATCGGCCAACTTCTGAAGCAAAGTCTCCACCACCGAGTCCATACGGGGTTCGCTACCCGCGCACACAGCCAGCATTTTCAGCCGCAACTGGCCGGCGGTATCATCGGGTTTCAGCCACTTTTTCAAAGCATCCTTGCGTTTTTCAGCCTGGAAGAATTCTGCGTGAGCCTGTGCAATCTCGGCAAACTCCAGGCCCAGCTCCAGCTCAGACAGCCAGATAGCCACCTGGTCGGTACGAAATTCACCGTGCGCCAACTGCACGTCCAGCAACCAGTTATCCAGTTCCGCTGGCTGCGACCCTTCCTTGTACAGCAGAAACTTCTGCGTTGGCGCTTCGCGCAGGACGCGGTATTTCAGCCCGTACTCATTGTTGGCGATTTCCAGCTTCTCCACATCGGGGAGTGACACCGACTCAAAATCACTGCGCAGCTCGTGCTTGATGTCGTACCAGAAAACAACTCGGTGTCGCTCAAAAAGCTTCGTTAACGCCTGATATATTCTATTACTCAACCTCAACCTCCGCTGGGATCTTTGTTAGCCTATTTCTTCCCGCATCATCATTGGTGACCTTCGACCCTTCCATCAAATAGCAGTGATCCCAGCTATCATCAAATGCTATGTACTTTTTCTTCGACAGTCCCAACCACTTAGGCTCTTTGATCAGCATTTTTCGCCAAGAAGGTGTGTCTTCAATGGGCTCAAATTTTTCAATAATTTGATCTGGAGTTTGACTTTTTAGCTGATCAAACAAAATGTTAAAAGATCCAAGCAGCTCGCCGGATTTGAGGAAAGTGCGCATATCCTCAAAATTTTCAATAATTCGATATTTAGGGCATTCAGTCGCGTACAACCAGGAACTCCAATACCGAAAAAAGTCGGGTTGATTCAGAGTGAGCAAAGCTCTTCGAATAAGATCATTTATGTCGTGCTGAAAATACTGGTCGATAATCGCAAATGCTTCCAGCAGTCGACTTGGTTGAATTACCGCCCCCTTTGGATCACGCGCATACCGTAATGGAAGTGACAGATTGCCCTCGCAAAAGTAAGTATCTTCCAAATCGTGCAAGACACGCTTAACCGATCCATCAGGATCAGATAAAATGAGTTCCGCTTTAGTCATTTCTTCCTTAACCTGATCTCGCGCAAACCTCGACTTTATTTCAGAAAGATGCAGAAATTCATAGATATTCTGACACCCCGCACTCAGCTCCTTAAGAAAGGTCATTGCCCCCCGAAAAGACACATAATTTTCTATACTTGAATTGCGAACAATGTTCCTCACAACTCTCATCCAGTCCTGGTAATTAGTAGAATCAAAGGGTATCTGAGCTGACACAAGGAACTCTGCTTGAGCGAAAAACAGCAGTCTTTGAGCAAAACTAGGTGATGATTTCCCACATATAGATCGGAGTAATGACTCCTCCTTACCAAGAAGCCGGTGCCACCCAAATGGCACATCTAATAAATCTGGTGATATCGCTCCATAAGCCTGAAGTCTCTCGTACAGGTATCGGTACGTATCCCCACTAACATTACTGACCTCCAAACTACCGGCACGATTCAAAAGCAGTCGGGCCTCTTCACTTTCAGATTCGTCAGAGAGCGATAATGTTAATGCCTGGGCATTTTCAAAAAAATTTAGCAAAGCATCGTCTACGGCACTTGGTTGGAATTTACCCCGCAATGGATTTGCGCTCTCATAATCTGCTATTACGAATTGCTTCCAAAATAAATCTGTCCACGTTGTGTCAACAAGAATATCAAAATGCTCTTGTCGTGGCCGGTGAATATCCCAGCCTTCGCTTTTAATACGCCTTTCAAATAGCGCTTTAAAATTTTCGAAGTCGGTTAATGGTTTCCCTCTGGCATTCATCTTGATATAAAGATCATCTGATAGGCCAAAGTCATCTAAAACCAAGAAATGAAATGAAATGGGGGGATTTACATCTTTATTAAGCTCACCCCATAGATCTTCAATTTCTGAAAATTGTCTCGAAATGTCGTCCAAGGTTTGAAGCATTCCCGAGACGGTCGGATCCCTATCCCAAGATAGGCTATACCACTCAGAATCTTTGATGGCCTTGCTAGGCAAATCATAAAGCGACAGGTTTAAACGTGACAAAGAAAGATTCTTGCAAAATACTCGCGAGCTTATACGAGTTTTGTAGGTAAATCTCTGTAAGAATTGATCACTCGTAGTTGGTATACTTCCTCGCATTGCTGCATACCAGTAAAGCAAAAATAGCGTCGTCAAACGCTGTTGCCCATCGAGAGGCTGAAAGGTCTCTCCTGTTAGGTCGCCATATATAAAATCTAATTCAATTGGCTCGCCCAATATTCCATTTTTTATCGCCGACAGGAATGACATCCTTACAGCAGACTTGCTCTCTCTGCCTTGAGCATAGTCACGCTGAATAATTGGAATTTCCACAGTGTACCTGGATAAAAGCTGGTTAAAGGTTAACTTTTCTGATTCGCTTTTAACTCTACCCATGAAGACCAGCCTCCTTTTCGATGGTCAAATATGGTGATAACACCTCCGTCAAATCAGATAGATAATTATCTCGGTCTGCGGGGGACCAGGAAGTTATATCGCTAACATTTTCAGAGTACAGCTTCATAAAAATATTTTTTGTGCATATTGGTACAAAAGTACCTGACTTCTCACGCTGTATAATGACTTTTCTCTTCACAGGGAAAACAGCGTTTTTGTAACTTCTGTTCGTAGCAGCATCAAGCAAGGCCAAATTGGATAACTCATTTTTATCAGCAAGATCACCCGGGCCTGAAAGATGATCAACGACTCTTGAAAATAGGTCTTTAAAGTGATCGTCATCCAGCACGCTGTTACTGAGACCTACCTCTATTTCTTCCTTTAATCCAATATTCTGGATGTACTCTAAAGCATCGCTCAACCACGCTCTCTTGGATTTTTCATCATCTGGGGTAACATCTTTGGTAGAGTGTATGTGCTCTACATCCCAGCCGCCGTTTGACTTGTATCGATCGAACGGAAATTTTGACTTCTCCTCTTTGTTATTCAGCATCGTAATAATGTTATGCAATAACAAAACTAGCTTTACCTTTTTGTTTTTATAGTCCATCTGATCCAATTGATTCGGCAATTTTGATCGTATTTTTTCGTCCAGACATGACAAAAACTCAGACTTCTTCATCTTCTTTGACGCATTCATCAACCAGTGCAAGCTTTCTCCTGCCTCAATCAGAAAGCCAATTTTATGATAGCGCTCTCTGTCGTTGTACCAATCTTCAAGGGTTCTAAAGCATTGCTTTACCTCTTCCCAACTGGCATCAATGGCATCTGAAGAATCCGCGCTAAAGCCCTCATTGAATTTCCTGAAGACAGAATATCCCAAGAACTCTTCACTCCCGTAAATAATCAGCCTAAACAGTAAATCGATTCTCGTTTCAGGCTGATAGACTGAGTCATTGATAAAGTACCAAAACTCGGGATTATGGAGCGCTGACTCCATTCTATCCCAGTCATTTGCTATCTCCAGCTGCTTCAAATGAATATCGCCCTTTTGTGCAAGTTCTGAAAAATTAGAATCTTTCAAAAATAGTGCTTTGATAAGCTCTGCATTTGTTAATGGTATTTTTCCAATATTGATGCGCGTGAAAATGGCGATTGAATCTGCCTCGTCCGACTGATACCAAATCACCTTGAGATGGTTGAGAAAGACATCAATAAACCGGTCTTGTTTAAAGCACCCCTCCTCATTCAATCTTGAAACCCATTTATGAATTGTCTGGTAGGCTTCAGATATGTGATAGAAGTCTATATTTGTACGATCTATTTTGACATTATCATCCAAATCGACAGATAAATTCTTCAAAAACCCAGAACTCAACGGCCGAGTCTCGTACCGCAAACTTAGTTCGGGCTCTTTTAATTTTCCCCTGAACATTTCATTAATATAGTGGCCAATTAAAAAAATTGTCGTCGCTCGCTGTTGGCCATCGATTAGCTCATACTCGATCTGATTTGACGACGGGGCGTCAGCGTCTGACTCTGCCAAATTAACCGGCCTCACTACTAGCGGTTGCAGGCAATACCATGTCTTATCTTTTGAACCTGTCACTTCTCGCGGGAAAAAATCGTGGACATCATTCAGCAAATCTTCAACCTGATCTTGAGTCCAGCGGTAGCCTCTTTGGTAGGCTGGAATATAAAAAGATCGGGTTAACAATTGAGAAACTGTTACTAATTCTACAGATCTACCTCCCATCAGCCTTTTCCCTTGATAAGCCCAGGTATCTTCTTCAATGCCGCACCGAGTTTGGGGTAGTTAACCTTCACACCGTCATCCAGATCGATTTCCACCTGCTTGGTCGCCAGCGGGTATAGCACATCACGCTCGTAGTCACCCAGTTCAACAATGACCTTGCTGATTTTTTCGATGTCTTTCAGTGCTTTTGTCTTTTCCCCCGGAGAAGCACTGGCGCTGATGCTGACCGCTTCCAGGTGATCCCGGCGGGACATCAGTTTGGTGCGGAACTCGCGCAGGTAATCGTTTAGCACCACGCTGACCGTATCCGGGCGGTAGCGGTGCATATAGATCAGCGCATTGAACGAGCCCTTGGGCGATGAGAACAGCCAGTAAATAGGGCGTTTTTTGTAGCGCCGCACATGGTCGTTGTAGAAATCCTTCAGAAAGTATTTGCGGATGTCCTTGCCCAGTGCCTGCTCGACGAAGCGGAGGTTCTCCTCATAGTGCTCCTCGCCGAAAGTGGTTCGGAGAAATTCGCGGAAGCGTTCGGAGATATCGTCGCTGAACCAGTCACCGTCGAGCATTGGGATCACATTGACGTCATCAGCAGGAAAGCTCGGCTCGGGGATCTGCTTCAGATAGTCTTCAATGATCTCGCCTTGGTTGGCAAGGATCAGCCCCGGTTTGTCCAGCGCGTAGCGGCCAAACATGCAACCCACCGCGTAGGACAAGAATTCCGCCAAGGTATCGGCGCGCAAGCGGGTCTCGCGGTCTGCGACCGAGGCCTTGCCGCCATAGCGATAGGCAGGGTTGCAGGTGAGCGTGATCTCTTCCAACGGAACTTCAGGGGTCAGTTCATTTTGCAGGCCGTAGGCGTCGATGAAGATGCGGTTGTTCTCTTCTTCAAGCTTTTGCATCTCGTCCATCATGCCCTGCCAGTGGGCCCGCAAGCCGGTATAGCTGCCTTCCAGCGTCTCGGCTCGGTGATCGGCCTGGAGCAAGAGGAGCTTGGTGAAATCCCAGGAGATTTCGTAGGCGTCCCAATCGGCTTTTGCCAATTTCACCAACTTCTGCGCGGCACCATCGTCAATATTGTTTAGTAAGATAGGGTCGACTGGGAGTGATGCGATGTTGCCAACTTGAAAATTAATTGTTGGGTTCATCAGCTTCAAAAAGCCCCACGTTACGCTGCTCCCAAGAAATGCAATGAGCTTTTCAGCCGTGCTTTTGCTTGGAAACGCTGAGCTCCCAGCCACATCAAAAATGTAGCCATTAGGCATCATCCTAACGCTAAAATTTGATGAACTTATAAATGTCCATGTCACACCTTTCTTGAAGTAAAATTCTGTATTTTGCGCTCGCGAGCGGATATAGCCGGTATCATCCGAAAATCTCCGAATTTCTCTACCATCTAATTCCCAGTTCACTAAAAATTCTGCGTTACCATACCAACGCCGAAACTCTCCTCCTTTGTTATAGGGAAACCACTTGTGCGCTCCTGATTTAGTTTGCTGAAGATCAGTATAATCAAGGCCCACCAAACTACTGTTGACCTCGTGCCATGCTCTAACGAAGCGATCATTGTTAGCTGTGGCTAGTCCTTGTTTAACTGGACACCAACTGCCAAGTCGTGGAAAATTTGAGAATGCTAATCTTTGTTTCTGGGAAGCCCAATAAGCAATTGGGCTTCCAGGGACTTTGCTGAAATCTTCCGATGAGGCTCGATAGAGCCAAGCACAATCTGGTTTTTCGATGGCTTGTCGCATTTGAGATGCTTTTTCTGACTCTGAACGGCCTTCAACAAGGCGCACATACCGGCCTTTGAAAGTCGAATGGTGGGCGTTTTCTAAGACAAAAGCCGTGGTCGACACAACCGCGCCGCCTATCGTATCAAATGCACGTTCGCCCAGATGCGCCATCGACAGAGGCGTTACGTTAGAAAGCAACTTTTCACGTAATTTTTCAAATGAGGACAGAAACATCCAGGACTGCATGTTGATCATCGCCATCATGCCATGCCTGACGGACATAGCCAGTGAGCGCTCCATGAACATCGCAAAGAGGTCGGACTTGCTGTCGGGGTAGTGCTGCTTAGCGAAATCCTGTAGCTTTTCGTTCATCCCTCTCCCACCCATATAAGGCGGATTAGCCACGACCACATCATATGTGGGGGAGAGCGCCTCGGCCATGCGTAGCACAGCCACGACTCGCTCCTGCACCTCTCTCAGCAGCAGATCACCCGCAAAATCTCGCGCATCGACTATCCTCAACGTCTCTGCCGGGTCGCGCAGTTTTGGCACGATCAGCGATCCGAAGTTCTTGGCCTGTTCGAACTGCAACAAAGTCTCGCGCAGCTCGTCGGTGAACAAGTCACGCCCGATTACATCCATATATTCATTGAGTTCACCTTCATCAAAGTAAACATTTTCCAGCACGCAGATATGGGGTTGTACCGGATTGCGGAAAAAGCGGCGCTGCTTAGCCCGCTGTTCGGCGACAATTAGGATGACCGGTTAACGACAATTATCTTGGCCGGTTGGGTGTAACAATCGGTACTTTGTTTTCCACTGTGGAGCACAAGGTGCCTGGTCAACACATAAC
>Ga0307943_1002017_pt1 | contig 10359 bp, 3 predicted proteins | sample OrgLakmetagen177_FD_203149 | JGI IMG/M metagenome (GOLD analysis project Ga0307943, IMG submission 203149) | Saline water microbial communities from Organic Lake, Antarctica - #177 | ecosystem: Environmental > Aquatic > Non-marine Saline and Alkaline > Saline | place: Antarctica: Organic Lake... | reverse complement strand
GAGGAGCAGAATCGTCTACCCAAGCAAAATAATCTCCACTTGCTGTTGTTCCATTCAAAGTTCCAGCGTTCCCGATATGACTAAAGAAAGGAGGGTTATTGTCAAAATTCCAATCTTCACCATTGAAAGGTCCCTGTTCCCAACAAGCAGGTATATTTCCTCCATTGGTAAAATCTTCTGACCATGGAGCTGTTAGACTTACACAGTCGGTTGTAAATTCAAATGGACCAGACCAAGCACTTTGATCACTTGGTCCACAAGCTGATTGAACATAAAAATCATAAGTTGTATTTGGTGTCAAACCACCTAATGTGTATGGATTTGAACCTACAGTAGGTGCAGGTGTACCTAGACCTAAAGTAAATCCAGCTGCTCCAAATTCAATATTCCAACTTGTTGCAGAATTCATTTCCGTCCAACTTAAATCAGCTGAAGTTGACGTAATGTTTGCTCCTGCTAAGCTTGTCGGGTCCAAACACGTTACTGCTTCATCAACCCTCACCTCGTCTAACAAAATATCATTATAAAATGATGAACCCGTAGTAAGTGTTTGATTCGACCTAAAACGAACTTGAATTGTATTTCCAGCGTAAGCACTTAAGTCGTAAAGAGCACTTTGCCAAGAAGTATTATCTCCCATTAACGTATCAAGATCGTTCCAAGAAGTACCATCAAAAATTTCTAGAATTAATGGAGTATTATCACCAGGATTGTTGGTGTTATTACTGAACCATTCGAATGAGAGTTCTGGACTAGTTAAAGCCGAAATATCAATATCAGGGGTGACCAACTCGACATTAGCTACTGCCGGTGTTGAACCATCATTCCATGCATAGGTACCTGTAGGTCGTCCATTAGGAGTTGCACCATAAGCTGGAGCACCACTGAAATTCCAAAAAGCATTTGGACCTGAACCTGAAGATATATTTTGCCAACAAGCAGGTAGAGTACCATTACTGAATGCCTCATAGAAAGGAGCCACTGCTATACTACAATCTGTGTATGTTGAATAAGGACCTCTCCATGCGCTTGAGTCACCCGCTCCACAATCAGAGCGAACGTAAAAATCGTAATTTGCATTTGGATTTAATCCTGTTACTACAAATGGATTCGAATTCGCTGGTACATCAGTACCATTAACTGAACCTTGTATAAATCCACTTAGACCATACTCAACAATCCAAGAAGTAGCTGAATTTAATTCAGTCCATGATAACTCAACAGATGTTGTAGTTACGTTTACTGTATCTAGATTCGCTGGAGGCAAACAACTTGGGAGAGTAATGATATTAATCGTATAATCCTCTGCTTCTCCGTTATTTGCACTACATGGGCCAGGATTAGTTGAAAAATAAGTTCCAACAACTCTCATTCTATATTGTCCAACAGCTATTCCCGCTGGAATTGAGAATGTATTGGTCATTGGTAAACCAACATATCCTGCAGGAGCATAAACTTTTTCTGAAGCATCAAAAATGAGGTTATTATCCCAATCTACATAAATAGCTAATCCAAAAAAATTAGAAGTAAAACTTCCCTCCATTGTAAAGTCAATAATTTGTGTTTCATAGGCATCCATTGTAATGGTAGAACTAAAATCTGAATAACCAGGATTTGTTGTTCCAGGACCAGAAGCAGGATTGTTAATATCTACTATTGCTCCACTCGTTGTAAACGATGTTAAGTACTGAGGATTGGTATTTGTAATTGTATAATCACAATATGAATTACTGAATGTTAATGGTCCAATCCAGAAGCTTAAATCACCTCCTCCACAATCAGACTGAACATATACATCGTATGTTGAAGCTAGAGTAAGTCCAGTTATCGTTGATGTTTGACTTGTATTACCCAAATCTGATCCAACTTCTGTTCCTGTTCCTGGAATAAAACCAGCAGCTCCCCATTCTATATTCCAAGTTGTAGCAGTACCGTTTTCAGTCCAGTCAATTACAGCTCCTGTTGATGTAATAGCAGATGCTACTAAATTTGAAGGAAAAGGACAAGTAAATGTTGGCACAGTTATATCTGCAGAAAAATCAACAACAGAACCCCATGTAAAAGACCCACATGGATCTAATGGTGCAGGATTAAATCCTTCTTCTTGCATGACACGGATGCGCGTAACGCCAGGAGAGGAAGATACAGACGCAGTAAAGACAAATGAAACTGCTGAACTCCACGGCCCTGCATTTGGAGTCCCTGAGGATGTCCCTACAGACTCAGATGCCTCGAAAATTTGGTTTTGATTGTAGTCAATCCAAGCTTCTCCGGCACCGCCATAGTTTCCACCGCACGTTCCAAAAAGAACATCTAGGGTATAAACATTTCCGGCTGTTAAGTCTACAGTTTGAGATGTCTCATCTTCGACACCAGAAACACCAGGACAGCCTGTATAAGAAATACTTGTTCCATTTTCTCCAGTAATATTTACGGACTCAATGTTTGAGTCACCAGTATATGAGGGCCCTCCACCACAGTATTGACCGCTTGCTCCTTGCCATATAAATAAAGATGGTAATACCATCAGAATTTTTAATAGATTTTTTTTCATAAGTAAAATATTTAATCCAATTTTAGTAATTCTTTAACAATTTAAAATTAAACATTAAAAATAGCTTCGCAAAATAAATATGGCCTTTTATCTTTTTAACCCAATAATAATTAGCGTAAAACATAAAAAGCGCCTCTCAAATGAGAGGCGCTTTTTATATAAATTTTGCAGCGGCGCAATAAATTACGCCGCTACTTATTTATTGTTTTACAATCTTAAAAGTTTTTTGACCTTCAGAATTATAAACACGTAATGTATAAATCCCTCTTTCAAGATAATCAATTGCTAAAGTAGCTTCTGTTGCATTATTTAATGCTTTGTTTTCTACTAAAACTATTCGACCATTCATATCTAACATCTCCACTTTTAAAGAGGAAGTATTTGATGGATTAAGAATTGTCAATACACTTGTTGTAGGGTTTGGATACACTGAAATATCAGTCATAACCTCACCAGTAATTGATAAGTAATCACATCCTCCGTTCACCACTAAAGTGATTTCAGCTACACTTGTTGGACAATCCGGAGAAGATACCTCGTAAGTATAATCATAAGCACTTACCACACTTGGAGCAGTGATAAGAGTAGATGATAATGGAGACCCTGATGGATCAAACCATGTTCCACCTGCATCAGCGCCTGAATCCAATAAAGTATCCAAGTCAACTGGTTGATTCATACAAACTAAACTTAAATTATCGATTCCAGCATTATTTGATGGTTCTATAGTTAAATCTAATGTAACAGTAGAGTCACAACCACTTGCTGCGCCGCCTACGATAGTGAACATTGCAGTATTGTTGTCTGCTGTGTAAGTCATTCCATCAATCCAAGTATAAGCATCACAACCCAATTGTGTATCTGTTCCAGTAACTGAGCTATTTACTGTTAAATCTAAAGAAACAATAGAATCACATCCATTTGCTGCACCACCAACTATTGTGTACATTGCTGTATTATTGTCTGCTGTGTAGGTCATTCCATCGATCCATGTATAAGTATCACAAGCCACTTGCGTATCTATTCCATTAGCTGTTATACAAGATGTAGTAAAAGTAAATGGACCTTCCCAAGTACTTTGGTTTAACCCACAATCAGACTGAACATAAAAGTCATAAGTTGTATTCACATTTAATCCTGTTAAAGTATATGGGTTTGTAACTCCATTATCTGGTTGTCCATTCCCTAGTGCAAATCCAGTAATTCCATACTCAATATTCCAAATCGTTGCAGAACCATTTCCTGTCCAAGTTAAATCTGCTTGATTTGCAGTAATGTTTGTTGCAGTTAAAGCTGAAGGAGCATTACATATTGGCGCATCATAAACGCTAACGTCATCTATTGCAACATCGTCGTTAATGTCTCCACCATTCAATTCATCAACAGCAAACCTCAATTGAATATCACCTGTAATATTCAAGATATTTAATGGCACAATGATTTCTTCCCAGCCTCCAACAGTGTTGGAATTACTTGTAAAGGCCCCAATATTCCATGCTGTTCCGTCCCAAATATCTACATAAAAGTTAACATTTGTCGCACCTTCATTGTCACTGATTAAATAAAATGATAGCATTGGAATTGTCAAAGCAGAAACATCAATCATTGGACTTAACATTGACGTTCCAATATTGTGAGGAGCAGAATCGTCTACCCATGCAAAATAGTCTCCACTTGCTGTTGTTCCATTCAAAGTTCCAGCGTTCCCGATGTGACCAAAGAAAGGTGGATTGTTATCAAAATTCCAATCTTCACCATTGAAAGGTCCCTGTTCCCAACAAGAAGGTATATTTCCTCCATTGGTAAAATCTTCTGACCATGGAGCTATTACACTGGCGCATTCGGTTGTAAATTCAAATGGTCCAAACCAAGCACTTTGATCACTTGGTCCACAAGCTGATTGAACATAAAAATCATAAGTTGTATTTGGTGTCAAACCACCTAATGTGTATGGGTTTGAACTTACATTAGGTGCGGGTGTGCCTGTACCTAAAGCAAATCCAGCTGCTCCAAATTCAATATTCCAACTTGTTGCAGAATTCATTTCCATCCAACTTAAATCAGCAGAAGTTGACGTAGTGCTTGCTACTGCTAGATTTGTCGGTGGAAAACAAGTGGTCATTTCATCAACCCTCACCTCGTCTATCAAAATATCATTATAAAACGAACCATTCGCAATAATAGTTTGATTCGTCATAAAACGAACTTGAATTGTATTTCCAGCATAGGGACTTAAGTCATAAAAAACGTTTAACCAAGCTGCATTATCGCCTATTAAAGTATCAAGGTCATTCCAAGAAGTACCATCAAATATTTCTAGAATTAATGGAGTATTATCACCAGGATTGTTGGTGTTATTACTGAACCATTCGAATGACAGTTCTGGACTTGTTAAAGGTGACAGATCAATTAAAGGTGTGAGCAACATAACACTGTCAGGGCTTGGCACTGAACCATCTGAGTAAGCATATGTACCACCAGGACGCCCATTATTGGAAGCACCAAAAGCAGCAGCACCATTGAATTCCCAGAAAGCATTTACGTTTGTGCCTGCGTCAGAAGATAAATTCTCCCAACAAGGAGGTTGAACACCATTATTAAACCCTTCATAGAAAGGAGCTGTATAAGGCGCACATAATGTTGTAAAAGAAAAAGGACCTGCCCAATCACTAATATCTCCAGGTCCGCAAACTGTCTGAACATAGAACTCATAAGTTGTAAACGATGTTAAACCACTTATGGCATAAGGATTTGAAGTAACACCTGATTCAGCTGTTCCAGCACCAGCACCTGGCGTAAATCCAGGTGTTCCGTATTCAATATTCCATGTTGTAGCACCATTGGCTTCTGTCCAACCTAAATCTACACCTAATGATGTAATATTATTTGCTACTAGGCTTACTGGTTTTAAGCATGATGGCGTTTCTCTTATTTCAACATCATCAATAGCGACGTCATCGTAAAAATCAAAACCATTATTTTCATCAACTACAAATCTAATTTGAACATCGCCAGTAATGGTAAGTGTATTAAGGTCTACATCAATTTCTTCCCAAGCATTATTCATTGTATTACTATTGCTTGTATACATAGCTATATTCCATGCAGCACCATCCCAAACATCAACTGAGAAGTCTACATTTGTATTTCCTTCATTATCACTAATTAAGAAAAATCTTAACATTGGTGATGTTAAAGCAGAAACATCGATCATTGGGCTTAATAAAGAAGTACCCAATGAAGCTGGCTGGGAATCATCTACCCATGCAAAGTAATCACCACTTGCTGTTGTTCCATTCAAAGTACCATCACTTCCAATATGGTTGTTGCCTGTTGTATTTGCAAACAGCCAGCTTTCTCCGTTTGAGATGCCTTGTGTCCAACAGTTAGGTATAGTTCCTCCATTACTAAAGTCTTCTGACCACGGAGCTGTATAAGTTACACATAGCGTTGTAATAGTTATTGGTCCTACCCATAAACTTTGGTCTGTAACTCCGCAATCTGCTTGAACATATACATCGTATGTTGTTATTGGAGTAAGTCCGGTTAGTACCGAAGTTTGGGTTGTGTTACCATTATCAGCTCCAACTTGGGTCCCCGTTCCTGGAGTAAAACCAGAGGCTCCCCATTCGACATTCCATTGTGTAGCAGCTCCATTTTCTGTCCAATCAATAGTAACTCCTGTTCCTGAAATAGAAGAAGAAGCTAAGTTCGAAGGATATGGACAAGTAATTGGCGGAACAGCTATATCCGCTGTAAAGTCAACAGCAGAACCCCATGTATATGCTCCACATGGATCTAATGGTAAAGGATTAAATCCTTCTTCTTGCATAACACGTATACGGGTAGTCCCGGCTGTAGAAAATACTGACACGTTAAAAGTAAATGAAACTACTCCATCCCACGGTGCCGTCCCTGGAGTCCCAGAGGACTGCCCAATAGATTCAGAGGCCTCAAAAATTTGGTTTTGATTGAAATCAATCCAAGCTTCTCCTCCTCCAGCATAATTACCACCACATGTTCCGAATTGAACATCAAGGGTATATGTATCTCCCGCGTTTAAATCTACGGTTAGCGCTGTTTGATCTTCAACACCAGCCAAACCCGGACAACCTATATAAGAGATACTTGAGGAATTTTCACCTGTAATATTTACGGACTCAATATTTGAGTCAGCAGTACTAGCAGGACCTCCGCTGCAATACGTCCCGTTTATATTTGCTGTAAAATCGACAACAGATCCCCAAGTATATGCTCCACATGGATCTAATGGTGCAGGATTAGATCCTTCTTCTTGCATAACGCGTATACGCGTAACACCAGCAAGAGAAACTACTGGCGCAGTAAAAGTAAACGAAACTATCCCATCCCAAGGCGCTGTGCCTGGAACTCCAGAAGATGTACCAATTGACTCAGAAGGCTCAAAAGTTTGATTTTGATTGAAATCAATCCAAGCTTCTCCAGTACCGCCATAGTTTCCTCCACATGTTCCAAACTGAACATCTAAGGTATAAGTATTTCCTGCTGTCAAATCTACGGTTAGGGATGTTTGATCTTCAATACCAGCGATAGCAGGACAACCTGTATAAGAAATACTTGATCCATTTTCTCCTGTAATATTTACGGTTTCAATATTTGAGTCAAGATTGCTTGATGGACCTCCAGCACAATATTGACCACTAACCCCTTGCCATAGGAGCAAAGACGGTATTAGTATCATGATTTTTGTTAAGCGATTTTTCATAAGTTTATTGTTTTTAGTATTCCTTAAAATTAGTTAATTCTTAGGAATTTAGAATAAAAAACCTTCTAATACAATTAATTTATTGCATTATTCGTATAAACGGTAAATAATAATGATAAATCGACTAGAAATTAAGATAAGTAACACTGTTTCTATCTCTTATCGTTTTAAATGTTACTCACTTTTATAGTAGTTGTATATATTGGTATAAATAATTACAAACAAATTATTGTTTTTTTATCGTTTCACAATCTTGAAAATCTTCTGTGATTCGGAATTGTATATCCTAAGCGTATAAACACCATTTTCAAGGTGGTCAATTATTAAAGAAGCTTCTTTTGCATTATTCAATGCTTCGTCATCTATTAAAACTATTCGACCATCCATGTTTAACATTTCCATTTTCAAGGCTGATGGATTAGATGGATTAAGAATAGTTATGATACTGATTGCAGGATTAGGATATACATAGAGATCCGCCAACACTTCTTTTTCTAGAGATAAATAATCACATCCTGCATTTGCTACAATTGTAATAAATGCAGTGTCGGCTGGACAAAAACCTGCAGGAGCAGTAACGTACTTATAAACGTATGTACCCATTTGGTTTGAAACTGCGATAACAGATCCAACCAATGGTGCATTCGCTGGTCCATAGTATGAACCTCCAGCATCAGCGCCAGAACTCAATAAGGTATCCAAATCTATTGGTTGGTTCAAGCAGTATGTTTTTGAAGTGTCATCTCCAGCATTACTTTCAACTTCAATCGTTAAGTCTAACGTTATGATAGAATCACATCCGAATGCAGCAACACCGACTATTGTATGTGTTGCGGTATTGTTTGAAGCAGTATAAACAACACCATCAATCCATGTAAAATCCGTACAGGCAATTTGCGTATCGGTTTCTGTAAATGGCATATAAGAAGTTGAGAATACGTGAGGGCCTCCCCATGCACTAAAGACACCTGCTCCACAATGAGCGCGAACATAAAAGTCATAGGTCATACAAGGCATTAGATTAGTCAGAGTGAATGGATTAGTAGAAACACCAAATAGAACAGTACCCGTACCAATAGAAAATCCTGTTGGACCATACTCGATTGTCCATATTGTTGCAGTTCCGTTTTCAACCCAGCTTAAATCGGCAGAAAAATTGGTGAGGTTTGTTGCACTTAACTCGGATGGAGTGTTGCAAACTTGGGAATTTCCATTAAAAATTATTGAGAACCCAAGAAAAAGTAGCATTGCTATTTTCATAAGTAGAGGTTTACTAAGTTATTGACCGAAATTAAGGAAATATTATTGAGTATTCAAGTAGTTTCCACTTTAAGTAAATATTAATCAATACAATTGGAAATATGATAAGGAAATATTTTCTCCTCTACAAAGCTCAATTAATCGATTTGCATTTAAACTTTATATTGAATTTTCAACCTAAATAGTGTCTGGTCGGAAACACAATAAAATTAAAATTATCTATTTCCGACCAGACACTAAATAAATTTCCAGGATTCTATTCTTTGACAATAAATTCGGATTAGATAATAACGTTGAAATGGCTGTTAATTATGATAGTAAGGATTTGCTCTTGTATTAAACAAAAAATGAGCATACCGAAGTACACTCATTTAATTTAATGTTAAATTGTATTGTTCTATAAAGACTTTGTTCTTCCTCCGTCTACAGGTAAATTTACACCATTGATATAACTTGCTGCGGGACTTGCTAAAAATGCTACTGCATTTGCAATTTCATCCGGTTGAGCAATTCTTTTCATCGGAGATTGTGCAGCCATATTACTTAAGATCTCTTCGTAATTCAATACGGAAGACTGATCTGCTTTATTTTCGGCAATTGACTGTAAGCGAACAGTATTTGTGGCACCAGGCAATACATTATTCACTGTAATATTGTATTGACCCAATTCATTGGCCATTGTTTTACTCCAGTTGGCAACAGCACCACGAATTGCATTCGAAACACCCAATCCATCCAAAGGCTGTTTAACGCTGGTAGAAATAATGTTGACAATACGACCATATTTTTCTTCTTTCATCCCAGGATAAAGTGCTTGCACCATAACGTGATTACATATTAGATGATGCGTAAATGCTTCTGTGAATTCTTCAACTTTAGCATCTCTAATTGGACCACCTTTTGGACCTCCAGTATTATTCAATAAAATATGCGCTTTATTTTTACTGGCCCACTCCTTCACTTTTCTTTCTAAGTCCGTTGGATTAGAAAAATCAGCTACGATATAATCATTTTTATCATTTGGCTCCAACTCACTAAGAACATTTTTCAATTTAGCTTCATTTCTTGCTACTAAAGTAATTGACGCTCCTAGTTTTGACATTGCCAAAGCAGATTCTTTACCTATTCCTTGTGTACTTCCACAAACAACTGCATGCTTACCCGTTAAATCAATGTTCATAATCTATTATTCTACTGTTACTGATTTTGCTAAATTTCTTGGTTGATCTACATTTGCGCCTCTCATTACCGCAACATAGTACGATATTAATTGTAGAGGAATTGTTGTTAAAAGCGGCGTCAAATTTTGGTCCGTATCAGGGATTTCTATATAATGATCAGCTATAGCTTTAACTTGTGTATCACCCTCTGTAATTACAGCAATAATTTTTCCTTTTCGTGCTTTAACTTCTTGGATATTACTCACTACTTTTTCGTAAGAAGGACCTTTAGTAGCAATTACAAAAACTGGCATTTCTTCGTCAATCAAAGCGATTGGACCATGTTTCATCTCTGCGGCTGGATATCCTTCCGCATGGATATAAGAAATCTCCTTTAACTTAAGTGCACCTTCTAACGCAACTGGGAAAGAGTTTCCTCTACCTAGATATAATGCATTGGTTGCATCTTTGTAAACTGCAGCAATAGATTCAATTTTATCAGCTTTTTCTAGGATTTTAGCCACTTTACCTGGAATAAGTTCCAATTCTGTAATTATTCTTCTAAATTCCGACTCATTAATTGATCCTTTTCTACGTGCAATAGTCAAAGCCATTAAAGTAAGAACAGTAACTTGAGCTGT
>Ga0307943_1002016_pt1 | contig 10363 bp, 7 predicted proteins | sample OrgLakmetagen177_FD_203149 | JGI IMG/M metagenome (GOLD analysis project Ga0307943, IMG submission 203149) | Saline water microbial communities from Organic Lake, Antarctica - #177 | ecosystem: Environmental > Aquatic > Non-marine Saline and Alkaline > Saline | place: Antarctica: Organic Lake... | reverse complement strand
TGTATGTTTGCGTGTGTGTGTGTGTGCACGTGTGTGTTTGCGTGTGTGTTTGCGTGTGTGTTTGCGCGTGTGTGTTTGCGTGTGTGTGTGTGTGTGTGTGTGTGTGCATGTGTGTGTGTGTGTGTGTGTGTGTATGTGTGTGGTGTGTGTGTACGCGCGTGTACGCGCAATCGCATGTGTGCATGTATCTGTATGTATACACGTGTGTAAATGTGTGTGCGCTTGCGTGTGCACGCAAAGCGCAAGAGCATCGCCATTCGCGCTTGCATCCTTCCTCCCCTTTGCGCTCCCTCTTCGCACCTGTATGATCATCTTGTGCAGCTTCTCTTCATGGCTCTCCATCTCACAGTTCTGCTTGACCTGGAGCACGGTGGTGTTCTCCTTGTGCCCCAGGGAAATGACTTCATCAAAGGCAAAAATGAGGTCGAAGGCACTCAGGGACACGGCCTCCTCCTCCAGCAAGCCCTGGCAGAACTCAGGCACCAGCTTGGACACGAGGCGCAGCGTCTCCAGGTCCTCCAGGATGTTGCTCTGCTTGTTGGTCACCAGCAACACGTACAAACCCTGCACGACGAACAAAAGGAGAGCTCGCAGTTCGTTTCGTCGCACCGATGCGCACCCCTAATCTCAACATTGCAAACGAAAATCATTACCGACCTCCATGGGCTGGTACACATAGCGGACGTTCTCCGTCTCCACGTACGTATGCTGCTTGCCCGTGCCCACCAGCTTGGGGAAGGCAGCCAGGAGACCCTCGATGCGGATTCGGCTCATGTCCACATACTGCCTGCTCACAAGGGCTGCAGGGGAGGGCAGGGGAAGGCACAAAGGGGAGAGGGAGGGGTGTGTATGTGTCAAGGCACTCTGCTGAAGGGAGGGAAGACCTGGTTTGCCTTGCATCCTTACTCACGCTTGCCACTCTTGGACAACACAGAAGCTGCCAGTACCACCATTGAGCTTTGTCAAGGCTAGTGATGGCTGATGCGCTGCGTGCTGCAGTCTGTCTCCTGATTACAATCTGCAAAAGCTGCCTGGCAGTGCCTCTGCTATGCTCTTCCACGCTGCAGCATGCTTCTATATAAGTTGTATTTTAAAATGTTTGAGGGGTAGAGGGATCCAGTTTGGATTGGAGACACAGTACAATTTTTCCACAGCAACTTTTAAATTAGGATTACTTCTCCCACAGTATTTTGCAACCTTGTTTGTGGGTGTAATACACCCGGTGTATACACTAAAATATACTTTAGATGCACCCGCATTGAGCTGCTATTTTTATCCACCAGGTATTGTCCAAGGTCCAGACGTCTGACACCCGCCCGTCACAATCTGCTGCCTGCTTTTTATCCCGTGCATTCAAAGACTTTGGTAGTGTATAACTTCACAGAAGCAGTTCTGTCCGTGCACGTGTGAAGTGATGCCGCCTCGCAGTGATGCCGCCTCGCAGATTCACGTGAATCTGCTCCTGGGCTTTGATCTGTTTGTTCTGAGATTTCGCTTTTTTCCTTTCTTGAGAGAATGCTGAAAGGCCCATGATCATGCACATCAGGAGTTGTTACTTTGGGTTAAACTAGTGTGAGGACCTGAAATCTGAAAGCAAAGCTCTGCCAATCCTTTTGGGGAGCCAACAAGCGACAACGTGTGAACATATCTTATTGATGCAGCTTGATCGTTAAGCTCTTACAGCAAATTAGGCTCGCTAGGTCCCTGATATGTATCAAAGGCAGAAGAATCTCCTTCAACAGGATCAAGAATGTGGCTCATTATAACCATCTCGGCTTCCAACCTCCCAGATGTTGAGTGGGCTACTCCCGATTCTCCGCTTATCACAAAACAGCAACAAACTGACAAAAGGGTTCTTCGGGGTAGCGAAAGGACATCTGAGAAACTTTGAAAGCAACAATACCGCCATCCGTGCACAAGCAGAGCCACCAAAGATTTTGGCAAACTTCAACGTGACATTCACTCAGTCAAAATTAGGTACTGTGAGGGACCCAAGACTCACAACCAGCTGAATGCCACAAGCTACAAAGAGATCTCTGTATGCACTATTCTTCAAGGAACCGCCCTGTGCCTGTAGTGAGAGTGCGGTTTTACGGGGCTGAAGCTTTTATTCCTTGAATGTTAGCTCCCGCTTGCCCTCGTCATACTTCTAGTGTGGGTGGGAACATGACTAAAGCTATAAACGAATGTCTTGATTCCTCCAGAGAGAAGTCAATAAGAAGTCGACTTATCCTTCTGGACTTTTTTTCTGGTCTCCCCCTCCGGCTTTGCTTTCTCCTTTCGTCCAACCAGCCTCTCTTGCTCCCCTTTGTTTCTTGGCCCTCTGACTTTTCAACTTTCAGGTTGCCACTCATGCTTTATTTTTCTTCCAGTCTGCCTCTTTTTGTTAATCCTCTTTTTGTAATCCTCGATTTCAGTTTTTCCAGCCTCGCAATCTCCCCTCAATGTCTTCAAAATCAGAGTCATTATAAATCCAGGGACAACTTCAGTTATTTTGCTGTCAAATCCAATTACCGCCACTGCAAAGTATACGACTCAGCACTACATTGACTAATTTTGTATGCAGGTGTTTACACTACCTATGCTCTAACCCCAAGTACCTTGGAAATGCTCTAAGAAATTCATGAGGAATGCGGCACACCTTTTAGGATGTTGGGACACAATTGTTATGGATACCCATGATTTGTTACAACGGATCATGGTACCAGCTTAAGCACGGAATGCAAGTACGAACCAAACAGGTGTGTTTATCATCTTGACGTCTCTGTCCGCCAAGGCCCCCCATAAAGGTGTGTTTAACGTCTCCTCCCCTTCTCCACGAGAGAAGGAGGCGACGGCTCGAGCAACACACAGAGGAGATGGACAGGTCTGAGAAAGAGCGAGTTTGTGAAATACACCTACGCTGAACTTCCTCAGCAATAATACAGCCAAATTTGTGTTATAACTTTGATTAAGAAAAGAGTGAAAAGCTCCGCTGGTAGTGATGACACAGTCGGCATGATTAAGGGAGCGAGGGGGTTATGTAGGTGCCCGCACCAGGCAACCCCCCACCGCGCCAACACACAAACGTAAAACAATTAGTGTGGGTCAGGGGGGTTGTGTGCCGTGGCACCCAGACCCACATCTCGACTGCTGCTGTTTAGGTTGTATAGAAGTGCATAGCCATCTTGTCTATACTTGTCTATATGAGTGTAGATGCATGTCTGATGGATGATTCATCCAGATTATATGTTAGCTTCTCAATCTTATGGCAATCCAAATGGAGGTCTGCCAGAGCCGGTCGTTGTTAATACCAAGTCCCCATTAATCCAACAAGGATCACGCGGAGATTGACTTCTCTATATCCCTGTCTGTGTAGGTTGGTGGTAAGCACGCTGTGCTGTGCTTTTGCTTTTTGAAATTTAAGATCAAGCTAGCTGTCGTACTTCTGACTGAAGGCCTTTCTTTGTAAAATTTGTAAACCTTCAGATCATGCCTGGTGTCTTCACATAATTTAAACTCTATTATCCTCCCGCTGGTTTGGACCCAGTTTCTTGTCTTTAGCAAGTTGCTGAAAATTTGAGTTGCGGGTGGTCACCCGGAAAGAGCACACAGTACTAAATGAATAAAGATAGTGTCGGGATGAGAAGAGGCTTTCAAAGCATGTGCTGTTAGGTTTGGTAGCAACCAATCGGGCAGTGTTTTGTTGGCATTGTTTCTCAGATCTAGGCCCTGTTTTGCTAGGTTATCTGCACTGCCTATGTCAGTGTAGGCAATTTGGGCCGTCAACTCCGATCGTCAGGGTCATTCGCGTGTCGCAACGTCAGGCGCCGGGATCGGGATGAAGACGACGAAGAAGAAGAAGCCGTTTTTTGTCCGCACTTTCGTACGTCAAGACGGCCACGTGGGCTAGGAGCTCTTCTCGGCAGCACGTGATCTTCCCGTCCGAAAACACCTCGGACAGGATCCTGTCCGCGAGCTGGGACTGCGCCTCGAGGGTCCGCTGGTGCGCCGCGAGCGGCCATCTACGCCACATGTACAGGTGTCTGATCCCGCATCCGCACACGGTCGCTGCTTTGTGACGCAAGGCGAGCAATGTGTCGTGGGGAGTGACATTCAGAGGGACGTCAATGACGGATTAATAAAAGAATACTGACAACCCCAAATTCTGAGTATTTGTACCCTTCTGATAGGTTGTAACGCACATCAAGCGTTTTGGATGTGTTGCAAGCACGAATGCTGAGTACATCTGATTGTATCTGATTTTATCTGATATATTTTCTGATTTATTACGACCAGCGTCGTTACATTGCTCCCCTTCCTTAAAATGCATGCCCTCATGCATTTATCTCTGATTAGAAGGAGGCTCAGAGATCAGGTAAACATGCGGATTGTGGTCTTGACTCACACAGAGAGATCAACCCACACAAAGCAATCATGCCACACAGAGCAGTGCTCACACAGATAGAGCGATCATGCCCACACAGAGCAATGAATTCTGAGAGATCTGAAACTTTCGGCGCTCACACAGAGTTTTAAGCATACACGGAGCTGAGGCGCTCACACAGAGCTTTGCGCTGATACAAATTTGATGCGCTCACACAGAGATGAGATGCTCACACAGAGCTGAGGTGTTCACATAGAGATGAGGTGCTCACACAGAGCTTCAAAAGTTCGCACTGATGCTCGCACAGAGAAGACATTCACACAGAGAAGTGCACGGAGCACTCATTTCTTGATTGGACAGTCCTTCGCCAAGTGTCCAACCTTGCGGCAGTTGTAACACTTTTTGTCTGTGTTATCGGAGATATCGGAGAAACGGACTTTCTTTGCTGAGTTATCATCATCAGCTGAAGCCCTCTTCTGAGAATGGTTGGTTTGCTGCATGACAAGAAATCGCCTTTCCTGACCCACGGCGAACTGGATTAAAGCATCAAGAGAAGAGAAATCGCTGCCATTTTGGTCAACGGCACACTCAGTGCAGAGCTGAGATGTAAGACCTTGTTGAAACCAGCGGATCCGGTCATTTTCATGCATCTCGGGGATGTGCACAATTTGCTGCCTGAACAAGCTTGCATAATCCTGAACAGACATGTTTATTGTCATGCGGATCTGTCGCTGAAAAGTGCGTCTCTAGCCTTTGCAGCACGGCTGCGCATCTCTGAAGCAAAGCGCTCTCGGAAGGCGTCTTTGATGATCTGAGTGGTGCTGAGGGGCTGCTACTGGATGAAAGCCTGCAGAAACTCAGTGGCCTTGCACTGCGTTTTACATGGAATAGATGGAAATACCGCTGAGGCTGGTCCAGGATCTCAGCCTGGCCATTGGCGTGCAGGGCTGAGTCGAGCTGACTGATGTGCGACTCTGCATCCTGGCCATTCCATTCTGGGAAGGCAACCAGCATCTGAGGCTGTGAGGCTGCTGCTGCTGCAGCATCTGCTGTGCTATCTGAGCAGCCTGTTGCGCGATCTGTTGCGCAATTTGATGCTGAGTGGCTTGCTGAGTAGCCATTATTCTGATGTCCACAAGGGAGAACAACAGAGCGTTCTCACTGGTGCTTATTCGTCACGTGCAACACACGACCTTGAGTTAAGCGGTGCGTGAAATAACAGCAGTAAAACACAAACAAAGCAAGGAAGGAAGGCAAGTAGACAGAGACGCTTCCTACCGCCACAATGTTTGACGCAGCAATGGCACCTCTGCGCGCTTGACGGTCTGCTGAGCTCCTTGGGAGAACACCTCGGGTGCAGTCGAGACCGTGCAACTCCACCAAATGTAACGTTGGAAATGGGGAAGACGGATTTGAACCCGTAAGGCGTACTGATGGCCTCTCAGCTATTCAATGACGGATTAATAAAAGAATACTGACAACCCCGAATTCTGAGTATTTGTACCCTTCTGATAGGTGTAACGCACATCAAGCGTTTCGGATGTGTTGCAAGCACGAATGCTGAGTACATCTGATTGTATCTGATTTTATCTGATATATTTTCTGATTTATGACGACCAGCGTCGTTACAGGGTGAGACGTCCCCGCTCTCATGTGGATGTGAGCCACCACGTCCCCATTGTATGATTTCTTTTTTCACCAAAATTTGTAGTAAATTTTGGATTTTGGTGAATAAAAGTAAAAATAGGCCGAAGAAATCCAGTCCCCTGAATAATTTTGTCAGTTTGTATAAGTAGGTGATGGTCAGGATCGTCTTAGTCAGTGTAGGCAATTTGGTTGATCCAACCGTAGGGCTTGGACTATCAGTGCACTTGCCATATTATGACGTTTCATAATCATATTCCTCATTCTTTTGGTGTATTCGCAACCAGAGAGTAGCTATGTGAAGCGCACTGTCAGTGTTGAGTGGCAGATGGGGCAGTTTGCATAGGGGGAACAGCCGTATCGTACCGTATCCACGACACTTAAAATTGCACCATGTGCATCGTGATGCGATCACAAAAAAACATACGGATAATCATAAACAAGCATTCCAACTATCATAAAGTAATAAGTACAAGCCGCCCCTGTGTCTGGTGCACTGAGGCAATTGGATGGGGTTTTAAAGTTCTATGTCCTAAGCAGAAATCTTTGGTCCTTCAATCGGGTTTGCGGCCACTGCTGCATCGTAAACAGCCACAGCAGCGAGGTCCTTCTTAAATTGCTCGGCCCACGCGGCTCCCTGTGTGTAGTTTGCGCATGGCGAGTTTGCAGCAATTGTTGTACAAACGTAGCAACAAGCAGGTAAGGCCACGGCGGTTCAAACACACCCAGGAAGGTGCCAGAACGAGCGCAAAGGTGCCAGGAATTACATGCAGCAGATTATTGCTGCAAGTGAGATCGCAAACACATCCCCCCTAGAGTATAATCTGAGCATTACAAGATGGTGTAAGTGCTTCCCAATCACAGCTTTCAAAACGACAGATGACAACGAAAAGGCAGGGCAATCCCTGCCATAAAGCAAGTGCTCGTCAATTTAGTTCGGCAAGTGAGGACCAACGCAGCATAGTTGTTTGCAATTTGTTGTTTATGCTTGATTCTTGATCGGGATTAAACTCTGCATTGACACAGGGGGCTGCGTGCAACTACTGAGCTTCATCAAACAGTCACATCTCATATCTTATCCCACCTTGTTTGCCTCAATCCGCTTGTGCAGCGACGCCATGGCTGCCTCCTGCTCCATCTTAATTTGCTGTGCGCTCTTGGTCAAGTGCCTGCGCAGCAGCAAGGTGTTTTGATACATGACTGCAAACCAATCAATTGCATTTCACTTTCAGCATGGCTACTTTGGTGCACTTGCGTAATATGTTGTGTAGCCTTGGAAGACGAGCATGCTGCTCTTAAAACTCCTTACAGAGAGAGAGAATATGAGCGGGCATTTCTAATAAAAGATAGGCAGCTGTGATATCCTGCATCCATCATCTAATAAATTGCAAAGAGAAGACCCGCAAAAAGCGGTTGGAGTCGTGGCTGGTTTTGTGCATGGTACTTCTTAGACACCATCCCAACAATTCTGACACAGCGCAAGTTCCAAAACAGGCACGGAAACGCAGCGGTGCGGTGCGTCGCTCTGCTGCCGTAGCTACTTCACGCAAAGCAATACTGCGGTGATACATATGACACGCACTTGTCCAATAGCGAGGTGGCCTCCGCTTGCAACACGCTCAGCTCTGCCTTGGTATCAGCAACACGTGCCGACTGCACCCAGGCTGCAAACTCCTTCGTCTGTGGGCAGCACAGCAACAAAAGAGAGACCTGGATTTGCAGGAGCTGGATAAGCAACTAAGCAGAGGGGAAAGAGAAACAAGCCATCATTACTCATGGCAAATTTAAGCAGCAAATGCTAATGCCCTGATCGTAGTTCCTCACTGCCTAGACCATCGCAATGCACTCAACCGTGCCTCTTTACATACACCATTGCATACCGACCCCTGGAAATCCAATTTTCTTACCTGGCCAGATGGCTTTGAAGCATCTGTCAACATCTTCACTGGCAACTTGTGTGCCTCGGCCACACCCTGCACGGAGGAAGGGAGGTCAGTGAGCCAGTGATACGTTTGTTTCTCAGCAATTTTTTTATTTGCTGGCTGGCTTCATTTACAACCAAATTTTCAACCCTCATTATCATGGTTTAAAGATGCCGAGTCACGTTTAAACCATCATTTATCGGGTATATTTGGTTTGCGCTACTTTCACGTAATGGTGTACTATATATTGTGATTTGCTCTCGTCAATGACAAATACACGCTCAAGCATCGTCCATGACCTGAACTTGTGGGACGTACACACATGCATATGGAAGCAACACACATGCATAAATATGCAAAATACCACCTAAAGCTCTCTTGCCTTGACCTCCCCCTGGACCCCTTTTATCCCGCGCTATCCACACGACCACCACCACCACCACCACCCCTGCCATTCCCCTCACTCACCTTGACCTTCTCTGCAAACTTCTTGTACCCTGCCGATGCGCCGTCCATCGACACGCCCTCTCCATCTGCCTCCACGGAGGCCAGGGCCTCCAGGAGGGCTGAGTGGAATTCAGGTGAGGTGTAAGGCTTGATGGAGTTCAGCATCTCCTTGGCTGTGCCACTGGTAGATGCCTTCTCGGCAACGCGCTTCTGGACCTCAGCCATGGGGTCTTCAAAGCCCGCCTGCGTGTGTGGGAAGAGGGGGTGACGGGCAGACCCAAGGATAACTGCATGCTTCTGTGGAAAAAGAATGAAAAGTAAACCTTGTGTGTTACTAAAAATGGGCGCTATTTATTTTGGAAATGGGCTACTTTGCGCGTTCGCTTTCGGAATGAGTGACTGCAGAACTCACAGCAGTTGACCTGGGACAGTCAAGTTTCATTCCAAGGACTATGACAGTTGAGGACACAAGCAACAAAGACTGGTGTGCGAGGGCAAGAGTGCGATAGAAATGTGTGCAGATGGTTGAGCATTTGCATGCACAAATGTATATTTGTGTGCATGCACGCACGTGTTTCTGTTTTGTGCTGTTTACAAGTGTGTGAGTGTGTGTGTATGCGTACGTGCATGCGTGTGTGTGAATGTGTGTGTGTATGTGTGTGTGTGTGTGTGTGTGTGTGTGTGTGTGTGTGTGTGTGTGTGTGTGTGTGTGTGTGTGTGTGTGTGTGTGTGTGTGTGTCATCCATAACACAAGAATGGGGCACAGAACGCACCTTGGCGCCTATGCTCAACAGTTGAGCAGCGTAGCGCTTGAGGGAGGCAGGCCCTTCTTGCTCCCACGCCAAAGGCACGGACACACCCTGCAGCGCGTCCAGCAATTGTACAGAGTAGTTTTATGTCTCAGCCTCGTTACCATCATCACGAAAGAGGGCCTTAAAGCAAGGGGTGGTTCCCTTACAAACAAGCTCCTGCAGCAGGACACCCCAGGGGCCCACCAGGCAATGCACAAAGTGCCTGGCCCCTGCCGTGCACTCTCCCCACAAATCGCTCTTCCATCCCTCTTCCTTGCCCCGGTCTGACCTGGATCCCTGACTCCACAATTTGAGCAGCGATGTACTTGCGCTGGACCTTGGAGGCGAGCTCGTACTTCTCTTCGGGCTTTTCGACTGACTTGGACTTGTTTGCGTACGCCGCTCGCATGTAGCTCTTGATGGCACTGCTCACTTCAGCATCGGAGTCGTTGCTTAAGAAGTGCACGACGTCGGCCTTGCTGGCCTCTGCAGGGGTTTGTGATGTGGAAAGGGGTGCAGGTGGAAAAAGAGCATGCATCTGTTGCTCGTGCATCCCCAGCATATACACAACTGCATGTGTGTGCACCAGGTGTGTGTATGATAGGGCAGAGCTCTGCGCGTCCAAGGAGAACTTAAACCGCAATGCAAGCCTGCCCTCACCAATTCAACACCGCACCTGTTGCCATTGCCCTGCTGCCAGCGGCATTGTTCAGTGACCTCAGCAGCTGCAAACAAACAAAGAAGAGGGAGTTGGCAGTGGTCCTCCGCATTTACGCACATTACACTAACTAATTTCACTGCTCTCTCCCCATGCTCTCACCAAGCTGGCCCTCAGCAACGCCATTTTGCAAATCTTATTTGATTCTACTCCTTTATGAGAAAAAATGCTGAGCTCTAGATCAAAATTATAACAAGCCTAGTTTACTAAATTTTGTATTTAGAAGCAGGTGGCTAATGGAATGCATGGACCAGGGAAAGCAGGTACCCTTCCTTGCCTAGTGAACCAATGCGCATAGTTCACACACACACACACACTCACACACACACAAACACACACACACACACATACACGCACACATACACGCACACACACGCGCGCACACACACACATATACACACACACTCACGCACTCACACACACACACACACACACACACACACACACACACACACACACACACACACAAACACAC
>Ga0307943_1001994_pt1 | contig 10416 bp, 15 predicted proteins | sample OrgLakmetagen177_FD_203149 | JGI IMG/M metagenome (GOLD analysis project Ga0307943, IMG submission 203149) | Saline water microbial communities from Organic Lake, Antarctica - #177 | ecosystem: Environmental > Aquatic > Non-marine Saline and Alkaline > Saline | place: Antarctica: Organic Lake... | reverse complement strand
TGATTATGGAGTAGAAGTATTGTTACCACACATCAAACATCTGAAAGATAAAATAATTTGGTGTCCATTTGACAAAAAAGATAGTCAGTTTGTTAGAGTATTAGAAGGCAATGGCTTTAAAGTTATTTATTCTCATATAGATGATGGGCAAAATTTTCTTACTTATGAACCAGATGAATGGGATGTTTTAATATCTAACCCCCCTTACAAAAATAAAAGAGTTTATTGGGAGAGAGCGTTAGATTTTAAAAAACCCTTTGCCCTATTATTACCAACTAACATTTTATCTGATAGCGTAATAAATGTAACAATGCGAGAGCGAGAGCGAGAGTTCCAGCTATTAATACCAAGTAGAAGAATGAGATTTTATAATAATTTAACAGGAGAAACTGGAAGCCAACCAACATTTAAAGCATCTTATTTCGGAGTTAATTTTTTTAAAGAACAAATAATTTTAGCAGAGATGCCATTACCATCAAACAAAAAAAGAGATTTATAAACTAATTAAAAAATAATATGAAAATATCACCAATAAAAATTAGTATGCTAAGGCAATGGTTGAACGAAGACCGTATTGATGACCCAAAGAAAATGATAACTAATTCTGATATTGAATACTGGCTTGGGATTATAGACAGAGAAACATTCCGCAAGCAACAGAAAAAAGAAAATAGTGCTATGAACAAAGCAATCAATAACATAAGAACTGGATTAATTAATTAAGTTTAAACAAATGATAACAAAACTAGAAAAATTAAGAGATGAAGCTTGGGCGAGGAGTGAAAAGTATAATAAGGAATTTGGAGGCTTTGATATTATAGATGATGATCTTAGAGAAAAGATTAATCTATCAAGAGCTTCAGATGAATGGTATGGACTAGGAACGGCTTATAACAATGTAATTAAGATGTTAGAAAGTAAATAGACGAACTATACTCAGCTGTAAAGGCTTTTCACGACCATAAGATGAGAGACCTAGAAAAAGATAAACTACTATGAAAATACTTTTACTAACTATAACTACTTACATAATAATAATGTTATGGATGGGACTACAATAACCTGTGCAAGTTGCAACAAAGAAATAGACACAGGCAGCCAATCAATAGAAACTTATCTAATTAAGAACGGTAGATATTGTCAGGCTTGTAATATTAGGGCTGGAAAGAACTGTAAAGCTACTACCACAAAATTAGACAAGGAATATACATACGCTTATCAGTTAGAAAAACACCATATAAAGGCTACAAAAGAGTTGTAGTTTTATTTGCGTTAAATAAATTTGACAAACTGATTTAGATATGCTATTATTACAGCATAAAAAGATTAAATATCAGTCTTCAAAAGAGGACGAAAACCATTTTGAATCTTTTAAACATCACCCTATAAACAAAAAATCTTTACTAACGACTTAAAAATAGACTCGTACATTAATGGTATGGAAACAGATATAGATAAAGTACAAAACGAAATAATAAGAATAATAGAAGAAGATGGAGAGCTTAACAGTTAAAAAATTTAACGAGTTAAAGATAATTAGTTTTTTGCGTAAATATGAAGATAGAAAGCAAAGAAAAAATAAAACAAAATGGCAACAGAGAAACAAAAAAAAGCAGTAAATAACATGGTGGAAAATGGTGGAATTGTAAGTAAGGCAATGCTTGACGCTGATTACAGTGAGAACACAGCTAAAACACCACAGAAATTAACAGAGTCAAAAGGATTTAAAGAAATATGTGCAGATTGCGGATTAACAGACGAATTAATACTAAATAGCTTGACAGAAGATATAAAACTTAAACCCCAGAATAGAAAATCAGAATTAGAACTAGGAGCTAAAATAAAAGGACTTATAAAGGATAGAATGGAATTAAGCGGAGATAAAGAAAATCCAATATCAATAATTAGTTATGAAAGAGCAAAAGAAATTATCAACGGAGGAGATGGAAGCGATAAATGTAATAGCTCAAAATGAACTAATACCATTTTGCGGATTTGTTAAAAAATATAGTGCTAGCTGGTTGCATAGAGAAATAGCAAGACAATTAGAGAGAGTAGAGACGGGAGAAGTTAAAAGATTGATGCTCTTTGTTCCGCCAAGACATGGAAAATCAGAACTAGGAAGTATAATGTTTCCAGCTTGGTATCTAGGGAAACATTCAGAGAAAGAAATTATAACTTCAAGTTATTCAGCAGACCTATCTCAAGACTTCGGTTATAAGACTAGAAATTTAGTAGACAGCGAAGAATACAAAGAACTATTTGACTCAGAACTAAGAGAAGACTCTAAAAGTAAAGCTAAGTGGCTCACTAAAGAAGGAGGAGGATATACAGCAGTGGGGGTTGGAGGCGCTATCACAGGAAGAGGAGCAGATATTTTGATTATAGATGACCCAATAAAAAATAGAGAAGAGGCGGAAAGCTTAATAATAAGAGAAAAGATTTGGAGTTGGTACACATCAACAGCATACACTCGCTTGGAGAAAGGTGGAGCAGTTATCCTTATTCTTACTAGATGGCACAAAGATGATTTAGCTGGTAGACTTTTAAAAGCTCAAGAAGAAGGAGGAGATAAGTGGGAGGTAATTAAGTTCCCAGCTATCGCTACAGACAATGAGTTATTCAGAAAACAAGGAGAGCCATTGTGGAAGGATAAGTACGATATAGATTCGCTAGAGCAGATTAAAAAAACAATAGGTATATATGATTGGTCAGCACTTTATCAGCAAGAGCCAGTATCAAGTGAGACTCAAGAGTTCAAACAAGATTACTGGAAATATAGAACAATAGATGAAGTGTTAGCATTACAAACAAGAAGGACTCTAACAATAGATACAGCTATAAGCCAAAAGGCTAGTGCAGATAACACGGGGTTTTGTCTAAACTTCACTGATAGAGAAAACAACTGGAATATAAAAGCTTGGAAGAAGAAGATTAGCCCGCTGGAACTGATAGATGACCTGTTCTCACTATGGGAAGCATTCAGACTAGATGAGATAGGAATAGAAAAGACTATTTACTTAGATGTAGTTAAGCCATTCCTAGACCAAGAGATGAGAGTTAGAAACAAGTTTTTAAAAATAAAGGAATTACAACATAATCAAGTGCAGAAAGAAACTAGAATCAGAGCGTTGTTACCTAGATATGAAAGTCACTCAATATTTCACATAACAGGACAATGTTCAGACTTAGAGGAGGAGCAGGTAAGCTTCCCTAAGGGCACACACGACGATGTACTGGACGCAGAGGCATATCAAACACAAATGATAGCCCCGATTAGAAAACCTCTCATAGGAGCATTAGCTTATAAAGAAGAATCATACTCATGAACATACAAGATTTCCTTACAAACTATGAAGATGGGACTGTCCAAATAGGCAGTAATGTTTCATATAAACAAAGAGACGTTATAAATAAAAACCAACAGATGAAGAATGGACAATATGAGTCCAAATACTTCGAGGACGGAGAAACAGAAAAGTATTACTACAATGTAGTCCACGGATTCTCATCAAGTCTTAAAAGAGGCTCACGATTAAAGATTAGTGAGTTTTCTTTGACTTCATTAAATGGAAAGTTCCTTAGAATGGTAGGCATATTAAAAGGAGCAGTAAAACATTTTCTTAAATACAATGGGTTTATTGAAAAGAAAGAAGAGGTATTGAATGAATTAGTTGATATGGGGCATGTCCTTACAAAGGTAGTCGACGGAGATACAGAGGTAGTTGACCTTAGAAACTTTGTATTTAAACCAAACATGAGATCTGCTAAACTTGAAGGAGGAGCTGAAAAGATATTCATGACTTACGAAGAAGCCAGTGCAGAGTTCAAAAGCAACAAACACTGGAGTGAGATAGAAGAGTTTTATGACAAGATTAAAGACACGGAAAGCGATCTAACTTTTATTGAATACTGGACGGTTGATGAGTTCGAAGTTAATGGTAAAAAAGAAATAACTAAAGGTTGCAAGAAATACTTAGATAGAAGCGAGACTACAGCAGACCAATACGATAACCCAACAGAATGGGAAGCTCAACTAGAAATAGATAGCTTCGTATCACCTCATGAAATTAAAGTGTCTAATAAAAAAGACAAAAAAAGATACGGAGATTTAATGAGAGTATTCCCTTATGACGAACAAAGACTAATAGACGTACCTGGACGTTACCTAGGAATGGGAACTTATGAACTATGTAGACCAGCTCAAGAAGATTATAACGAAAAGAAAAACTACAAGAGAAAGTTTGATAGGTTAGCTCTCAGAGGTATTTTAGTCCACAAGATAGGAAACATGAGGACAGAGAGCGACGGAGAAGCCCTAACACAAGAGTTCCTTAAAAGAATGGACACTGGCGCAGCGCTTAAAATACACAGCGATGAATCACTTGAAAGACTCAATGTCGGTTCAACTACTTCAGATACTCTAGCTATGACTAATGACCTCTTTGAGTTTATGAGGTTTATGTTAGGAGTGACTCCTATTTCAATCGGTAATGACTCAACAAACAAAACAGCTTCATTCGCAGTTATCCAGAACCAAACTCAACAATCTACTTATCAGGTTATCAAAAACAAAACAGCTAGACTATTTGAAAGACTATTCCAAGACTTCCTTATAGAGGACATTATTGAAGATATACTTTCAGGAGACATCATTCCAATTTACGCTGATAAGAATGACTTAAAAGAAATGGATAGATTCCTAGCTAAAGCAGAAGTAGACGACCAGTTTAATAGAACTCGCCCTAATATCAACGAGGAGACATATAATGCCGTTGTAGAGAACAGAGCGTTAAAGAACGAGGAAATGGGAGACGCAAGGTTTATAGACATTAAAGACACAGAAATAAAGAAAGCTTTTAAGAAAATGCTTAAAGAGGTTGATTCTTTAGTAGAGTTCAACATAACCGATGAAGCCTTTGACCCATCATTAAAGATTAAGACACTCCTAGACGCTGACCAAATGCAAAACGAGAAGTTAAGAGACAGAGTTTTAGATATAGTAGGAGTTAGCCCTAAAGAATTACAAGAAAGTGATGAAGAGAAACGCAAGAAACTCCAAGAGCAAGTAGGACAAGAAAGAGCGATGACAGAAGCAAGAAACATCCCAGAGACTCCAATAACCCCTAATGTCCAACAATTAACCCCTAATGTCCAACAAAATGAAACTAGTACAAGAGGATAAAAAAGTTGAGAATACAGAAGAAATTCAGGCTTCCTTAAAAGAATCAGAAGCGGAATCAATGGGGAAAGCCTTAGAGGAATTTAGACAAGCTCCTTATTATAGATATGTTTGTAAGTTCTTTGATGAATACGAAGCCCAGCTAACTAATGAGATATATGGAATGCAAACAGAAGAGATGAGAAAAGTTTTTATGCTACCGTTAAAAGAACAAAGAGCAAAGATAGCCCAGATGAGTAAACGAGATTCAATCATTACAGGAGTTCTTTCAATTATTAAACAAGTACGGAGAAAGTTGTAAGAGTTTCTCTTTTGCCTATTCTGTCAGGACAATTAAGTCTTGGTAGGCAAATATAAACTCTTACTTATGTCAGAAGAAAATTTAAACCAAGAGGAGCGAGAGGTTGAGGACATCTTTAATGATGAATCCGAAGACTCAAACGATTCCGAAGGAAAAGATTCAGAAGACGCATCAACCCTCTCAGACGATGCCCTTGTTGAATATAATGAGCGTGTCGGTAAAAGCTACAAGTCATGGGACGACATAGCTAAACGAGAGAAGGAGGCTGATAAAGCCTTTGCTAAAGGAGAGCACAAGAAAGAAGAGACGGTTGTAAAAGATAGCCCGTCTGTAAACGATGAAGTCATCGAAGAACTTCTTTTAACAAAACACCCAGAAGCCGAGTATGTTATGGACGAACTAAAAGACGTCTCTAAACAAACAGGTAAAAGTATGCTGAAACTCTTTAGAGAATCAAAATACTTTCAGGGTGAAGCAAAATCTTTAGCTGATGCCAAACAAGTTCAAGAGGAATCAAAATCTAAGATTAACAAACCAACTTCAGGAGCTGGTTCGCCCAAAAAAGATTTCTCAAATGTTAAGACAAGTGAGGACGTCGCTAATTTATCTGATAAAGAAAAGGTTGACTTCTTCAACCATCAGGTAAAGAAAGAACAAGCGGGTCAGAACTGATAGGGATAAAAAGAAATGGCTAATAATTTATCAGCATTTAATCCCGAAATATGGGCTTCAATGATTCAAGATATTCTTGACAAATCATTAGTAGGAAAGAACATCACAACTTTTGAGTATCAAGCTCAATTGACCGAAGGAGATGTAATTCACGTTCCATATATCGGAAACTTAGACGCCAACACTTATGTTGACGCAGATGGAGTAACAATTCAATCCGTAACTCCAACGGACGAATATCTAACCGTAGCAACTACAAAAGAGTCTAGTTTCTATGTACAGGAAAAAGATATTATCCAAAACAAATATTCTACAGCTAGAATGTACCAAGAGAGAGCTGCTTATGCTTTGCAAAATGCAATGGATACAGCCCTATTGGCAGAAGTAGCTAACGCAGGACTAAGTCTAACAGCAGGAGACCTTACAGGTGGAACTGGGACAGGAGCTATCACAGCAACTACCACTAATATCATTGAGATTTTCTCAGCTGCTAAACGAAAACTTATTGCTAACAACGTAAAAGTTAATGGTGATTTGTTTGCAGTAGTAACTCCAGAAGTAGCTTCTCTAATCGAACAAAAGATGGCTACTGGTGGATTCAATGTTACTGATAGTGCTTTAAAAAATGGCTATGCTGGAGACTTCCTTGGTTTCAAGGTTTATGTTTCTAACAATGTTCATTCTCCATCTACAATCGACTATTGTGTATTTGGTAAGAAAGGTTGTATTGCAGCAGTCGTTGAAAGAAGTCCAAAGGTTCTTATAACTCAACCTTCTGATAAAATTGGAAAAAACTTTATCACTTGGGATTTATACGGAATTAAAACTTTCCAAATCGGTAAAGACGAAATGGTAAGTGTAAATATATCTGAATAATTATTCTTGATATAAAGTAAACAATTAAATTGTTCCTCGGGCTGGCACTTCTAACCGCTAAGCCCGAAGGTTAGAAAGCAATTATGAAAAGAAAGATATTAGCATTATATTCTCATGAGAATGCCGTTGAGAATTATAGGACTATAAGACCATTAGAAAGAGTGGAGCACAAAGTAACCTTCCAAGACTTCATAGCTAAGAAAAGAAGGACTGTTGGTGAAATAGCTGAAACGCTCTATAAGAAAGGTGATGTTTGGTTTATAAAATATCTACCAGAAAACGACTTACCTGAGGTTCTAACGTCTTGTAGGAATATTCTAAACTCGACAGGAAAGAAAGTTAGACTAATAGTAGATATAGATGACAATGTATTTGAAATACCATTCGAAAATATAGCTTCATTCTTTTGGAGCAATAAAAGAAAATCAGAAATGGCGGCAGTACTAAAACAAGCAGACATGATCATAGCCTCAACTAATCCACTAAAGAACTACTTAAAAAGATTTAATGATAATGTAGTTGTGCTGAAAAACTGTTTGGACTTGTCTCAATGGAAAGATAAAAAAAAGAAAAACAAAGTAATTAAGATAGGATGGGTTTACTCCAAGACACATATACCAGACATACAAAGATGTGCAGAAGCTATCAAAGAGATTAAAGAGGAGTTTGGTGATAAGATTAGTATAGAGTTGTTAGGAGGAGATAGAGGAGTATTCGATTGTGATACAAAAGTAAATAAGCCAGTACCTTTTACAGAGTACCCCAAGAAGCTCCAATCACTTAATTGGGACATATCAATAGCTCCACTAGCAGACAATGAATTTAATAAAGGAAAGTCTAATATTAAATGGTTAGAATCAACAATGGCAGGCTCAGCATTTATTGGAAGTAATGTTTATCCTTACGAGCACAGTATAAAGAATGGAGAGACTGGGTTTATCTGCGGAAGCAAGAACCAATGGAAGAACGCTCTAAGAAAGCTAATAACAGATGAGGCATTGAGAGAAGGAATAGTTAAAAAAGCTAGAAAAGAAGTAACTCAGAATTACGATATAGACAAGGAAGTTTATAAATATAATAAGTTATTTGAATTAATATAATGGTAGAAGCTGGAATAAAGTTAAATTTAGGATGCCACAAGTGGAAGATACCAGGATGGATAAACATAGATACTGACCCTAAAGTAACCCCAGACGTTATAATGGATGTTAAGAAGCTTGATTACCCTAATGATTACGTTGAAGAGATATATGCTGGACATTTGTTAGAGCATTTAACAGTAAATAGCCAAGTATTGAAAGAATGGAAAAGGGTGTTGAAACCAGGAGGAAAGATAACAATAACAGTCCCAGATATAGCAAAGGCTATAGATTTATATAATAAAGGACAATTAAGTTATGATTTCTTGATTCAGGTAGTATTCGGAAATCAAGAAGTTACAAAGCATAATATGGTATTTTCAGAAAAGATGTTGTTAGCGATGGTAAGTAAAGAATTTCCAAATGTTAAGATAATAGATGATTTTGAATATTTAGTAGCTAAAATAAACTGGCAGACTATATGCCAAGCAACAAAATAGCGGAGCAATAGCTCTAGGAAATTACAACAAAAAAACAATTGAAGTTAAAAAAAGTAAAGATATATTTATATGAGCACAAGAGCACAACTATTCACAAGAGCATTAAGAATATTGGACACAAATTCAACTTCTTATCCACAAACAGACTTCAACTCGGATTTAAACGAGTCTTTATCTTTGAGAACAATGGAGATACTACGCCTTAAAGGTTATAAGCAAGTTACTCAAACTCATTCTTATACTGATTTAGTATCTTCTGATGGATTAGTAGCAGGGGACAATGGATTTAATGGAGAATACTCGATACCAACTGACCTTTTAGACATTGATAGAATAGAAGTTACCTTTGATGGTACTACTTGGTACGTTATAGATAAAAATGGGCTATATGATATTTCACAAAACCCCACTAGTGAGCAAAACGCTACAAGTATTAATAATAATTTCAGTAAATCAGACCCTAAGATAACTATTATTAGGGGTTCTATGTTTATTAGACCTTTAACTGATACGACAGTTTCAAACGGAATACATGTTTTTTACTCTCCTAGACAGTCTGAAATGGACGAAGATACTGATGTGCCTGACTTTGAAGGAAACTTACACCAATGTTTGATATATGATTGTGCTGAAATGGAAATGCTTTCACACCCTGATTCTTACGGAACACTAAAAGAAAGAAGAATAGCTAAAAAGAAATTTCAAGTAGATAACGAGTTCAAACAATTTTACAGAACAAGACTCAAAGGAGGCGAAGATATAAGTGTTAAAAAAGAAAGTTTTAAATAAAATATATGGCAATAGTAAACACAGACATAAAGAAATATCTTTCATAAAATTAAATAAAATGTTATAATATATAAAAAGATTTAGAGATTTTGAAAATAGTAAAGACGCTAATAATTTAAATAACTTGTTACTTGTTTGTAAAAAGTGTCATACTGAAGTTTTTACAAACAAAGGACTATAATAATGTGCCAATCACATCTAGTGAAATAAAAAAATATTTATCAGGAGGTGCTGCCAACGCAGATCCTAACGCTGCTTTAGGTGGAGTAATATCTTCAGTAGCAGTTGTGGATAATACTCTTCATAATCTTTTCGATCGAGTGACAAGCGCTGAAGCTGATACTGGAGAGACTGAATACAGAGCTATTTTTATTAAAAATACGCACGCTACAATAACTTTAGAAGCTGCGGTTGTTTATATTAGTAGCAACACGACTCCAACTGATACTGAACTTCAGATAGCAATTGCTGATGAGGCTGTTGGTGTTGATACTATTGAGGTGATAGCTGATGAAGATACTGCTCCAGTTGGGCCAGTATTCTCTACAGCTGATGGAATATCTAATGCTATAGCGATAGGAGATATTGCACCTGGAGAGATGAAAGGTATTTGGGTTAAATGGGTTATTGATGCTGGAGCAGCTGGAGTTGCTGATGCAGCAACAATAGAAGTTGCTGGAGACACAAGCCCTTAATTTTTTAAAGATAGATAAATGTTAGGAAATAATTCGATAGGAGATGTACCAATAGCTGGGACAATAAAAAATAAAGGAAGAGTTTTCTCTGATCTTATTTTAAAGAGAAATATCAGTGAGACAATTACATCAAGTTTGACAATACTAAGGAGAGTCAAGAGATGGATTAAAGCTGAAAAGCCAACATCTAATTGGTCAAAAGGAACTAAACCATCAAGTAATTGGTCAAAAGGAACTAAACCATCAAGTAATTGGACCCGAACAGAAAAACCAGATTATTAAAATTTTATTTAAAAAAATATGGATCCGCTAAAAAATTTAA
>Ga0307943_1001988_pt1 | contig 10441 bp, 9 predicted proteins | sample OrgLakmetagen177_FD_203149 | JGI IMG/M metagenome (GOLD analysis project Ga0307943, IMG submission 203149) | Saline water microbial communities from Organic Lake, Antarctica - #177 | ecosystem: Environmental > Aquatic > Non-marine Saline and Alkaline > Saline | place: Antarctica: Organic Lake... | reverse complement strand
GCTGTGTTGAGTGAATGATCTGCTCAATCATTGCACCTACAGCTAGAATCATCACACCTAACAATACAAACATTCCAATAATTGGCAATACGAGCAACAGTACTGCCCCACATACACCAACAACTAGTGACAGCGGCGTTAATTGCTCAACAGGCTGCTTAAATACTTTCATGAGAGCTTGTCCCACTAAAGCTGGGATGGCAATAATGCCCAAAATAAGTAGCAGTGCATACAAGAAAAATGCTGCGATGCCTATCAGCATACCAATCACGCTTGCAGAAAGTATTGCAATTGCAAACGGAGCGAGTATGACGGTAGCAAATCCAAACGCAGCTGGTTTGAAGCTGCGGCGCAAAGCTGCATTTGTTACTCTGGTGAGCGTCTGACGTGAGATTAGGTACCAACTGAGCACTGAAAACAATATAACCAACACTGGAATCAAAGCAGACTGAATAGACGTATTAGCTGCCGGTACGACCGGGTCATTCCGTACCAAATCACCTTCAATGGTTGCACCCTGTGCCTGCACTGCCAACTCTCGACTCACATATTGCACCGAACCAGCGATATTTGCTTTTTCGCCCAATGTAAGTGAGTTTACCGTAACCGACACATCTCCTGCTACTGGTGCATCAATTCGTAAGTTGTCGCTCCACCCCAAAACATCACCACCAACCGAACCCTCGATAGTAGCTTGCCCGGTCAGTAAAATCACATCTCCAGCCACCGAAGCGCTCGACAAAATGGTTAACAACCCACCAACCACAAGCACATCCCCCATTACCGGCTCGGCAATGGTGGTTTCTCCAGACACAATCCGTAAGTCATCTCCGATGGTTCCATACACATCCACTGTCCCTCCAATCAAAAACGCATCTTCGTTAATGGTGCCATTTACCGTTACTTGAGAACCAGCAACAATCGCGTCCTCTTGCACAGTCCCCGATAGATTTAATTTACCAGCGACTGAATAAAAATCTCCGTCAATACTTTGATCACCGCCAATAGAAACTGTGTCTCCTGTACGAATCACAGAACTTGCCTCTGCAGCAGACGTCCCCGATACAAGAAAACAAAAACTTGCTACCAGGCAAAAGCCAATTATGTATTTTAATGAGTATGCCATAGAGAAGTACCGTCTTTAATTGCCTGTTTTCTTTCGTCTGATAAATCTGAAATCTCCTCTTCTATTTCTGCGATTGCTTTTTTCTCGTTCTCAATTTTTTCATCTTCACGTTTAATGGTCGACTTTGCAATACTTTCTTTTTCAGATAAATTCATAAGCAAGAAAATGACCACCGATACAGCTATAATACCAAGTAAGTTGAGGAGCAAAATGAGTGTCGCTCCTTTGATGATAGCAGTATCCCAGTAGGCTACTCCGATACCAGTGGCGGCCAGTGGCGGAATCAAGGCTACTGCAATCGCCACTCCTGGCAAAGCGTCCCCCCACTCAGGGCGGGCCAACATATAAGAAACAGCCGCCGCTGCCACCACTGCCACCAGCAGATGCAGATGGCTGGGCACCGTGCGAGCCATCACCTCCGCAGTTTGATACATAGTCGCATCCCCAAAGAAAAACGCAGCCAGTACAGACAGACCCAGTCCCACAGCCAATGACTTGGATAGCGTAGTGAGCGCCCGAGACAATAAATTGATATTAGTGTTCATCATCACCAAACCAAGAGAGACCCCTAATATTGGATACATTAAAGGGGCAATCAACATACTTCCAATCACAATTGCACTACTATCAAGCAGTAGACCGAGCGTGGCCATTAGTGTTGAAAGACCAATGAGATAAAAATAATCAAAATCAGGCGTTCCGTTTTCAACCAACTTTCGAATGAGAGAGGCTTTGTCTTTATCTGGGACGGCTCGAAATCTGGCAAATACAGACATATAACAATATTACTCTTATAGTATACGGGATTTAGACTTTGTGCAAAGACATTCTACACTACCCGCTCGTGTTCAGTGCGTATATGTATACATACACAAGAATTGATGCCACCACAGCGCCAAGAAATAGGCATGTAGAGATGATTAAAAAGCGCTTCATACCCGATTGTACTCAACCGGTGCTTGCAAAAAACTAATGATTGTCAACGCTAAAAGCACTAAGAAAATCACCCCGCAAAAAATAGCCACGCGTGGGCGCGATAATTCCATCTGTCCGGTGTGCCAATTACGCTGATAGAGAAAAGAAAATGCAAATTTTAAAAAACTCATACAAAATGGGTATTTGTTATATAGTGTACCAGCAGTCGGGTAGTTTAGACACTGTGTCTTTTTGATACTGAGGAAAACTAATTCGTGAATTTTTCAAGTGTAGCACGCACTATTTGCTCTTCTCCGTCTTTTGCTAGGTTGATTACGATTTCATCGCCAACTCGCTTGCCACGCAAGACTGTCGCCAGGTCAATATTCCTCAATTCTTCGCCATCAACTGACAAAATGATAGTACCCGCTGTGATGCCAGCGCGTTGAGCTGGTGAGTCTGGCAGTACTGCAGAACCGTTACTCTCATCTCCTGACAACACCAACGCTCCAAAGTCGTAGCCTAAATCATTCGCTTCAGCAATTTGCTGGTTGAGCATGACATAGCGCACACCCAAGTATGGCCGAACAATTTCTCCGAATTCTCGAACAGAGTCCACCACCTGCTCCACAATATGAGCCGGCAATGCAAACCCAATGTTATCTGCTCCGCGTGAGACAGCTACATTTACACCAATTACTTCCCCTTCGATATTTAAGAGTGGTCCTCCAGAATTACCTGGATTGATTGCAGCGTCAGTTTGGATTACCTGATCGAGTTGCTCACTGCCACCCATACCATCGCTCGCCACTATCGAACGAGCAAGCCCTGACACCACACCAACCGACACTGAGTTTCTAAACTCAGCTAACGCATTCCCGATAGCAATCACAGTCTCACCCAAGCGTAAAGACTCAGAGTCACCAAACGAAGCGTAAGTCAGTGACTTTTCTAGCGGTTCGCTAATTTGAAGGATGGCTACATCTAGCTGTGGGTCTCGAGCGAGCACCTCCACAGCGTACGAGGTACCATCGTTTAGCAATACAGAGTAACGTGCATCCATATCACTCACTACATGACGATTGGTGACTATCATGCCGTCATTACTCACAATAAAACCTGAGCCGCCACCCACCTCACGCTCTTGGGTGCCATTTTCGCGCACTCGAGGCACTGAGAAACTACCAAATGGTCCTGGCGGACTATATGACTCGTAGTATCGCTCATAAATAGGCACGTCTTTTGTAACCAGTACTGACACAACCGCAGGATTCACTCGATCAATACTCTGCACCACAGTCTCCTCAACTGTAGCAGCAGGGGCGCTCTGAACTGCTTGTACGACTGGTTGATTGGATGAAATATACCCAACCAGTGCATCTCTAGCCACAAACATCCCCCCAGCCATGACTACAAGCGTGAGCAGGGTGCTGAGGATAATAATTTTTGCCACTGGCACTGATTCATTCATAGATACCACTTACTACGACTCTTGCTCATTCCTCTTTCACAAACAACTGTTTCCCCCGCTCCCACATTTCAGGCTCATCTTGTACCTTAAGCCAATACCACCACTCTGCTCCCCACAGATACTGCTGTTCAAAACGGGTCTGCTCAGCATATAACAGAATATCTTCAAATTTTTCTAAATTCATTCGGGTGAACTGGGTCTCCAATGGCACGTCCACAATCGGCTCCAAAAGCCACGGCTCAGCCGATAGCTCCACAAGAATAGTGGGTTTATCTCCATATATAACTCCCATTACATTGTCTTTTATCCGGTATGCCCAGGGAGGCAACACGGTCCTAAATTGCCCCAGCTCTGGATTCCAAAAATGCACATACACACTAGTGCCAAACATATCACCACGTGAATATGCACCACTCCAGGTACCGAGATTGCCACTATCAGTCAACAATACGGGACGACTGGGATCGAGTTTTTTGACCAGCGCGATTTCTTTTTCGAGCAGCGCTACGTTATGTTCACCACAGTGCTCATAAGCAAATACCTCAAGAAAGGGTTCGTTTTCCACTTGCCACGTCACAACTGCCGGACTATCTTTGTACCGCTCCACCACTTGCTCCACCATTTGGAGCTGCGCAGAATCTTGTTGAGACTGAGATAACTCTTGTACCCAGCCTGGCTCATGACACTCAGGCCACCGAGGCAGCCTTCTTCCTACTGCTAAAATTACTTCAGCCCCCACTTCTTCAGCTCGATTTATTTGATAATCAAGCTCTTCAAAATTATAAATATTTCTGGCAGGCTCGACCATTGGCCAATGAGCCGCCAACCGAAACTTTCGTACTCCCAAATCATCAATAATTGCGTCGTAGGTCTCTTTCCAATCCAAACCCAGCTCTCGAGCATACATAGTATTGAAAGACATACCATACTCAATGTTTTCAGGTTTTTCTTTTTGAGCAAACAAGATTATCGTAAACGCAGCGACGATAAAAATGCCTAACAAAACGTATAAAAGTTTCTTCCACATAACTATATTTTAAAATTGTATCACGTGAACAGCACGAAAAATCCAACCAAGATTACTACTACGTACAGCACTTTTCGGAAAAATACTTTCGGGCGCATATCGCGGTCAGTAGCTGAGTCTGGCAGCCAGTGAGCAAAAATCAGCGTGATTAAAAGAATAAAGACAAATCGCAACCCATCAAGCGCTTGTACCACAGAGACTTCCCCCATATCGGTTGCTTTGAGTAGCATAAACGCGGAAATACCAGCCAACGCTTTGGCTCCCAATACTATCACTCCGGCTTTTTTGGTAGTGACTGACGTTTGTTCACGGATCTTTTTGTAGTATGCCGGCACCAAGAGAAGCGAAAGTGTAAACAATACAAATGCTGCCCGGGACCAGAAAAACCCATCGTCAAAGCTGGTTTCTAAAAAGAGGGCTTTCATCGTGATAAAGTGCAGCGCAAAAAAGAGTCCGCTGTGAAATACGTGCAACACTACGTCTATCTTTGGTAAGGTTTGTGCCACCAACATCGTACCAACTGACAGCAAAATGACCCCAATTATAAAGTTATCGTGAAGTTGAGCATCAAGAAACAGATAACTCAATCCAAAAGAAGACAAAGCAGACACAGAACCAATAATCGGCATAGCGTTTGAAGCGTCCGCGCGCTTTAGTGCGTCATACATCGAGACCAGCGCGATAAAAAACGTATAGGCGGCTAAGAACGACATGGCGACTACTTGAATTGATGGTGCTTGCACATTACTCAGTGATGGCACACCGATATCAGCCAGTCCTGGAATAAACCCAATTACATAGATCACTATCCAAAATCCAGTAATCAAACACGAATAAAACGCGTACACAAATGGCCGCGGCATCACTTTCTCATCTGAGACGATATACTTATCAAAAATCGCCACTATGGCATTCATAAACTGCCCGACAGCAGCGAGAAGGATCCAACTCATGACTTTATTCTACTATGCCGTTGTTCTCAATGATTTCTTTATACACGTACGCAGAAGGTCGAATAGTTCGCTCTAGGGTCTGGTAATTGATATGAATCAGTCCAAACTGTTTTTCAAATCCTAGCGACCACTCATAATTATCCATCAGCGACCAATAAAAATGACCCCTGACGTCTGCCCCGGCTTCGATTGCACGCCCGACCGCCCTTGTCTGGGCCCAAATGTATAGTCCACGATCTGAATCATCTTGGTCTGCCAATCCCGCTTCAGCGATATACATCGGCTTACCATAACGAGTGAGCTGCATAATCACTTCGTAAATAAACGCCGGGGCCATCTTCCACCCCATGTCGGTTAGCTTATACTCCTGCGTTTCTCCATAGCCAGTATTGCGGTAGTAATTAATACCAATCTCATCAAGACAATCAGCAATTTGATTCAAGTACCGCGCTGTCTGCAGGTAGAACATGATCTTTGCCAGCAAAAAATTCTGCCGTCCACCATTACCATGAAAGTAGTGAACATGTTTTACAACACTTATTTGAGCTTCTGGTCTCACCAATTTAATCTCATTGTACGCCGTTCTATGTGCGCGAGCCAACTGATTAGCCACTTTCAAATAGCTAAAGAAGTGCCAAAACCGTGCTTTTGCTCCCGTCATTTCTGAAGTACCGTCTTCCTTACCTACCTTGAGCCAAAATAAACGTGCACGTTTAAATGGTGGCCAAGCTCCATATAAGTTGGTATGGGTAGCGTATACATTGGGTTCATTCAGAGTTGCATAATGAGTCGCCAGATCACCCATCTCTGCTACAACCTTACTGCAGTAGCGAGCAAAAATTTCTGGTGCATCTTTGCGTTGCCAGCCGCCACTTTCAGAAAACCATACCGGTAAGGTGAAATGCCACAGTGTCACAAACGGAGTCAGGTTTCGTTCTTTCAAAGCCTGGAGCACTTGCCGGTAGTGCTCAATTTCCTTCTGATCAAACTGTCCTTCTTTGGGCTCAATGCGCGCCCACTCGATTGAAAAGCGGTGTGCATTGTGACCGAGCTCTCTGGCAATATCAAAATCCTCTTCATAGCGATTATAGTGGTCGCATGCTCTTCCACACGATGGCACTCGACCCTCGCGTGCAGCTTGAGCCCAGTCATTATTTTCAATCCCTCCTTCTACCTGGTATGAAGCAGTCGCAGCCCCCCAGTAAAAATGCTTTGGAAATTTCATTGATGAAGTATAACAAAAAGCTACGGTCGAGGATATTTATAAAGAAACAGCCGACTTGGATGTTTATAGAAATAAATCACGAGTGAACGAAACCAGTGATAACGGCGGTGCCATGACGTGCCAGTAGCCTGATTTGTGTCTACTGCTGTTATGGATGGTGTATACCAAGCTTCGTAGCCCAATTTTCTGAGCTGCAGGAACAGATCGGGTCCTTCATGAAATCTCTTAAAGCGACTGTCAAAACCATTCAATTGCTTAAATAAATCACACCGCACAAAAAAGAACCCTTCAATCCCCCAATCAACTTTTTGTGCAACATCGGGAGCAAAATGCTGCACAAACACACAACTCAAGTTTTGAAAAAAACTTCCAACTACCGGCACTGCATGTAACAAGCGCGCCGGATGGTAGGTCAAAAATGCCAATAGGCTACGAAAAGGATTAATGTCATAGTTGAAATCCCACCGTATGCGTTCCCCAGTCTTTTCATCAATAATTTTCCCAACCCCAATAGCAGTACCTGGATGTGATTTCAGAAAGTTAGATAATCTTTCTGGGGTGTCATGTTGCCCCATCGTCATATCGCTATCAATACAGAGCAGAAACCCATCTTCTGGCATTGCCTGCAGAATCAAATTATTCGCACCCACAGTTCCAAGATTAATTTCAGAACGAATAGTATTGACCCTAGAAAACGCACCTATAATCTGTTGTGTTTCGTCGGTAGAAGCGTCATCTAGTACGGTGATGGTAGCAAAATCTTGTCTTGTGAGTTGTGCCAGCAATATTTTTAACCCCGCAGCATTATTATAGCTTGGTATCGCAACGTGTATGGGTATTTGCATATAGTGTAGTCATAAGGCGGCACGGTCGTTATTAAATAGTGTAGCACAAGAAAAACGCGCCCAGGACTGGGCGCGTTGTGGTCAGATGAAAGTAATCGGCTGACGATAGTACACAGCATAGCCATCGAGCACTTGCTTAGGCTTTATGCTGTCCGCAAAGTAAAATTCTGGAGCACGAAACTCACTGCTTTCATCTGCGGCAGAGACCACGATTTGCACTGGCTCTGGACCAGCCCGCATCGCAAACCACCTGGTTTGCACTGGAATGAGGGTACGCATACCCCACCGAGGTGAATTGCCGCCAACAAAGAGCACGTGACAACCAAAGCTACCCTGGTACGTCAGTAACACCCAGCTATCCCACGAACTGCGCCATCTTGGGTCAATTTGCTTGGGATACAGCGCCGGATTATGAGGCAGTATCAGACGCGCACAAGTGCTTGGTATTTTGGCTGGGCGGTACCGACGGTGCCACCACGATGAGCTCAGGGGACCACCGGCTTCGGTAGCATACTCCCTCGTCCTGCGAATTGGTTGATTTGTAATCTGCAACATCTAAGCCTCCTTCAAGGGACAAGTTGACTTGCACTATACTACACTATTATGATAATTCAAGTGAATTAATGAAGCTTTTGGAGGCCAGAAAGGTGAGCCACTTGTCGTACAGGGCCGTGATAGCTTGCACGTCTTGGCCGTTGTACTTGGCGATTTCATCGATTTTTTTGGCCAAGAAAAACTCAGTGATGTCTTCCCCACTCATAAAAAGTTTTGGATTTTGGACACCAAACGCATCGCACAGTGAAGACAAAGATGGTTTTTTGTTGACCGCTCCGTGAAAAGAAAATTCATCAAACACATCAACGTGATACGGAGCAGACTGCTTAGTCACATATCGCGCACGGGCAATTTCAACAGTTGGTTTTACCCCCAGCGCAATCGAGCGTATGTACAAAAATGGCACATCAAATGCTCGACCGTTGAATGTCACAAATATAGCGTATTCTAATGCGCTTTCCCAAAAATCTTCAAGCAACTGTTTTTCGGTACGAGATTTGTACACAAAAGAATCATCAGAAAATTCTTCATCCGCCTTGCCGGACACAAAATATACGACTCCCAGGTCTCGCTTTGTGTCGTACAACGCCAGAGACACAATCTGACCTTTGTACGGCGACAATGAATCGGTATTTTCTGTATCAAAACCAACAGTCTCAATATCGAGTATTAGAGTAGACATAGTTTATAAGCGAATTGGGTTAGCCGAATAACAATGAATGATAGTGTCTCGTTGGGGTGAGATTTGATAGCGATACCCTTGAGCAGTCATCACCCCACCACAGGCATCTCCTGCAGCTGCAGCTGACCCATAGATTGGAAACCCATCCAAAGCGTAGCCAACCAGCGTTGCGTTATCAAATATTCCGTACACTCCCGCCTCATCATTACGGATAAGTGAACCATCTGTTGCAATGCCGATGATATCGGTCGAGATGCATGATGGACGTGCCGCTGGAATATTGCGCACCGGAAGCTGAGCAAGTATATCTCGCTGTGGTTGAGTCGCAACTGCCTGACTCGTTGAACCAGTATTTTCAGGTACAGCCGGTGTTTGTTGGCTACGGTACACCAAACGCACACCCTCAGCCTCTTGGATTTGAACGTCAGTTGGTGACCAGCTTATGTTGGATGCAGCATATGTGGGACACAACTGCAGCTCGTCTGCTAATTCGGGAGCTGTGCTGCTTGATGTGGTCGCCTGCACTTCTTCGATTACTTCCACTGGATCAGGTGCAGTAATACTCAATTCTTTACTGGCCGCAATTTTATCTTTCATTATTTGAAGCTTTTCTGACCGCGAAAAATCGTGTGAATTAACACTTACAGCAGTATATTCTCCAGACTGAGCAGCTGCTGGTCGTAGATCAGAGCTTTGATAATCAGGAGTTGCGACTTGATTGAATACAGTTACTCCGATAGCCATCACCAAAAAAGCAATTGTGGTAAACATCAAAATGAAATCACGAGTCCGAATCATCTTTGTATCATATCAAACCATCGAAAAAAAACTCTTACTTAACCACTACTCCTTCGGGAACCTTGTTTGGATCAACCACAAATCCTTTCATATCTTTGCGGCCAATAATGACCGGAAATTGTAGGTGGCCGCGTGGAGTGTAGGTAGCTATAGTCTCCATATCTTTTCCTTGTAATTTGAAGCGTAACTTTACAGTTCTGCGTTTTTGTCTACCGCTACCAGATCGTACACGAACAAAAGTACCGTGGGGATCCAATCCCAACTCTTCAACCAAATCACTATCTATTGAAGTCCGGTATGCACCAGTGTCTACTTTTGCCCGAACGGTTTTCTTTTTATTATCGTTGCCAAAAATTGTGATTTTTTCAATCACACCGAGTATGGCAGTTTGTTCATCTACTGTTTCAAGTGATTCCTCGGCAAACAATTTTTTAGCTAAGTCAACTCCTCGCTGCACAGTCTGGACTTTCAGGTTGGCAATTCTTTCTAATCTAGTTCGCATCGATGATTGATTGGCAATCTGAATACCCAAACCAGGTCGAGCATTTATTTCCAGCACTAATGGGCCCAGGTCATTATCAACTACAATGTCAATGCCACAAAACCCTAACCGTGAGGATTGTTGTGACTCTACAGAAATATGCAAAATTTTGTCCCAATCTGGAATGCGGATACCTCTTACCTTAACCTTTGTGCCAGGGATAAACATCACTGGCTGCGTACCAACCACACCATACGTAGTAATTCCAGTTCTCATATCAATTCCTACGCCCAAAGCCCCCAAGTGAAGATTGGCTTTACCGTCAGAATAGATGGTCGGTAAGCGCATCATAGCTATTACCGG
>Ga0307943_1001982_pt1 | contig 10468 bp, 12 predicted proteins | sample OrgLakmetagen177_FD_203149 | JGI IMG/M metagenome (GOLD analysis project Ga0307943, IMG submission 203149) | Saline water microbial communities from Organic Lake, Antarctica - #177 | ecosystem: Environmental > Aquatic > Non-marine Saline and Alkaline > Saline | place: Antarctica: Organic Lake... | reverse complement strand
ATTGCTCCTGTCCAGGCACAAGAAGAAGCAGCAGAGAAAAATGCCTCACAGCCCCACCACCTACCTCCCATCGTGAGGCTGGAAAGATATGCTTGTTCCGGTCATACCAGTGGCGCTCTACCACCTTGCCAGCATGCGACTCGTTCTTCTCCCGGCTTGCATCGCTCACAATACGAATGTCCTCGTGCACTCCAAAGTCAAACAGAGGCCCGGACTTGCCGCGCGCCTGGACGGCGACAAACGCGATAAGTCCGTGAATGCTCACGCCAAAGCGCGGCATACTGTGCACAGCAACATCAATTACTGAGAGCACTTGGCAAGTCTGCACACTTCCAGTGTAGGCTCGACAGGAACAAGCAAACGCCACACCTTGCTTGCAATGAGGTCATAGAAGGTGTAGTGGTGAGGTAGGATGATATCTTCCTTGACGTAGATCAGATTGTCCACGCTGACGTGCCGTAGCTCACGGAACTCTGACACCAGCTGGTCACGCACAGCTTTGAGGAAGCCACTGATCTATGTTTTTCAGACGGTTATCATTTATGAGTTCATTTAGTTAAAGGACGGATTGGTTGTGCCCAAGTGCGGTGCAGGTAACAAAATATGGAGGCCTGAGCTGAGGTGTCAATCCTGTCTGTCCAACATGAGCTGCAACCGGAGCTTGCACAATGACCTTATTAGGTGCAATAAGAGAACGGAGTATTCATACATTACAAGTAATTTACCGGATTAGACGCCTTGATACTCCGTGTGACACATCCCTGGTTGCAACGCTATTGAGAGGCACTGAGCCTCCTTCATTTTCTGGCGACCCAGACAAACCGCAGCTAGATAAGCCTTCTAAGCACAGCAGCAGGAAAGCGCTCTCCCAATCTCTTTTGTCGCGCTCACTCACCGTGTCGCCCTTTTTGACCTTAACTTCCCGTCTGTGGCCAGCCCCGTCCCAGTAACTGTACACGATGCACAGGGGCTCTGCCTTGATCAGGTCCATTTGAGCTTGGTACTCCTGTTTGGCAAATGTGCAGAGTTTTGTCTGAAAACTTTGAGGACCCAGAACTGTCTTGCTGTCCTTTGTAAGATTTGTAAGGTTGCAAAGCTGAAGCGGGCCTTTTTGGATATCCTGCATGGCAGCTTGCATCAGATTCAGGAGAGAAACTGATTAACACATTCAGCTCGTATGATACGCGAAGGATGTGGTGAGCAAGAAGGCAGTTCAAAGAAACGCAGGAGTAACCAAGACTGACAATACCATTCCTTGCTCCAATCCTCACCTTTTTGAGCTGCTCTCTCAACTCTAACTCCTTTCGTGCTCGATCTCGGTCTGGCAAAAACTCTGTGGCTGCGTTGGGATTCTTGCCCTGCAAGAAATATCAATTTAAATCCCAGTTATATAAATACTCCTCAACGTAGTCTTTCAGAACTACAACGCACACACATACACACACGCACTACATACGCAGCTAAATACACACACACCTAAACACACACGCATTTACATGCGCACAGGCACACACACCAGCTTGCGTGGACGTTTAGACTCAGGTGGCTTGTCATCAGAGGGGGAATTGCTGCTGCCTTTGGCCCCTGTTTCTGCTTCTGGGCCGTCAGCCGCCGACCTGAGTGCAGTGGCCAGGCCAGGAGGTAACGACTGGCTTTCAAACCGACTTTTGAATTGTTCAGACTTGGTTATCAGAGCATCAATGATTAGAGCATTTACCTTTTACCTTCTCTGGACAACTGCGACAAAGACCTAATTTATAAGTAGTGTTTAGTGCTTGTATTTTTGTGCATTCCTCAATTTCCACAACAATTTGATCAAATCTGCTCAGCCTTTCCTGCCACCACCACATGGCACAGGCCTTCTTTGAATGCTACACTCTTTTTGACATCGCACAACTGCTACAATAAAACGAGGTGCGCCACAATAACACTGACCTGCCACTGCCGCTGGCTTCCGCTGCTGCCGGGGTGCTGCCGTTTGTGGGAACAGAAGTGGGCAGCTTGAAGGCAGGGCCAATGGTGGGCTCATCCTGGCCCTCTTCCTCCTCGTCCTGAAACGATGGCGTGCGCAACGATTTGAGGGTTTAGATTATCGTGCACAGAACAGCATATCCTGATGACCCGTCGAGAACACTACTCTGGCATTGGTCTCACTCTTGGAACGTTAACCAACGTGTCCTTGACACCTAGAAACAAGGCATGACTCTCCCAGGGCTTGATCTCGAGCCCTGACCTTGTAACACAAACATTTACAAAATTATGACATCTCAGTCACAGGGTGCGGCCTGCCATGCTCATCCTCCTGTGCCACCAACGCCATGTGCACGGTCTGCCCAAGGCTGGCTTAGTGTGCAATATTTCAGGCAGCAGTGCCAAGATGTGTGTTCTGCATGTGTGTGTGTTTGTGTGTTTGTACCAAGCACTGCTTGACACACACAATAGCAATAAGGACAGCTTTTTTGAGCTTAATCCTTGCTTCTGGAGCTCTCAAGGCCAAAATAATGGCGAATAACAGACGCCAAACACTGCTTGACACACACACACACACACACACTCACGTCCATAACAAAGGACAGCTTTTTTGAGCCTGCACCCTGCTTCTGGAGACGCTTGCGTTCCCGCTCCTTTGCTTGGAAGGCTTCCTCAGCTTCCTGCTTCTTCCTGAGCTCCTCTTCCATCCTGCGGCGGTGCGAGAAATGAAAGATAGGGTGGGTTATGAAATGGTGGCTCTATTGAGGTGCAAAAGAAGAATGTTGCTTGCAGCATTGAATTGCGCCTCTGATGCAACGTCATGAGGTTTGGGTAGAGCGTTGGCTAGTGTGAGCACAGGGTAAGGGTCTTTCCTGCGTGCTGAGCATGAGCACAACTATGTTGTACACAGACCAGTTTGAAGTCCGTGGGGTCTTTCCTTCGTGTCAGTTAGTGGGGTCTTATCTTCGTGTTGAGCATGAGCACGAAATAAACACAGGCTTGTTTCTAGTCCTGTGTGGGTTTGATTTTCACCAAACTTAGTCCCAATTTAGGCGTTGAAAGGGCGTCTCACATTATTACCACTAGCATCGTAAGATCCAGGCAATCAGGGTTCATCCAGCAGACAGAGCAGGAAAATACACTGTTTGCAGCAGCACGCCCTCACCTTTCTGCCAAGGTCATCCGCTTCTTGATGAACTCCTCCTTGGTGACGAGCCCGATGGTCTCATTTTTGAAGGCATGCTCCAGGGCCTGTGATTGATAATAACAATCAGACAAATCAGACAGAGTTACACTCTTTATGCGTGTCGTTCGAAGCCCTCCAAAAGTGCTGAAAGCAGAAAGAGCAGCTTCTGGAGGAAGAAAGATACGCCCTGCAGTTAAAGCACACTAAACGTAGGCGTAAGAGGAAGAAGCCCCGCCAAGGGGTAACTTAGGCGAAGGAGGGAAAGCACACAAAGCTGGAGTCTCAAACCAAGAAGCTCCAAAAAATGGCGAGCCGAGCAGACTCACTTCGGAGGTGGTGGCTGAAAACTGGCGCAGGCCAGCACCCTCCACTCGGGTCTCGCCCTCTTTTTGAAGGGCCTGCATTTCATGTGCGTTTGTTGTGTGTTGAAGTATAAATGCACCTAACACGTGCGTGTTGGCTTATTATGCGTGCGTGAATCGTGTAATGAATGCCGGTTGTGTGTAATGTTTTATGAGTGTGTGCATGTGTTTTTAAGCAATTAGGTATGGGTGATTAATTACTTGTTTGTATATATTGTCTGTGTAATAGCGTACGTGCGTGTATACATATGCTCAACAGCATGAACGCTAAAAACTAAAAACATTCAGCAAGGAAAACAAACAAACCTCATGCTTTTTCCTTTGCTCCTCCCGTTGCTTCTCTTGCCTTCGAATACGATTGCTATCCTCCGCCGTCCCTACATAGCCCCCTGAAAAAAGGATAAGAAAGGTTTTCTTAGATGCTGGTTTATTTACATGTTGTGTGCCTACGTGCGTGTATACATATGTGTGTGTGTGTGCTTAAGTGTGCGTGTAAGTGAGTATTGTATGTGCGCTTACGCCAGATATCAGAAGCAGGCAGATTAATGTGGGGCTTGGGGTGCTTAGTACAAATACTATGTGCGTGCGTATTTGCGGGTGCATGCACAAATACGCTTATGAGTGCGTGTGCATCCGTGTGCATGTGTGTGCCTGCATGTGTGCACGTGTATGCGCGTGCGCGCGCGTGCGTGCGTGTGTGTGTATGTGTGTTTGTGTGTGTGTGTGTGAGTGCGTGTGTGTGTGTATGTGTGTGTGTGTGTGTGTGTGTGTGTGTGTGTGTGTGTGTGTGCGCGCGCGCACGCGTGCGTGCGTGTGTGCATGTGATTGTGTTGTGTATATGTATGTGTATGTGCGCATATGCTTGCGTGCATGTGTGTGTGTGTGTGCGTGCGTGCGTGCGTGCAAGCGTGCGTGCGTGCGTGTGCTTACCTGCAAACATATCCACAGCGCAGCAAATTAATCAAACGAATAAATAAAATGCAGGCTATGAATATTGCACACACTTTTCAAGAGGTAGCATCCAAATTTGTTTCCCCCCGCATACAAAGACCTGGCATTGGCCGTAAGCACCTTAGAGAAATAACAGATCCTTTGATAAATGCTGTCCACCTGCAAAGAAGTTGTGAAAAGGCAGGGGAGGACCACTTAGGACTGCTACAGCCTGGATTCAATGCGCAGGTACTTTATGCGTGCCCAAACATGCACGCACACGCGTATGCACGTACACATATCACATATCACATACACACACATACACACACACACACACACACACACACACACACACACACACACACACACACACAAACACAAACACACGCACTTACACTTACTTACAAACATTCCCATACAGCACATACAAAAACACTGCCGCTCAAAAAACTATGTTTTGCACGCACGCATGCACGCATGTGTGACCTTTGCACTGAATCACAGGCCAAAGTCCCTGCGAAGCAACCCGAAGTGGTGGTGGATATGATGCTCTCTGGCCTTTTTCCTCAACAACAACAACAACAACAACAACAACAACAACAACAACAACAACAACAACAACAGCCACACACCCTGGAGTGGCTGAGGAATGATATATGCTACCTTTGTCGAGAATTCTCCTCTGTATGTCCAAGTGAAGGTGTGAACATTGGAAGAAGATTTGCTTGTACGGGGAAGCCTCTAGATATCACGCCGTAACGGTCCCTTTCTCTCCGTGTTCTTCATGACCAAGCTTTAATTGCAAGGGTGACAGGTCAAAGGAGTTATCACTTTGGTTAATGGTCTGCTTACCTACAGTCGCAGATGGCATTGTGAACGTTAAGCTGCAGCACATTTCTCACACGCCGTGCTCTAGATGGCACGCAGACCACGTTTTGCTTCGGCTGCTAGTCACCTATTTTGGACGAGGCACTTTGTACATGCCCGAAAAGTGAGTTAAATTGCATGGTTCTGGCAGGAGGCGTCCAAAAAAAACTCATGACAGTCACGTGTAAATGTTGGGCCTCCGGCCCAAAATACCCCCCCCTCCCCAAAACCCCCTTCCTGACCCCCCCCACTAATAAGAAGGGTGTCAATCTGCTCAGAATTTTAGCAGCTATCTGCCTGCACAGTTCTCATGCCAAATAATGCAATACCTGACGAGCTACAGGGCAAAATCTGGTTTGCGCACGCTCTTGCACTGACCACCTGTTTAGTGCACAAATCCAGCCAAAACCTTTGCCGAAGCACTTTTTTACTTCAATCATACAACTAATGCATAATGCAATGCATAAACTGCAAGTTTGGAATCAATTGCTGGTAATTTGCCTGAACACACCCCCGCGGCCTACTTGGGGACATTCCATGCAATCCTATGACCAGGCACCCAGACCCCCCACCCTTGATTCAAATCACCCAACAAGGGTGCCAATCGACTGAGCTTGAGCTGAGGATCCCAAAAATAGATTAATATTTCGTGAAAGCGCCCCAGTAAAATTCTGGAGCATCCCCCCCAAAATTCTCCGACCCCCCCTGGCCCCCCCCTCCCCCCCGACCCCCTCAGAATCGACTCATTTATATACCAATCGATAGCTCTCGACGTCAATATTCCGAATATCTAATTTATGTTTCAATCGACGCTTTACGCCAAAAAGTTATGATCCTTGAGGCCTCCTGACATTTGCATATAATCATGAGAAGCAACCACAAAGAAAGGAGCGGATCATTGACTTGACAGCATATCAACATAGCCTCACTTACTCCCTCCCTTGCAATGTGCTCACGGAGTTGCAATACCTGGAATACAGCGTAACTCTGATTTGAATCACTGGTTCTCACCTGCTCCCTCCCTTGAACTGTGCTGAACGAGTTGCGATAAACGGAATATGGTATGGTTCATTTTGTTTGATTTATTTCCTGTGCCTCGAATTTGAAGCGATGGTCATCTGCTGCCTACAACCAAGCTCGCTTTTTACATTAAAAGGCTGCCCTTTATTTCCTTGTTGCAGGAAAGAGCACTTTTTGTCCATGGAGCGGCACAGGCTAACGATAGGCATGCAGCGGCCTGACCCCATGGCCAAAGAGGGTGCCCTTAAGCATCAGCTGCAGGCACTACTGGATGCCATCTACCAGCAGGTGGGCCTTGGTATGGTATGGGGGTATGGTAAAGAGTCTGAGTTACGCAATTTATTCTTACTTCCTGTTTCCATCGTTGTCAAAAAGTTGCGATTAACTGTAGTCATCTGTAAAACTTTAAACATCAATACCTATGTGCTTCTTGTGGAAATCCCCGCTGCCCATAGATATGGACCCACGAGCTTTGCGTTAATGAGTTCAGTCCTTTAGATCACTGCTATCTGTACTGAGTATGCACAGGTTCTTATCCTGCTTCTAGCGAGTTATAGCTGCGTCTCTGTGCAATGTGCAGGCGCAGTCAAACATGTTGTCAATTAACGAATTGCCACTTTTCTTGTCATGTGTCTGTGATACACACACACACACACTCACACACACTGCGGATAGCTATGGGTAAGCTCCCCAGTGGTCTGTTTTGTGTTTTGCCTATGCAGGCCCAGCAACAAGTTGCGCTTCTGAGTGAGCTGTGGAGCAGAACAAAGCCGGTCATCGCTGCTAGCCTGGCCGTCAAGGAGACAGAGGCCCAGGCACGTTCTCGTGGCCAAGATGTATAATAGGCCACGTGCTTGTAAAGTAAAATTTATGTATAAAATTACTGGAGGGGGTTATCTTGGCATGAGTTCCCAATGTACCTTTATTGGGGTGATCAAGTGTTGTATGACTCAACTGTTGGTCTGATTTTGGCTGAAATGGACGACCCTATTGATTTGGGCTTTGTGTGTAGCCCAAATGTTTGGCACAAATTGCACACGTATTGAGCCGACACGTCCCAATTTGAGCTCTTTTTACCTCTTAACCACTGCCAGTGCACTAGCTTTATGGCATTCAACAACTAAACGTTGAAACCTAGATTTGGAGGTGAGTCCTTGACCCAAATTGGTACCCTTTTTGCTGGTTTCCTTGAAGGACAACGGTTGGAATGTAAGGTCTCACCAACCACCATTCCTGTTGCAAATGATCTTTCTGTGTAATTAGGTCCCCCATGCATTACAAATCACTGAATTGGGTGCTCTGGCTGGTCAGATAGCACATGTGTGCTATAAAATAGGACTCACGCCGCGGTTGATTAGACTTGTGCGCCCAAATGTGCCAAATGCAGCTCACCTGCTCCATAGTCTACATCTTAATGCTTAGTATGTAAACTGCGAGTTTGGGCGCACCTACTTTGTGAACCTTTTGTACGTGAGCAAAATTTGGGCCTTGGGTAATATTTTCTGGCAGCTTTTGTAGTCTACTCGTCCTACCTGGCAATGCATATGCCCAACAAGAACAAATTGAAGGCATAATGATGTGCCTGCGAGGTGTCGATGTGCCAGACTTAAGTGTGACACGTTTCTGCTCCAACTTGGATTTATATCTTTGGTATATGCAGGTTGCGTCTCTCAAGCAAGTGTCTGCAAATTTGAAGGAGGACTTGCGTGCTCGAAGGGCAGAAATGGATGCCTGGGCCAGCAAGGTTGAGATGGCCAAGCGCGTGTTTGAGTGAGTGCACGCTTGGGCAGGACGTGCATTGCTGGTGTGTAAAGCAGACTTTGATTACAGCAAAAATAGTTGGCCCTGAGCAGGAAGCATAAGGAAAAGCATAAGGGATATGCAGGAGCTGCCAGCATAGCTCCAATTGTCAGAATTGAGTAAGCCCTGTCAATTGAGTTGAATTGTGTAAGCTTGCCAAATTGCTCTAGCCAACGGGTGCTTTTGTTTTGCTGTCGTGCAAAGGCTCTTTATAATTTGTGCAGCTTGACACCCTATACTACATCATTCCTCCTGTCGTACAACAGGCAGAGCAAAGCGCAAGCAGCCCAAGATCACCCTCGCAGCGCAGACGCAGACAAAGAGTGTCAAGACCTCCCTGATGACGCGCAGGAATTGCAAGAGCTACGCACCCAGAAAGATGCAGAAGCTCAGGTGTGTATGCATTTCTGAAAAGGGGCAAGGCGTTTGAAGGTAAAAGAGGTCAATATGAATGTGTTTGGCGTTATCCGTGAATGCTAGAGTTTAGGTGGGTTGAGTGGCCACAGGGTTGATTCAACTTGGAGATTGGATATCAGGGTTTTGGTTTCTTGCTGATTGGCCTGCTGCTTTCATTCAGCTCCTGCCTGTGAATGTCCACTGCACGATGCAGCAGGATTATTTTCTGTCAAGTAATGCACCCCTGTCCTTAACTTATCCTGTGTTGTCACAATATGTGCATGGCCTTGCCTCTAGGCTATAGAGATTTCGTCACTAAGTGTCGACTACCTTTCCCCTTTAGCATTGGTTTAGAATCCTGAAGCTTACATTAATGTGTAGGAAAACCAAGCATTACACTGTAAAGGAAAACCGAGCATCACACTGACTGTCAGATTCGGTGGGCTTCCTGGCCAGTGTTGTAAGTTATTAGGAACTCGAGCATTGTTTAAATAAGGAAACGTGTCCCTTGCTTGTTTCCTGTACAGGGGCAAACAAAGCAAGGATAAGCATGAGTCGTAACAATTTTATCACGTGAAATGCATGCACTCACAGTTTATTGCTAGTACATGCATTAAACGTCTTGAAAATTAAGGCTTCCGTTGAGACTTGTACTACAAGCCCTGAAATCTGCTTGTTCCTGCACGCAGCACCTTTTGCAATTTATTATTATGTGCAATGTGGGTTCTACCTACCTTTAGTCTGTCAACGCTGTTCCCAACTTCAGGCCGTGGTGTGCAACAATGAGAATGTGATCCGTGAGTATCAAGCGCGCCAAGTCCAGATTGCAGCCCTGGAAGAGGAGGTAAGTACAGAGGCCACTTCGTCATGAATGAGCGTAATTGATAGGAATACCATAAAGACTACAAGTATGTGGGCACTTCCTTGTGTGGGTCTTTTATAAATGGGTGCAATTGTTACAAACTGCATTTTGTATAATACAGTTCTAGCTTGAGTGCAACTGACTCCCGTGGCTATGGGCTCCAGGCCTAGGGTAATAACATCGAGGGGCAGGGTACTTAGTGGAATCCTTGACATCCATGTTTGACCAATGAATTCTTGTCTGGCCCCTGTTCAGGTTGCAGAAATGCGTGAAGTGCTGAACGGTACACAGACATTTTTAGATCACCTCAAGGCAACGTGGCTTCCGGAGCTGCAGCAACTGGTGGCCAAGATTAATGAGAACTTTAGGTGCGGTTCTAGCCATTTGTGCCTGAACGGTGAGGCGTTGCAATGTGCCAAGGGCGTGCTCCTACAAGCTTGTGAGGGTAAGGATGGTGATTTCTCTGCAAAAGAGCAAGAGCGATACATGATAGGGCTGCAGAAATTGATAGTAACTAGCACTCAGATCATGGTAAGAGCTTTGTCTGTCACCTACCTTATTTTCTCATCGCAGCTGAATCGACGTTTCTGTTGCAAACAATGTGGCCGTGCAATTTCCAGCATACCCATCTAGCAGTCTTGAGTCAAGCCTAACCAAGCCAAATCTGACTGTTAGGCAAGGATATATGGAAGATGAATGCTGAAGGGTTAGCATCCACCAGAAGCAGAAGCATGAATGTTTCTGCATGGACCAACACACAGAGTTAGACCACATTGCCAAGAACCATCGGCATCATGTCACCAACCATTTGTGTAACTGTATACTATTACACCTACAATGCAGCCGGAGTTTTGAGGCCATTGCTTGTGCAGGCGATGTGTCCTTGAAGGAGCACGAGGACTTTGACAAATATGCTATTGAGATAAGGTACGCTGCACAAATGGGTATTTACTGCAGCTGAACAGGCGGGTAGACTGTGTGTTCAGTGTATATGGGAGACGTGTATGGCAATAGGTGGGCGGTAATGCCTGCACACTTAACAGGCGCTTCGATTGAATTACTGGCATAGCA
>Ga0307943_1001980_pt1 | contig 10476 bp, 7 predicted proteins | sample OrgLakmetagen177_FD_203149 | JGI IMG/M metagenome (GOLD analysis project Ga0307943, IMG submission 203149) | Saline water microbial communities from Organic Lake, Antarctica - #177 | ecosystem: Environmental > Aquatic > Non-marine Saline and Alkaline > Saline | place: Antarctica: Organic Lake... | reverse complement strand
CTCCAGATATTTTTCCTCCTGTAGCTCCAGCACTTATTGCTGTATCGTATATTGTGTTAATCGAATCGTTAGAAATTCCACTTGCTAATTTCTTTTTATTTTCCCAACTCACCTGTAAAGGCTCTTCTATTTTTGATAAATTCCCCTTTAAGATCGCTTCCTTCATTTTATACGCCTGCTCTTTCAGTTGGTGAGAAGCATTTATTGCATCAGATCCCTTTTTCTCAAAATTGGAACGTTGAATATCTATAATTTTAGAGGACTCTCTTTGTGTTTCTGTATAAAATAACAAAAGATGAAACTCTAAATCTCTCAAAACTTGTGATTTAATTCTCAGCGGATTTACAATTACTCTGCTGTTCTCATAGAATTCCATAAAATTCATTCCTCCGAAAGTGGCAGCATATTGATCTTGCTTTCCACCCGCCATTTGTAAATCTTCACGTTCTATTTTAACTGCCAATTGAGCGATATCATATTCTCCCAGCGGTAAACCAAGCCATTCAACGAAAGCGCCAATACAAGCAACAACGAGTGTTGAAGAGGTTCCTAATCCAGAACCTGTTGGAACATCCATCGTCGTGATAATTTCACAAGGCAAGGGTTTTTTAACAAAATCCTTCACAATACGGTTATAAACACCAATTTGCAATTTTAAATCCGGAAAGTCTTCTAATTCTTCAGTTGCTTTAAATTCATGTTTCACACCATTATTTATGGCATTAATAATTACTTTATCATCGTCTCTTGGAATGATTACAACTGTTGCATGTAAATCAATTGATGCGTTTAAAACGGCACCACCAAAGCGATCTGAATAAGGAGAGACATCTGTTCCTCCACCAGCGATTCCGATTCTAAAAGGGGCTTTACTTATGTATTTCATCGTCCTTAAAGGTATTGATTTGATTGTACAAAGAAAAGATATTTTGAACCAAAATTCCCCAACTGTATTTCTTTTTTTCTTCTTTAATCTGGACAATCATGCGCTCCTCCTGGTCACCCTCGAAAAATTTCAATATCGCTTTTGCAAGTAAAGATTTATCTACCGGAACAACATATCCCACTTTTCCATCAGGACACATTTCTTTTAACCCACCCACATCTGTTACTATCATTGGTTTATTAAAATGATAAGCAATTTGAGTTACTCCACTTTGTGTAGCTGTTTTATAGGGTTGCACAACCACATCAGCGGCACAGAAATAGTATTTCACCTTAGAATCTTGTATGAATTGCTCAACATGAATAATTTTATCTTCCAGTTGGTATTTTTCAATCAATTCTAAATAAGGCTTTTTATCTGTATAATATTCACCAGCTATAATTAATTTAATTTGCTTGTCTTTCAGCACTTTTTCGGCAAAAGCTTCCAATAATATATCCAACCCTTTATAATCGCGAATAAGCCCAAAAAATAACATATATTTATATTCAGGAGCTAATTTTAGATACTTCTGTGCGGCTTTTTGACTCACCTCTTCACCAAAATTATCAAAGATAGGATGTGGCGAAATAAGTCTCGGTTTTTTAGTATCAAATTGAGATAGATCATCATGTACTTTTTCAGACATGGCAATGAATCCATCAATTGGTTTTATAAAATATTGGGTAAAACTTCTATCTCCAATTCGGGATTCATGTGGAATCATATTATCGAGAATTGAAATAACTTTGGTATGCTTGTTCTTTTTAACTTGTCTTAATATTGTCCCAAAACAAGGACCCATAAAAGGAAGCCAATATTTACATATGATAATATCCGGCTTTATTTTTCTAATTTCATTTCCAACCTTCAACCAATTCAGAGGGTTCACTGAACTAATTACCCTTTCTATATCGAGTTTATAAGCGGGTTCTTCTTCAACAAACTGAGATTTACCAGGAAACAAAAAAGATGGATATTGTAAACTAAAAGTATAAATTTTAACTGTATGCCCTTCCTCTTCAAAAGCTCTTGCTAAACGTTCATTGTACGCAGCTAAACCGCCTCTATAAGGATATGCTGGACCAATAATTACAATATTCATATAAAAGTTAAAATTACTATTTGCTTTACTATTTTTGGAGAATGTTGCTTAAAAACCTCCATTGACAAAAATCATGATTTTTTTTCATAAAAGAACTAAAATATGGGGGAAATGTGGTTGGATAGCAACAGAATTGATGAAAACTCCTTACTCAAAACTCACTACTCTCTGCTCTACACTGATTACTCACCACTCATTCATGAATTATCATTTCAAAGACATCAAAATCCACGAATATCCTTAATTTTATACAATGAAATTAATTTAAAAAAAACATGATAAAAAAGGTAGCAGTAATAGGTGCAGGTACAATGGGGAATGGAATTGCTCACGTTTTCGCACAATTTGGATACAAAGTATCTATAGTTGATATTTCACAAGATTCATTAGACAAAGGAATAGCAACGATTGAGAAAAATCTTGATCGCATGGTGAGTAAAGAAAAAATAAGTCCAGAAGACAAAGCTTCGACATTGGGTCGTTTATCAACGTTTACCTCAACAGAAGAAGGCGTTAAAACTGCAGATTTAATTGTAGAAGCAGCAACAGAAAACGAAAGTTTGAAGTATAAAATCTTTGAACAATTAGATAAAGTGGCAAAACCAGAAGCGATCCTTGCTACCAACACTTCTTCTATCTCCATCACAAAAATTGCAGCAGTAACTTCGCGTCCTGACAAAGTAATTGGAATGCACTTTATGAATCCAGTTCCAGTCATGAAATTGGTTGAAATTATTCGTGGTTATTCAACTTCTGATGAAGTTACAGATTTAATCATGGAGACTTCAAAATCTTTGAAGAAAACACCTGTTGAAGTAAACGATTATCCAGGATTCGTAGCAAACCGAATTTTAATGCCAATGATTAACGAAGCAATCATTACATTAAATGAAGGAGTTGCTGGAGTTGATGAAATCGACACAGTAATGAAATTAGGTATGGCACATCCAATGGGACCGCTTCAACTAGCAGATTTTATTGGATTAGATGTTTGTTTAGCAATTATGGAAGTATTGCACAATGGTTTAGGAAGTCCTAAATATGCTCCCTGCCCTCTACTTATAAATATGGTTGCAGCAGGTAAAAAAGGAGTTAAATCTGGAGAAGGATTTTATGACTGGAGTCATGGGACGAAGGATTTGATCGTTGCTGATAACTTCAAGAAGTAGTCTGTATAGAAATTTCGTTACCGGCGTTGTACTTTATTTTTAAAAAAGTCATTGACAAAAGTCAACTCCTTATGTTTAAAAATAAAGCACGCCTTGTTAACGAAATTTCTATTTCATGCTTTAACTTAACGCATGATTTTTTTTAAGGTTTTTTTGGGAAAAAGTAACTTAAGCTCCGCTTTTGTAACTTTTTCCCACCTATTCACATAGGATACATGTAATTCCAATGGATTGAAACGTCGAGGAATAGCTTTTCTCTTATTCCTCAAAGATAAAAGCAATCCCAATTGACAAACTAATTTCATTAGCAACATCGATCCTTCTTACATTTTGAAATTTCGCTTTTTTTTTGAATCTTTGAATTATATTGATTAATTTATTTGGTACAAATTGTGTAACAAAATCAATTCTTAAACGTTATTAAACCATGAAATTTATTGTTTTACTAATTATTTTCACTTTAACTTCAGCTAATTTATTCTCTCAAAAGAATGAAGAAAAGTTGCGAGAAAAAGAAAATGAACTTTCTCTAATTCTTAACGAATTAAGAACTATAAAGGGTGACGATGAAATAGATAAACTCAATGAAAAGTTTACAAAAGAATTTGGAAAAGCTTTAGAAATAGATGGCGCTTTTGACTTTCCATTTGCATCGCTTAAAACGATAGGGAAAATTCATTCACAGGATAATTTGGTTCGCGTAATTACTTGGAATATTCAATACGAAGATTTATCACACAATTACTTCTCTTTTATTATGAAAAAAGATGAGAAAAGAGAACGTGTTTACATTACAGAACTCCAGCGTAAAAAGCAACCATTTAGTATGATTCAAGAGGAAAGCGTGACAGATAAAAACTGGTACGGCGCTTTATATTACGAGATCATTGATGTAGAACGCAGAAATAGAATGTACTACACTTTATTGGGGTATGATGCAAACAATCAAAGCAGTTCAATTAAGTTAATTGATGTTTTATATTTTACTGGTAACAAGCCTAATTTCGGTTATCCTTTTTTCGATACCAAAGAAGGTCGTTCAAGAAGAATTATTCTTGAGCATGCGAACAAAGCAACAATATCTTTAAAATATGATTCAGAAAGAGATAAAATAATTTTTGATCATTTAACACCTCAATCTCCGGGCTTGAAAGAGTTTCGATCTCATTATATTCCTGATATGTCTTATGATGCTTTTAGTTGGGATGGAAAACAATGGGTTTTAGAAGAAGATATTATTGCTATCAATAAAAAAGCATCTGATGAAGTTGAATTGAAGGCTTATAATTCAGAACTAGATTCTGTAGTTACAATTCCAGTTAAAAAGAAATGGATAAATCCTGAAGATCCAAACTCAGCAATAAGTGGAGGTAGACATCAAGCTATTACTCCTGAAGATCTTGGAGAAGGAAAGAAAAAATCAAAGAAGAAAAAAGAAAAAATAGACCCTCAATCTGGAATGAGTCATGAAGGTGTAAGTTATTCTAATATAAAAGGTAATAAAAAAAGAAAAAGGAGAAGAAATAAATAAATAAAATACAAATGATTCATAAACTGTTAAAAAAATCTGAACAATGAATCTCTATTTGTTTTTCACTAGTTTTGAACAAAGTATATCAATATGAGGAATTTTTTATCACTAATTGTAATAATTCTAATCACATATAGTGCAAAGGCACAGCAAGAACCTAAACCCTATACTTTAATGGTAGGGTTATCTTGGAATGCAATAGATGATGATGGAAGTCCTTATAAAAACCTTATCGACTTTGGAACTAGATGGAACATGCTTCCTATTCCAACAAGTGTAAGTTTTGATTATTACCTTGCTAATGGAATGAGCGTAGAATCGATATCAAGCTTTAATCGTTTCATAGGTTCAAATATTGTGAATACAAAAAGGAATGAATCGGGTATCATTTTTAATACTGATTTAAATTTTAAGTTCAGTTTTGGTTACTTAACTCGAAAGCCTTATTTTGATCCTTTTATATTTGTAGGTGCAAGTTATACTATGCGACCGATTGCTAGAATAGAAACTATGTTTTCTCCAAACATTGGAGCTGGAATCAATATTATGTTTAGTGAAACTATTGGAATCCAATTAAGAACTGCTGCTAAAATTGCAGTTTACCCTGTGATTTACAAACATGAATCGAACTATTTACATCATCATGCGGGAATAATTTATAGATTTGGTTCACAAAACTATTCAGGTCGTTTTAGAGGCAAAAAATACGGTTGGACTAAGAAAAAAAGATACAAGTTTAGGTAGTGAAAAGAACTTCACCTTATTTTAAACGCTATTTATGTTGTAAGTACATATGGCATATTAATAATACGAGAATATCATTTGCAAATAATTTTAGTCTCCTATTTAAAATAAAAACACTTATTTTAACGTTTTAATCTTTCCAAACCGCTGCAATTTAACAAGAGGAAAGATAAGCGCTACCAGTAGATATTTTTTAAGTTTTAAGCGCTACAGACAAAGTGTATAGCAACCAAAAAAGAAGAGTAAACAATACTTCCACACAACCGCATTACTGTCATCTAGGCTTTATTCATTCGTTAAAATCAAATAAAAATACCTACCTTTGTTATATAAAAATTTTATCAATATGTCAAAAAATACAGTCCTTAAAGAGGAACCCAATAAAATAGATTTCGAAGACTTCAAAAAAGAGGTAATTACTGATTATGAATTGGCATGTATTTCTCGTGAAGCGTCTTTGTTAGGTAGACGTGAAGTACTTACAGGAAAAGCTAAATTTGGTATTTTCGGTGATGGTAAAGAAGTCGCTCAAATTGCATTAGCAAAACAGTTTAAAGATGGTGATTTTAGATCAGGTTATTACCGTGATCAAACAATCATGATGGCTATTGACCAATTGAATGTTCAACAGTATTTTGCTGCTTTATATGCAGAAACCGATGAAACGTTAGAACCTGCTTCTGGTGGTCGTCAAATGGGTGGACATTATTCTACACGTAATATTGACGAAAACGGTGAGTGGAAAAATCTGATGGCACAGAAGAACAGTTCTGCAGACATCTCACCTACTGCTGGACAAATGTCTAGATTATTAGGATTAGCACAAGCATCGAAGATTTACCGTCAACACGATGAACTTAAAAACATAGAAAAATTTGACTCATTTTCAAATGGTGGAAATGAAGTTGCATTTGGTACAATTGGTGACGCCAGTACATCGGAAGGCCCTTTTTGGGAAACAATGAATGCTGCCGGAGTTTTACAAGTACCAATGGTAATGTCAGTTTGGGATGATGGTTATGGTATTTCTGTTGCTAAAGAATTCCAAACCATTAAAGAAAGTATCTCTGAAGCTTTATCTGGATTCCAACGTACGGATGAAAAAAAAGGCTTTGAAATCTTTAAAACGAAGGGATGGGATTATCCTCACCTTTGTGCGACTTACGAAAAAGCAGTGCGTTTAGCACGTGAAGAGCATGTTCCTGTATTGGTACATGTTGAAGAAGTTAATCAGCCTCAAGGCCACTCTACTTCTGGTTCACACGAAAGATATAAATCTCCGGAGCGCATGCAATGGGAGAAAGATTTTGACGCAGTAACTAGGTTTAAAGAATTCATTCTTAATTTCAAAGGAGAAAACGGAGAAACACTTGCATCAGCTGAAGAGCTAGAAGGAATCGAAAAAGAAGCGAAAAAATCTGTAATGAGTCAGAAAAAGGCTGCTTGGGCTGATTTTAGAAAAGGAACAGGTGCTGACTTTGATGCTGGAATTCAATTAATGAAGAATGTCGCCAGTGAAAGTCCAAATGGGAATTTCATCAATAAGGAAATTGAAACTTTAGAAAAAGAGTTTGAACCAATCAGAAAAAATGTTTTCAATACGTTAAATAAAATTTTGCGTTTGGTAAGAGGAGAAAACGGTTCGGCGAGAACTCAACTTATCAGTTGGTACAAAGGAAAATTAGAAGAAAATAGAGCCCGTTATGGTTCTCATCTTCATTCTGCTTCAAAATATGCAGTAGAAAACATTGAAGGAATCGCACCAACTTATGGTGACGAGAATAAAATAGATGATGGACGTGTTATTTTACGTGATAACTTTATGAAGTTATTCGAAAAGTATCCTGAAATCATTACATTCGGAGAGGATACCGGAAAAATTGGTGGTGTAAACCAATCCATGGAGGGAATGCAAGACAAGTTTGGTGAATTGCGTGTTTCAGATACTGGAATTCGTGAAAACACTATTCTTGGGCAAGGAATTGGAATGGCAATGCGTGGTTTGCGTCCGATCGCTGAAATACAATACTTAGATTACCTTTTGTATGCAATCCAAGTTATATCTGATGATTTAGCAACTTTACAGTACAGAACAAAAGGTGGACAAAAAGCACCTGTGATTATTCGTACTCGTGGACACCGTTTAGAAGGTATTTGGCATTCAGGTAGTCCAATGGGAATGATTATTAATGCTGCACGTGGAATCCATGTTTGTGTTCCAAAAAATATGACACAAGCTGCTGGAATGTATAACACATTGATTGAATCGGATGAGCCAGCATTAGTTATTGAGCCATTAAACGGATACCGTGTAAAAGAGCCTGTTCCAACAAATTTAGGAGAATACAGAATTCAATTGGGTAAAGTTGATGTTGTTAAAGAAGGAAATGATTTAACTTTAGTTAGTTATGGTTCTACATTTAACATTGCAGCTGAGGCAGTAAAAGAATTGGAGAAGACGGGTGTTAGCGTTGAATTAATTGATGTTCAAACATTGCTACCTTTCGATTTAGAACATAGAATTTCTAAGTCAATAGAAAAAACAAGTCGTTTAATGATTGTTGACGAAGATGTATCAAGCGGAGCATCAGCCTATATATTAGATCAAATTTTAGTGAAGCAAAAAGCTTACTATTTATTGGACAGCGAACCTGTCACAGTGAGCGCAAACGACCACCGTCCATCTTATGGAACGGATGGAGATTACTTCTCTAAACCAAATATTGATGATATTTATGCGGCTGCATATAATTTAATGCATGAGGCAAATCCAAAAGAGTTTCCTTCTTTTTTGGATTAACATATAAATAGTTAAGAATTCTTGAAAAAGGGCGTTTCAAATGGGACGCCCTTTTTTTGGTTAATATTTAAAATAATGTAACCTCGAGATAAAATCTCTCCGTAGCGTTGTGAGCCAAGGATTGTTTTCAAATTAGTATTCAAAAAAGGAAGACGCGAATCACTTTTAAATTATTTCACAAGCTATCTCTTTTTAATTCGAAGGAAATTCTGAATTCCCCTCTCTTTCATAAATAAAAGATCTTCCTCTACATTTTGAACGAATAATGACTTTGGCTGTACAGCATAAAATTCAGATCTAGTTGAATAACAGATAGCGGTTTTCAAACAATCGACTAGTCTTTTCTACTAACTTTGTATTAGTGTTTTAGAATTAAACAATAGGCACGATATTCGATATAAAATGTGCTTATAAATCCATATAAATGATGAAGATTTACAACAAATACCTGCTCCTTCTCCCTTTCCTCCTGTTCTGCTCCTATTTCTCTCTCTCTCAACAAGATAAAAAAGGACAATTGCCATTTAAAACGGTAATTGCTTCAGATACAATTTTCAATAAAAAGGAAATTATCATTCGGAATGGTGCAAAAGATACTTTAGAAATTTCTGATTTTAAAAATGGAAAATTACAAGGTAAGCAAATATTGTTTTTTGATAATGGAGAAATTAAGCGCATTGCCAATTATAAAGATGGTTTAATAAAGGGTAAAGTAGAGTATTACGTTCAAAATAATCATCAGATTATTCGAGTTGAACATTTTAAAGCTATTCAAAAAGATAGTATTTCGGTATTGCATGGAAAAACTACATCAAATTATCAAAATGGTGGAATTAGAGAACAGTATATTTATAAAAATGGTAGAAAAAATGGAAAATACACAATCTATCAGCAAAGTGGAAACGTTAAAGAGAAAGGTAAATATGAAGAGGATTTGAACATTGGAAATAAACTTACTTATGGAAATAATGGAAATTTACAAAAAGATGAAAATTATATCATCATTGATAATCCTGACTATAAAGATGTAATTTCTAATGATGAAACTAAAGCCAATGATAATTCATACACCAGAAAGGAAATTAGAATTGAACCCAAGAAACTTTCTGTTTTGGGTGGTAAAGCAAAATACTATTATTACAACGGATTAATTTCAGCAGATTTTCAATTCAAAAAAGGTCTTAAAGATGGCACCTGTAAAGAATATCATCAAGACCAAAACAACAGATTAAAATCATCAATGGAATTTAAAAATGGGCTACAACATGGCTCTTTTATTAATTACAAATCAGATGGAAGTATTGAGAGAAAAGGTATTTTTTATCGAGAAATAAAAGTTGGTGATACTGTTTATAAGAATGTTTATGATGGTGAAATCAGAGTTTACACAAGTGCAGGTAGACTTCAACGTATCCAAAATTGGGAGTATTTCATGCAAAATGGTGTTCAAGAAGATTATTCCTATTCTACAGGGAAATTGTCTCATCGAATGTACTTTAAAGACAACTTAAAATCTGGAATTGAAGAAAGATTTGATGCCGAAGATTTAAAAAGATACGAAGCCCATTTTGAAATCGTTGAAATTGATGGAAAAAGAATATCGCAGCAAACAGGAATAGAAACTTCTTGGGACAAAGGGAAGATTAGATCTGTAACTTTATGGAGAAATGGGAAGAGAGAAGGGATTTCAAAATCTTATTATGAAAATGGAGGAGTCGAAAGAGTAATGAATTACTCAAATGGCGAACTCGATGGTTTATACAGAACTTACTATGAGAATGGTCAACTGAAAGAAGATTATATGTATCACCGCCTATATAATACACGTAAACATATTGGTTGGAATAAAATATTTAACGAATCTGGGGAATTAACCAGAATATTTCATGCCCAAGGAAATGATAAAAATAACATTGGATTAAATTTTGAGAATGGACAACTAATAGAATTAGGAGTATCAGATGGATTTTCACTTTCTGTTTCTGATACCCGGAAAATCGAAAATATAAATTGGCAAAAGCAAGGAAGACCATTTTTTGGATATCACACTTTTACTAATGGAAAACTAAGAAAAGTAACATTTGATGCAGATCGATATAACCAAACAACAGCAAATTTCACAAGTAACGGTCAACTAATCCAAGTTTACACCAATACCGGTAATTCTGTTGAAAAGAAAAGTATAGACAGTATTGCTAAAAT
>Ga0307943_1001979_pt1 | contig 10476 bp, 10 predicted proteins | sample OrgLakmetagen177_FD_203149 | JGI IMG/M metagenome (GOLD analysis project Ga0307943, IMG submission 203149) | Saline water microbial communities from Organic Lake, Antarctica - #177 | ecosystem: Environmental > Aquatic > Non-marine Saline and Alkaline > Saline | place: Antarctica: Organic Lake... | reverse complement strand
CTAATACTTTTTTCTCAAATTCTGATTGTTCTACTTTTTTCATCTCTATCTAAATTTTAAAAGGTTTAATTTAATAAATTTTAGACAGAGTTTAGATTACACCCTCCAAAACTCGAAATTTTGAGCTTTCAACTTAGATTACAAAACCAAAAACATGAAACGGATTCAATTCTATTTGTTAATGGAATCCATCATTTCTTTATATTGATAAACTTGGGTGCCCTCTGGATTCTTTTTAGCTGCAATCATCATAGATTTAGCTACATCTTTGGCCTGAATTGGTTTTACATTGGTGGGTAGTAAAAATGAAAAGGCATTCATTAAAAATTTTGCAGTGAGTTCTCCTAATCTAAATTCATCTCGATTTCCCAATAAAATTGAAGGCCTAAAAATAGCAAGCGATGGAATGGATAATTCTTGTAAGCAGTCTTCCACTTCTCCTTTCAGTTTTGTGTAAAAATTAGAACTGCTGCTATTTGCGCCGTAAGAAGACACCAATACAAATTGCTTGCATCCTTTTCCTAATCCAAATTTAGCTGCATTTACAGGAATATCATAATCTACTTTTCGGTATTTACTTTTATCTCCTCTTGCTTTTTTATTGGTTGTACCAACGGCACAGAAAATAATGCTTCCCGCTAAAATTTCAGATTGAAAAGCAGCTTCATCTTCAAAATCGATAATTGCTGTTTTTACTTTAGGATGTTTAAAATCTACTTCTCTCCTTACTAATATTTTGATTTCTGAAAAGGCCTCATCTTCTATCAAAAGTTCCAACAGTTCACTTCCTATAAGTCCTGTTGCTCCAATTAGCGTTGCTTTTAAATCTTGCATAATTATATTTATATTTTAAATAAACTGAGTTTCAATATACAAAACATCTTTCAGGTTCTAGTTAAATAGGTCAAATTCAATACTCACATCAAGCAATTCAATTATAAACCCAGAAAAACATGCTGCAATAAAAAAGGCTGCGGCAGAAAATCTGCCACAACCTTTACATAATAGTATTGGTTCACTATGAAGTTTGCTTACAAAACAGGTAGTAAGACTTGGTCTATTACATGAATTACTCCATTTGTTGCTTGTACATCTGGAATGACCATATTTGCAGGAGCTTGGTTTCCTTGACCGGTTATACCAAGTGTCCCATTCATATATGGTCCATACATTAATGCGTCTCCACCTAATGGTGCAGTGTTTCCTTCAAACATTTCTGAAGTAAATTTTCCACCATCATTCACCACATGATTTAGTAACACACTGGCTACAACGTCTTGAGGCAATTGTCTTATATCTGAAGGAACTTCAAAGGTTAATCCCAATGCGGCACCTAAATCTTTAAAAGCCTGGTCAGTTGGAGCAAATACTGTAAAGGATGGGCTACCTTCAGAAGCTGTCAATGCTTCGGCTAATTCGGCATATAAAACAGCTTCCACTAAAAAGGTAAGCTCTGGTGTAATAAAAACATCTGCATTTTGAAGTGCTAAAGCAGACTGTACTATGTCTCCTCCTGTGGCAATCATCACTTTGTCAATAACATGTACCGTTCCATTACTTGCTGGCACATCGGTTGCTAGTATTTTTGAACCATTGATAAACAATTCTCCATCTCTTTCTACAAACCTTCTATTTAATCCTAGTAAGGAAGAAGCAGGTTGATCCGTACTTAATTGTGAACCCATTAAGTCTCCATTTGAGGTATGGTAAAGTAAAGTGTTGGTTAAAAACCCATCTTGTAAAACCCCTAAGGTTTCAGAATTTAATCCCAAACGACTAAAAGCATCGTTTGTTGGTGCAAAAACAGTGAAGTTTCCTGAAGGATCTCCTGCATTGGAATTGCTTAAGGTAATTGCTAAACCTCCTTGTATTGCAGCTGCTTCTAAAGTTGAAAAGTCTGAATTGGAAACGGCTATATTTGCTATTGAAGGTGTTTCATCTTCGTAATCTGAGCTAGACTCACATGAGGTAAAACCGATGATAAGTGCTAGTGCTAATGCTGTATTTAAAAATATTGATTTCATAAGTTTGTTGTTTTTAAAATGAATAATTAAGACCTAAGTAGAAACCTGTTGCTGTACCGATGTTTCTACCATCTACAATTTGAGAAAAGCCTCCACTCGCTCCGAAGTCTTTGTATATTGGAGCAAATAGATTTACTCCTATTCTAGTATAGCTTACTTCGGTTGCAGGAAAAAATCCTTGAAAACCTTCGCCTAGAATATCAACTCCAGAAGTTGACTTTTGTGCTCCGATGAATACATCTCCATAAAATTTTTCAGCGGCGTAACCAATTTTCAATTGACTCAAAATGGCATCTGGTACATCTTCAGATCGCAAGCTATAGCCCAACTGACCTGTTGCAAATACGCCATTATTCAATTTGAAAGTAGCAATACCTACCGTGTTTACTCGTGTAGACTGGTTACCAATTGCAAGAATAGATTGGAGTCCTTCATCAACTTCATAAGAAGATAGTGGTGTTTCCAAACCTAAATTACCCATCAAACTTAAGGATGAACCTGAAAAATTGAATTCCTTAATCAAGTATTTCAAATTTAAACTCAGGTCTTGTAAACCATCTCGTTTATTTTCAAAACCATTTTCAGCTAAAGTTGCTGATGTTGCTTCTCCCTCAGATTGAATGTAAGGAATGTTAATCGAAATTGTAAATCGATCAGATAATCCATATTCGCCATAAAGATTATAGCTATTGATGGAAACTTCATTAAAGACCGGTACGCCGTCTATTTCTGAAGGTACAAGTAATACTTTATCATAGCTTTCTGAGCTAGAAGAAAAAGATACTACACCTTCTTTTGCTGGTTTCATAAAACCAGATACGCCTGTTTGCGAAAATGCTGCTGAGCTCATTAGGCACGCTAGCAAAAATAAATTTAAATGTTTCATAAGTTATGTTCTTTGGCTTACTTACGAGAAAAAATTAAGTAGGGTTCACAATGAACCAAAAAAAAATATTCTTCGTATGTAATATAAAGCACCCATGAAGCAGATACTCCTTATTATAATCTTTGCCTTTACTATAAGTAACCAATATGTGAAAACCTATTACGATAATGCTCAGTTGAAAAGTCAAGGTTGGATAAAAGATAATCAGAAAACAAATTACTGGCATTACTATTATAGTAATGGTGCTAAAAAAGCAGAAGGACATTATAGAGCAGATAAGAAAATAAATTTTTGGTCTTATTATAATGACAAAGGAAAATTAATTGAAGAAGGACACTATAAAGAAGGAGCTAAACATGGATGGTGGAAATTTCACCGCGGAGACACACTTGTTGAAATAAAATACCAAGATTCAAAAAAAACAGGTTTAGCCATTTTAAAATTAAACAGTAAAATCGTGAAAGCAGAATATTATAAAAATGGCCTGAAAACAGATGAATGGCTTACCTTAGCAGATTTTAAAAAAGAATACCCTCGCATCAATGATTAATTCCTATTCTATTCGCGTTATCATTCCAGCTTTTAATGAAGAAGCCTCCATTGGGAAGGTCATCCAAGACATTCCTTCTGAAGTAGATGAAATTATAGTTGTTAGCAATCGCTCTACAGACAAAACAGAAGAAGTAGCTAGAAAAAATAAAGCGACGGTTTTATCTGAACCTAGACGGGGTTATGGTTATGCTTGTTTAAAAGGAATGGAATACCTTAAATCAAATTCTTTGAAAACAGATATCGTGGTTTTCTTAGATGGTGATTATAGTGATTTTCCTCAGGAAATGATATCAATTTTAAACCCCATTATTTATGAAGATTACGATTTTGTGGTTGGTTCTAGGTCTCCTAAATATAGAGAAAAAGGGTCTATGACCTTTCCTCAGGTTTTTGGAAATTGGTTAGCTACTAATTTAATGCGAATGATATGGAATTCTACATTTACAGATTTAGGACCATTTAGAGCTATCTCCTACCCTGCTCTATTGAAGCTAGAAATGGAAGACAAAACCTATGGTTGGACAGTAGAAATGCAACTGAAAGCCCTTAAGCAAAAACTCAACTACACCGAAGTTGATGTGCATTACAGAAATAGAATTGGAACCTCAAAGGTTTCAGGAACGTTTAAAGGTGCTATATTTGCAGGCGTAAAAATTATAGGTTGGATTGTTAAATATGCTTTTAAATAGATGATGAAATACGTTGTAATTTTTATATACGCTTTTGCCTTACTAAATGTATTTGTATACAGTTTAGCCCAATTGAATTTGTTGTTTAATTTCAAAAAAAAGAAAAGTGCTAGTCGACCTAAAAGAGTATACGATACTTGGCCAAAAGTAACCGTTCAACTTCCCATTTACAATGAAGCCTACGTTGTTGAACGACTGATACACAACATCGTTCAGTTTGACTATCCTAAGCAATTACTTGAAATACAAGTGCTTGATGACTCTACAGACGAATCTTTTGCAGTAACTCAAAATTTAATTGAGCACTACCAAAAACAAGGCATCAACATAAAACACATTACCCGAAAAAATCGCGAAGGCTTTAAAGCTGGTGCGTTAAAAGAAGGATTAAAACAAGCAGAAGGTGAATTTGTAGCCATTTTTGATGCAGATTTTTTACCTAAATCAGATTGGTTAAAACAGACTTTACCCCATTTTTACAATGATAAAATTGGTGTAGTGCAAACCCGTTGGGGTCATCTTAACCGCAACGATAGTTTACTGACCAGAATACAAGCTTTTGCTTTAGATTTTCATTTTACTATTGAACAAGTAGGTAGAAATGTAGGCAAGCACTTTATCAATTTTAATGGGACAGCAGGAATCTGGCGAACTTCTTGTATTTATGATGCAGGAAACTGGCAGGGAGATACCTTAACCGAAGATTTAGATTTAAGCTACAGAGCTCAGCTCAAGGGTTGGGAATTTGTGTACTTAAAAGATGTAGTTACTCCAGCTGAATTGCCGGTTATTATGAGCGCAGCTCGCTCTCAACAATTTAGATGGAACAAAGGCGCCGCTGAAAACTTTGGTAAAAATTTTAAACGGGTTTTCTTGGATACTACCATTTCCAAAACCTCCAAACTGCATAGTTTTTACCACTTGTTAAATAGTAGTATGTTTATGGTCATTCTTGCGTTAGCGGTTTTAAGTATTCCTGTGTTGTACATCAAATTTGCGAATCCCGAATTAAAATATATTTTTTGGGGATTAAGCGGACTTGGTATAAGCACTATATTTTTCATTATTGCCTATTGGTATAGTTTTACTTCTCTTTTCGGAAAATCTTTTAAGGGCTTTTTCAAGTTTTTGGGTCTATTTATCCTTTTCTTTTCAGTGGCTATGGGATTATCTTTACACAATTCCATTGCAGTATTAGAAGGACATTTCAAAAAGAAATCTGCATTTATTAGAACACCTAAATTCAACACAATCCTAAAAGGAAACACATACATCAATAAAGAGTTCAATGCCACTCACGTCATAGAATTCCTATTGTTTATCTATTTTGGATACGGAATTTACAGTGCTTTTGAAACCAATGACTTTGGTTTAATTATATTTCATTTGATGCTGTTTTTTGGTTTTGGTTTTATCTCTTTTAAAACCTTGTTTTCTCGGTATTAATGTAAGGTTTCGTATTCTTGCTGAAAAACTTCTTCAAAATTAATTTTTTAAAGGTTTTTTCATATTTACTTGCACTTGATAACACACATACAAGCCTTATCAATGAAATATAAAGACTTTTCAGTTTTTCAGTAGACCCTCCTTAGACCCTTTGTTTAAAATATTTGACCACTCCAATATCATGTTGACTAAAAATTGGTTTTTGCATTGTAAATAAGCAACCTTTTGAAATGATTTCTGCTATTTGTTTAAAGCACAGGTTCAGAGTTAATTCAAACTCAAAACTTATTAGAGAAAATTTGATTCTAAAAAACATCTCTATCTAAAAACTCATAAAGTTTTAAATTTACAGTTTTTAAACTGCAACTTAGCTACCTTTCAAAAGTGAGATTTATTAATATTTATCTACTTTTGCTAGGTTTTGCATGAAACACAAAAAGTATAGAGCAACACTATGGAAACTATAAAGAAAATTTTAGAGTTCGAAATTATAAGCATTGGCGAGTATAAGCTTAAGGTTATTTCATTACTCATTATTGTATTAATTGTAGCTATAACGAAGTTACTTTTATGGCTAATTAAAAGATCTATCTTTCGAAAAAAGAATTTTAAAAAATTTAATGAAGGTAATTCTTATGCTTCTTTTCAATTGATAAAGTATGTTGTTTGGGTAGTTGCAGCAGGTCTTATTCTTGAAACTTTTGGAGTAAAAGTTACCATTTTGATTGCGGGTTCTGCTGCCTTACTTGTTGGTATTGGTTTAGGCTTACAACAAACTTTTAATGATGTAATTTCAGGGATAATTTTACTTTCAGAAAAATCTATTAAAATTGAAGATATTCTTGAAATTGATGGTGATGTAGTAAAAATACAAGAAATAGGTTTACGAACGTCTAAGGGTTTAAACACAGATGATATTTCAATCATAATTCCGAATTCTCTAATTACAAACGACAAGGTGATTAATTGGAGTCACCAAACCCGAAAAACTCGATTTAGAATTGATGTGGGTGTGGCATATGGAAGTGATGTTGATTTAGTTCTTCAGATACTTGAAGCAAGTGCTTTAGAGCATCCTGATATTTTCGAAAAGGAACTTATTGATGCAAGGTTGGTTAACTTCGGAAATTCGTCATTGGATTTTCAAATTCTATTTTTCAGTAAAAATATTTTTAGAATAAATAAGGTGAAAAGTGATATCAGAAGAATTATTACTAAGAAATTTATAGAAAACAAAATCATGATTCCATTCCCTCAAATGGATGTATACATAAAATCTAATGTGAAGAAAAGTTGATTCTTTATGAGGATTTTCCTTATAATTATAAAATAAAGAAAAAGTGATTTTACCTTATAAATTGTATGGGTAAACTAAAAAAGGAATCCAGTTCATTATGATGGTTGTATAAGATGAATTCAGTAAAATTAACATGTATTGAAAAGCGATACACAGAATAGGACTAAGTATTAGAACAATTAGCATTCACTTTTCTAATTGAAATTTCGGTAGTTTCCTAAACTCAAGGTCCAGTCGTAGGTTTTAAACTGGAGTTTTTTTGGTTTTTCTGGAGTAATACCATATTCCTTTAGGATTTTTTTTGCACCACATTTTCCACCAAAATCTGCTCGAAACCAAGACATTAAAGCCACAGTTTTGGCAGCATTTTCTTCCTTATTGTAAGTGGTTTGTTCAGTTAAATAGGTTGTGGTCATAAAATCGAGTTGCTTGTTGATGTCTTGAGCAGTACAAATAGCAATTGGCGGACAACTTTCTGCACCACAATTCAAAGCAAAATGTATTCGCCAATCTACATCATCTACTCTTAATTCTCGCTCCCATTTGGGTCTGAACCATTTTCTTAAATAACCTAAAGACCACTTGATTCTGGATTTGCGTATTAAATCATGTTCAATATTATCAAAAGACAAGGTTTCTCCAGCAATAACAACTCTTGGTTTACTGAAGAATGCACCACGATTCTTATATTCATCTGGGTTTTCCATCAAGGATATTTGAATGAAGGAATTGTAAATATTAATCCAGAATGCTTTTTTCTGTTCGTCGTTTTTCAACTGCAAAGACAAGTCTTGTAAAGTGCTTTCAGCTAAAATATCAACTTGTTTTTGATAGGATTTACCTTCTTTAATATTACTTAAAATAGTTTGAGATAGTTGCAAATAATCAGGGGTGTTTTGTCCGCTTGTTAGAGAAGTAGTCAAAATAAGTAAGAGAAAGAAACTTGATTTCATAGAATTTGAGTATTTTTAAATTATGATAAGCATAATAATTCCTGTATATAACGAGCAAAAAACCTTGCCTGAACAGCTTTCTTTTTTGCAAAAGCAAGCTGAAAAATTTCCCATTGAAATCATTATTTCAAATTCTCCAGAAACCACAGACAATAGTCCTGAGATTTGTAAAAATTTCAGTAAAGTTAGTCTATTTCAAAGTAACAAAAAAGGCAGAGCTGCTCAAATGAATTTTGGAGCTGCAAAGGCAAAAGCTAAGATTCTATTGTTTCTTCATGCAGATGTCCGTTTACCAGAAGATTTTTATGTACAAGTAACCCAAGCCATTGAGCAAGGTCATAAAATGGGTTTTTTTGCATATAAATTTGACCGAAGCACATTGATGCTAGACATCAACAGTTATTTTACAAAAACCGATGGTATTTTTGCTGGTGCAGGAGATCAATGTCAATTTTTTGAAAAGAAAACCTTTCAAGATTTAGGTGGTTTCAATGAAGACTATTGTATCATGGAAGATTTTGTAATGATTGATAAAGTGAAGAAAAGAAAAATACCTTATACCATTATACAAAGCAAAGCAACCGTAAGCGCCAGAAAATATAACAATTCCACCTGGCTACAAGTAAACCTTATTAATGGATATGTTTTCTTACTCTACAAACTAGGAACAAAACCCCTGAAATTGAGAAAGATTTACAAAGGGTTTTTACGGGAGAGCGTGTAAGAGTTCTATCTGTATTTTCAAAAACCTATAATTGATTAAGTAAAGCTAGAGCAAAAAACTGAATACTTTATCTGGTTTTTATTTTGTGGAATAAGTGAGATTTACTTTTTTGCCCCAATTCAAAGTAACCTTACTAGCATAGAAAACTAAAATCAAGCTATAACTTGTTATACTTCTTATACCCTGTGAAATTTTCAGAAATGCTTTTCTGAATTTTACAATCAACAAAAAAAACCCACAACTTTTGTTGTGGGTTTTCCTTTTGCGGAGAAAGAGGGATTAACAGAGTTGATCCCAAATCAAAGTATCCATTGCAAGCATAGAAAACCAAATCAAGCTATCGCATGTTTTGTTTTTTGTTCCTTGTAAAATTTTCAGAAACACATTCCTTAATTTTACAATCAACAAAAAAACCCACAACTTTTGTTGTGGGTTTTCCTTTTGCGGAGAAAGAGGGATTCGAACCCCCGGAGGTGTGACCCTCAACAGTTTTCAAGACTGCCGCATTCGACCACTCTGCCATTTCTCCAAAACTATAAATATGTCTTTTAAAAGATTGTAAAATTGAATTTCAATTTCAGCATATTTATCGACAAAAACTATTAGCTTTTGAGGTTGCAAATATACACCCCTTTTTTTAAATACAAAATATATTTTCGTTGTTTAATTCTTAGATTTGTATTCCTTGGTTTTAACATAGATTTCTAGGGTAAATTATGGAAAAACACATTATTTTAGTCCGATATTAAACACAAAATTACAATTCATGGAAAAGCTAAGTTTATCTATTCTTTCAATTATAATGTTAATGGCTTGTAGCAGCCATCCAAAAGAGCAAAAACAAGAAGATAAGTCAGTCTCATCGGCAGAATATGCAAAAAGCATTAGTGTTGAAGAATTAAAGGCTTATCTAACTGAAATTGCTTCAGATAAATATCAAGGTCGAGATACGGGAGAAGCCGGACAGAAAAAAGCAGCAGAATACCTTTCTTCATATTATAGTAAAAATGAAATTGGCTTCGGAAATGGAGATTCATATCTTCAAAAAATCCCGAGTAGCTACTTCAATAACAAATACAACGATTCTGAAAATGTATTAGCTTTTATTGAAGGAAGCGAAAAACCAGAGGAAATTGTTGTTCTTTCTGCACACTATGACCATGTTGGAGTAGACGATAAAGGAAACGTCTACAACGGCGCAGATGATAATGGTTCTGGAACAGTGGCTTTAATGGAAATTGCAGAAGCTTTCAACTTAGCTAAAAATCAAGGCAACGGTCCAAAAAGAAGTATTTTAATTTTACACGTTACTGGTGAAGAGAAGGGATTATTAGGCTCTAAATTTTACTCGGAAAATCCTATTTATCCTTTAAAAAATACAGTAAGTGACCTAAATATAGATATGATTGGAAGAGTTGATACCAATTATGGAAAAAAGCCTAAAGACAAACAAGAATATATTTACCTTATTGGAGCTGATCGTTTAAGTACAGAATTACATAAGATAGCGGTAACCCAAAATGAGCTATTCACCAACTTAAACTTAGACTTTTCCTACAATGCAGAAGATGAACCAATGCGATTATACTACAGAAGCGATCATTACAATTTTGCAAAAAACGGAATTCCTTCGATCTTTTTCTTTAGTGGTTTGCATGATGATTACCATAAACCAACAGATACCACTGATAAAATAAACTTTGAATTATTACAAAAACGTTCGCAATTGGTTTTTCATATAGCTTGGGAAGTTGCCAATCGAAAAGATCGTTTAATTGTAGATGGAAAGGTCGAAGAATAAGTTATTGCTAATTGCTATTAAAAATTAATTATCTATCCAAATGTCTGTTCGAGTGATTCAATGGCTACAAAAGCAATTGAATTGTATCGACAACTTTTATCTAA
>Ga0307943_1001969_pt1 | contig 10495 bp, 8 predicted proteins | sample OrgLakmetagen177_FD_203149 | JGI IMG/M metagenome (GOLD analysis project Ga0307943, IMG submission 203149) | Saline water microbial communities from Organic Lake, Antarctica - #177 | ecosystem: Environmental > Aquatic > Non-marine Saline and Alkaline > Saline | place: Antarctica: Organic Lake... | reverse complement strand
AACCATCACCGACAACCAAAATGAAGGAGAAACCTAACCGAGAAAATCAACAAAAACGCCAACCTCAGCGGCCTGAAAACCGGCCAAGGTGGTTGTCGCCCGCGGACAAGGTGGTTGACGCTCTACACTGAACCACGACTTCGACATGACAATGCCAATCCTCGTCGAGAGCCGCGTCGGTGTATCTTTCATGTTCGCTATCCGAATGAGTTGCATTTAGGATTCGGACGAGGACGAAGTCACGATAATCGTTCTTCGCGTGATCGTAGGCGCGCACGTGATACCGCCCAGCGACCTTGACGATGACATGGGGGGAGATTTTGCGAATGCTGTCCCCGCTCCGGGAATGGTAGGCGATGCTCAACACTCGACGATCCTCGATGCCTTGGATCACGAAGCGCATGACATGCTGATGGGGATCTGCCCTGAAGATGCCTGTCTGCTCGAACCTGCTCCGACCGAAAATGTCTTCCAGCCAGCGATCGATGGAAGGCATGCTCGGAAACTGGATGTCTGGGACCAGTTCGACATCGTCAATCAGTGTCAAACGACCACCGGCAGGACGGCCGTCAGGACGCTTTCTGAAGATCTCAATCATATGACGATGCTCGAAATACCTTTGAAAAGCCTCTTGATCTCGTGAAGCCGATGCTTCCGAGATGCCGAAGAACTGCTGATACCCGACCTTTTCGCGGGCACCGAAACGCCCGGCATATCTGACGCAAGCCTCTATCCATCCGAGTCTGAAATTTTGCATTCCGGCTCTCTAATAATTGCAAATTGCAAGTTTTTCAGGGTAGGCTAACAAAAAATCAATGTCTACCCTTCTGGCATTGCCACCGGAGATGCCGATGATTGAAGACTCCTCAGGAACACCAGGCAAAAAAACCTTGAAGGCTGAAGACCTCTTATCCTTCAAGGCGGTGGGTCGCCCCATTGCGCTGAATGCTGTTGCCGACGAATTCCGCCTGATGCAGGCTCAGCTAAAGACACGTTTGACGTCCAAGATCGCGGCCCGCGTCTGCGAAAAATCCGGGTCGCATCTGCTCAAGTTGGTCAGCGCACGAGCGGTGGGCGACGAGGCTTGCCTCTATATCGATTCGCCGTCTGCAAACCGCCGACCGAAGGTGCTGCCCTCGACCAATGCGCCAGACATCCCCTATTGCAAGCTGCTTTACCGCCCCTTGGAAATTATGGGCCATTCGACCCGATGCATCGTCGACGACGTCATGAACCCCGATGAGGTGTCCAAGACCATACTCGAGGCGTTCGCCCTTGTCTTTGGCCAAGACGTGCTCGACGCCATGCGTGCGGCCCTTCTCGAGCGACCGAAAACCATCACCAAGCTTGCTGCCGGCGAGTTCCCGGTCATCTTCGTGCCGCGACCCGACAACACCGATCTGCAGATCACTCCCGTCTCGCCAGCGAGTGCTTTCATGGGAATGAAGGGCGTGATCAACGCCTTGTACGAGCGCCGCAGGGCAGAAAGCGTCAAGGTTCCACATGGCGCCTTTCTCAACCAATCGATTAGTTCCAAGCCCCAGAACATTTCCGGCGCAATAGGCGGCCCACGGCGCCGCATCATGGCCTTTATGCCCCCGGTGCTGGAACAGTTCGACGCGGAGCTCCGCAGATACGTCCTTGGCGGATCCTTCCCGCGCTGGCGGGACACGGCCGTCGCAGACTGGGTATTGCGCTATGCGGACATGCTGGAGGCGGATGCGCGCTACAACGACCGCAACACCCGTACCGCGCTGGACCGGACCGCGGACCGCCTTATCCGGGATGCGAACGATTTCATCGCGGAAACACACGAGGAAGCAATCCTGGTGGCGGAAGAGATCGGGGCGGATCCTGCGTCGCTCGCCGTTTTGCCGAAGCCGGATCTCGTCCTCATCCGTCGGCGCTGGCCGGAGGATACTTTTCCCAAGGCGCGAAAGGCACTGACGAGCCCGCATTTCGACAATCGCTCGTCACGCCTGGCCACTGACGAGAAAGTTCCGTTTGCATGATCTTCTCTGCGAAAAACATCCGTGCATCCCGTGTCAACCTGCTCATGAACGACTACGCGGCGGGGTTGCCGAGTCCGCTGTCCTTCATCGGCCTGGCCGACGCGCTCATGCGTGATCTGGGGTTAACGCCGTGGAGCGGGCGCGTGATCCCCGTCCTGCATGCGGTCACGGTTTCGGACGGTCGCACGAAACCGGAGATGGAAAACAAGTCCGGCGTGTTCACCCCGATCGAAACAATGGAAGACCTGACCGGCACGGTCGAGGTGTCCCTCTTGCTTGATCTACCAGGCTGCGACAGCACGTCGGACGTCGAAGCTGCCATTATGCGTCGCCGTGTCGCCGGCGGCATCATTCAGAACGATCGGATCATGGTAACGGAGGTCACAGCCGATGGATCGGCGTTCCGGGGCTTTCGCCGGGGATACGCCATGGTCCGGCCCGAGCCCCGGGTTCCCGAACGCCTGAAAATCAGCGCCGGAGACGAGGCCAGCCTCTCGGCGATAGCAGACATGCTCCTTCCGAAGGAACGTCTCCCCGGGGCGGGATGGATCGTCCCTGTGGCCGCGGGATACCGGCTTCTCGAAGATCCGGAGACCGCACCGGCTCGGATTCGTCGGCGTGACCCGAGCCTGCCCCACGTATTCGCGGAACCGCTCCTGGGGATCGCGGAACTCGTTTCCGTGCGCAGTACGCGCCTGACCGATCTTTCCGAAGAGGGGCTGACGTTTCTGTTCTGGTCCTGGCATGCCGAGGGCGATTTCGTTCTCGGACATCCCGCCTACCTGCCCGACGCCATTCACAAGGAGGACATCGTCCATGGCTAAAGCACCCACCGGCCCGTCGTTCGAGACGGGCATGCTCGCCTATGCCCGGTCAGTTCAGATCACCGAAGGGCTCTTCTTCGCCACGAGGTCCGCGGATGAAGGGATCAAGACCCCGATCGAGGTTCACGAAAAAGGAGTGCGAGGGCAGTCTTCGGAGGACAAGGCCAAGAACCCCGGCAAGAGCAACCCGCAATCCGTGGAATACGCGGTGATCCCGCAGGGCCATGACGGCGTGGAGCTGTCCTTTTCCATTCGTTTCATGCCCCTGTCGCTTCGTCCGCATGCCTGCGGTAGCACGGAGGTCGGCGACACGCATGCGCGCCTGGCACGGGGCTACAAGGCTGCCGGTGGCTACGCGGTCCTCGCCGAACTCTTTGCCTGGAACATCGCCAATGCCCGTTTTGCCTGGCGCAACCGGTTCCAGTCGGATGACATGACCGTCACAGTCAAGTTCGAGGGCCGCGAGATCGTGTTTGATCCTTTTGCGGTCAACCTGGAGGAACCAGAAGGGACTGACGCCATGGCTAATGCACTTTCGGAGGGCAGCGCGGAGGATCTTGATGCTCTCATCATGGGCATCGCCAGGGGCCTGTCGAACGAGGACAAAGAGGCGGTCACAGTTCAGGTGCGCTGGAACGCAGCCATGGAAGCCGGTCAGGAGATCTTCCCGTCGCAGGAATATGTGCGCGATGCGAAAAAGGACGATCAATTGAGCCGCATCTACGCGAAGCTCCCAACGCGTATCGGTGACCGCACAATTGGTCAGGCCTCAATGCACAGCCAGAAGATCGGCGCCGCGCTGCGTCACATCGATATATGGCATGGCAGCGACACGCATCCGGCCGCGATTGCCGTCAACCCCTACGGAGGTGTTCAGGAAGCGAGTGATGTTCTGCGCAACGCATCCAACAACGGCGGAATAAAGAACAGCTTCTACGACCTGCGGGCCAAGGCCCAGCCGCTCCTCGACGCCGTCGAAGCCGCGGGCGGCCCGGCCGACCTTTCGGGCGATGTGCATTTCGTCATGGCCAACCTCGTGCGCGGCGGCGTTTTTGGTGCCAGTGGCAAGAAGGTGGAGGCAAACGGATGAGCGGCGAGCTGAACACGGGACAGGGGCGGTGCCAGGGAACTGCCCGCCTCCTGATCTCTCCGGTCCGGGCCGTCATCGAGCTTGGCGCGAGCGGTGACGTCCTCGCAACGACGCTGAAAGCGGTGCACCATGCCAATCGCCACGGCTCCACCGAGGACTTCATTGCCGTCGCGCTTCCCATGATGCGCATGGGGCGGAACTGCATGCTGCCTGGGCATGAGGTCGAACTGATCGGATCGGAGCGGTGTCTCTCCGCCTTTCTGGCCCTCGACGGCCTGACGTCATTGATGCGCCGCGGCATGCTAAAGCCAGCGGAAATCGACGAGGCTTTCCTCGAGCCAGGCGAGACCGGGGCTGCCTATGTGCGGGACCGCGCATGCGAGAAACACACCGCCGGCTGGCTGCGCCGGAACAAGGCGCGCGCCAAACGGCGCGGAAAGCCTTGGCAGGAGAAACGCGCCAAGCTAAAGGCAAATGACCTGTCGGTCCTTGCCTTGCACTACGGCGAATCTGTCTTGCATGTTCGCCAGATGATCGCCGAGATGTCGGACGCCCCGCTCATGGTAAGCACTTATGGATTTTCCAGCCCGACCGCCGGAGGCCAAGCTGTGCTTCCCGTCCTGCCGGACGCGGCGCGAGAGGCGCATGATGCGGCATAGGGGCGGGCCACGCCTGCTCGCGACCGATCGGGAAGGCGCGCTGTATCTCGAGCGCGCCCGCATCCGGGTCGAAGATGGACGCATCGTCTACCATATCGCCGATGACGAACACCACCGGGAGTACAACATCCCGCATGTCAACCTCGCGGTTCTGTTCATGGGACAGGGCACGTCGATCACCCAGGACGCCATGCGCCTTCTCGGTGAGGAGGGCGTGCATCTCGCGGTCACGGGCTCGGGTGGCTCACCCCTGCATATGGGCAGTCTGACGACCTACACCGCGACCCGGCATTTCCGAGAGATTCTGCCGGTCTACCAGAAGCCCGCGCGGTCTCTGGCTGCGGCGAAGACGGTTATGCGGGACCGGGCCGAGCGCATGAAGACGATCGGCGGCACCTATACCAAGCGGTTCCTTCGGGTCCGGGATGCATCGGCGCTCACGACGATCTGCCGCAAGCTCGAAGCGGATCTCGAAGACGTGGGCGACGTTCAGCAGCTGCTCGGTGTCGAGGGTCAGTTCTCCAAGGCCTGTTACGCGGAGTTCGCGCGCTTGTCGGGCCTTTCGAAAACGGGAGCCTTCAGGCGCGACGCCGGATCAGGTGGGGCGACCGACCTGAAGGACCCGGTCAGGCAGGTCAACCATCTCATCGATCATGGCAACTATCTCTGCTACGGGATGGCCGGTGCGGCGCTCTGGGCACTCGGAATTCCGCCGCACATGTCGGTCTTCCACGGCAAGACGCGGGCCGGCGGCCTTGTCTTCGATCTTGCCGACGGGTTCAAGGATGCTCTCGTCCTGCCTCTCGCCTTCGCCTCCACGGTATCGAAAAGAGACGAGATGCCCGAGAAGACGTTCCGGGCGCGTATGATCGATGCCTTCGACGACCGGGAAATCCTGAAGGAGGCCGTGGCCACGGTGAACCGAATGATCGCCGCCGGGCTTCCGAAAGCCGAGACGGGCAATGCGTGAGGTCATTGCTGTCTGCCGTTCCTCGAAGCGTGCACGTGACCGTGTCGCGCAGGTGCTCGATCGGTATTTCTGGCGGATCGGGGATCGCACGTGGCGAGGCAAAGCAACCAATGCCTGCCTGGACCGGGTGTCGCGCGAGCTTCGAAAAAAGGCCTCGCGCAACACCGCAGTGGTCATCCACGAAATCCGCAGTGCGCATGAAAGCCGCGTTCCGATCGTGCGGATCGGTGCGCGGCACGCCTTCTCCGAGACCGGAATTGCGCCCATCGCCGCGCGCCCGGCCCTGTTCAGGACGTCGCAAGACATGCACGCAGGTGAGGCCACGAGCAAGGCTGTCGTCCGGATTGCCGCCCTGTTCCATGATCTCGGGAAAGCCACCAGGCTTTTCCAGGAGAAACTGTACCGCGCTTTGAACAGAGGTGATCCGGAGGCGGACCCGGTTCGGCACGAACTGCTGTCCGCGGCGGTCTGGGACCACCTTTTCGGCAAGATACCGGACGCCGATCTGCCGACCGCCCTCGCCGATCTAACATCCGGGTCGGTCGACGCGGCCTGTGCAATGGTCGTCGACCGGCTTCGCGCCTTTGTCGTGTCCCCGGGCCGTCCGCTGGGATTCGCGTTCATGGACCGGGAAGAGAGCCTTGCACACGCCATAGGGATGCTGATCCTGACCCATCACCGTCTGCCTGAAGGCGACAGCGATCTTCTGAAAGCGCTTGCCGAACGTCATGTGCGGCCCACGGAAGGGTTCGTTGCTGCACGCGACCTGGCGATCGCGCCGGGTGTCCCTTTCTGGTACGAGCCATGGTGGATCGAAGCGCTTCGAAAGGAAGCGGCCATACTGCAACCCGACCGGTCTGTCATCGGGGTGGAAGTGTATCTGCGCGCCGCCCTGATGATGGCCGATCATTTCGGATCCTGGAAGAAACGGCCATCGGAAACAACGGCGGATCACCTGGCCAACACGATCCGAGTCGATGGTCACACAAGACCTCAGCCTGCAGACAGCCTGAGCCAACATATCCGCCGCGTATATGCCGCGTCGCGCCATGCTGTGGAACTCTTCCAGAGATACGCGGATGGGTTTCCGGCTCTCGACGAAAGCCAAGCGCCGATCAACATCGCCTTTCCGCAACCAGCCGACCATCCCCGGTTCCTGTGGCAGGCCGAAGCTACCCGCGCAGCGCGGTCTCTATGCGAAAATTCCGAGGGTGGGTTCCTTGCCTGTCTCATGGCCGGCACCGGCACGGGCAAGAGTCGGGCTGCGCCGACGATCCTCGCCGGGGCGGCGCTTGGCGACGCGCGTCCTGAAAGGCGGTACTTCCGCATGAGCCTGGGCCTCGGTTTGCGCGTTCTGGCTACCCAATCAGCCGATGAATACGTCTCGGATCTCGGCTTCAACGATCAGGACGTCTCCGTGCTCGTTGGCCAGGCGCCGCTGAGCTTCGTCCATGGCGAGGATAGTGGCGATGCCGACGGCACCGGCTCGGAGAGCCTGATCGATATTCCGGATTGGCTGAGAGTCGAAATGGCGAGGGGCAGCGTGCCAGACCCAGGGGATGAGCGGGAAGAAGACTGGCTGCGCACGCTCTCCGTCGACACAAGCCGCGGGCTGCCTGCGTTCTGCGACCGTGTGCTCGAGGCCGCCGGAGCGCGGGCCACGGCCGGGCGACAGCTCCTCACGCCGCCGGTCATGGTGGGAACCATTGACCACTTGATGGGAGTCGCGTCGCCCGTCAATTCCCGGTATCTGGTCCAGGCACTTCGAGTGGCCACGTCGGATCTGATCCTCGACGAGATCGACCAATTCGACGGTGAGGATATCGCCGCGATCGGCCGCCTCGTCTACCAGGCCGCGACTGCGGGACGGCGCGTGATCATCATGTCGGCGACGCTCACGCCGGACATCGCCGAGGCGTTGCACGCAGCCTATGGCCAGGGCTGGTCGCACTTTGCGGCTGCGCGTGGGCTGCGCGATCACGTGAACCTGCTCGTGACGGGCGATGCACTTGGCTCCTGCAAGACGAATGCCGGCGGGGAAAGTTTTGCCGAGATATTCGCGGCCAGCAGCGCCGTGACCCTCGACGCGCTTGCTGCGGCCGAGCCTGCGCGCCGGGGGGAGATTCTGCCACCCTGCGACGGGTGGCAGCCGATGCTGGACCAGGTCGATGACGCCTGCCACAGGCTGCACGACCTCAACGCCGTGGAGATCGACGGGTTCAGAGTGTCCTTCGGCATGATCCGGATGACCCGCATTGCTCATACCGCGGCTCTGGCAGCGCAGCTGCGTTCGGGCCAGATTGATGGTCGACTGCGGGTCACCCTCTGCCTGCATTCCCAGTTTCCCCGGCTCCACCGGGGTTGGATCGAGTCCCGGCTGAAAAGGGCGCTGACCCGCAAGGGTGATGATCCGGAAGCCGGCCTGCGGTCTCTGTGTCACGCAGAGGACCTTTTCAGGACGGCATCCGACACCGGAGTTCGGGAGATCGAGATCGTCCTGGTGACATCGCCGGTCATCGAGACCGGGAACGACCTGGACTTCGATTGGGCGATCCTGGATCCAATTTCGACGCGGTCGATCATTCAGGCTTCTGGTCGTGTCCGCCGGCACAGGCCGACCTTCGGCCACCACGTCAATGTTCTGATTCTGGGCCGCAGCCCGATCGCGATGCAGGACGGCAAGCTGACGAGGCCTGGCGTGGAAACGCCGTTGCCGGAAGACACGCGCGTTGCGACCCCCCACCTCGATGGCTTCGCAAGGCGCCTTTTCTCGGAACTTGCCGGAACCACCGACTTGTCGGTGATCAATGCCGCCCCGATCCTCTCGGATCAGGGAAACTTCCCGCTACGGGACGCGGAGGTGGCGGTGCGGCGGAAGCTCGTGGCGGCCGACAGGGATGCCGCGGACGCGCCGCTGGGGCGTTACATCCACCGCCTGAACGCCCGGATGACGCAACGCATGGCACGCGTGCGTCGATTTCGCAGATCCGATAAGAGTTCCATACTTTACAAGCTCGTCGGCGACGATTTCCAGAGCGCGACCTGGTACAGGGATCTTGCGCCCGGAACCCGTCAGAGTGCGCCGTGTTCGGTTAACGCTGCGACCTTCGGTCAGGGCGCGGTGCGTGGGTGCCATTTGTTCGGCTCCATCACGGAACGAGCGTGGATCGAGCTTTCGGAAGGCCATGAACTGACACCACCAAATGTGAGTCGCCTCATGCGGGTGGAAATTCCGGACTACAAGGCTGTTCCTGACCCGCCGGTGACATATACTGAGTTCACGGGGTTCACACGGGGTTCTTTCGAGGATCTTTGCGAGGCCTTTGGGAAGGCTTAGAGAATTCAAAGGCTTACCCGCGCTCTTTGAAAAGATGGTTACTGTGAAGGTCAACGCATAAGCTCTTGAGTCCGTTTTCTTCTTCGAGAAAACGGAACCTCCCCGCCGGACAGGCGGCTGAGAGACCTTATCGACACATCTTCTGGGAATAGCTTTCCCTCCCCGCCGGACAGGCGGCTGAGAGACATGCGATAGCCCGCAACAAATCGGGCAGGGCCCTCCCCGCCGGACAGGCGGCTGAGAGAAAAGTATCCGATTGGGTCGGTCGCGACCGTTACCTCCCCGCCGGACAGGCGGCTGAGAGACTCTGATCGACACGTCAGCAGGGACTAATTTCCCTCCCCGCCGGACAGGCGGCTGAGAGATCGATTGCGCGCAGGGCCCGGTACTCCTTTGCCCTCCCCGCCGGACAGGCGGCTGAGAGACGGATCCCGACCGGGCGGCGGTGTATGCGACCCCTCCCCGCCGGACAGGCGGCTGAGAGATTGGCGCGTCGATCCTCATGCCTTCGTGGATCCCTCCCCGCCGGACAGGCGGCTGAGAGAGAGATGTCGTTGCCTGCAAACCGCTCCAGCGACCTCCCCGCCGGACAGGCGGCTGAGAGACGCTCCTGTGCGCCCCGTGGAGCACATATGCCCCTCCCCGCCGGACAGGCGGCTGAGAGACGAAGCCGTCGCATCCATGTGTGAGGGCAAGGCCTCCCCGCCGGACAGGCGGCTGAGAGATCGCCGGGCGCAAGTTGGTGCCGACGCACAACCCTCCCCGCCGGACAGGCGGCTGAGAGACGACCAGATACCGGGCGAGTGTGTTGCGAGGACCTCCCCGCCGGACAGGCGGCTGAGAGAATTTTGCAGGAATTCGGGTTTTCCAAGAAAATCCTCCCCGCCGGACAGGCGGCTGAGAGACCATGTTGCCGCGCTTTATGTCCAGACCGGAGCCTCCCCGCCGGACAGGCGGCTGAGAGACCTGACATCCTGTCGGGCCGCAAGCTGTCCACCCTCCCCGCCGGACAGGCGGCTGAGAGATTGCGGATCATCACGGGCCGGCGCTGCCCCATCCTCCCCGCCGGACAGGCGGCTGAGAGAGCGGACAGGCGGCGCGACCGCCATTGGTCTTCCCTCCCCGCCGGACAGGCGGCTGAGAGATTGATGACGGGGCCGCATATATAACCACCAGCCCTCCCCGCCGGACAGGCGGCTGAGAGATGAAGACGGGCTGCGAATTCACGGCGGGTGACCCTCCCCGCCGGACAGGCGGCTGAGAGATGAAGTGGAACGCAACCGGGGCGGACGGCACCCCTCCCCGCCGGACAGGCGGCTGAGAGAATCTGGTCACACCGAAATCGCAAGGGTTTCAACCTCCCCGCCGGACAGGCGGCTGAGAGAAAGACGCGGACACGGGGGAGGTTCACTCCCTCCCTCCCCGCCGGACAGGCGGCTGAGAGAAGTCGGGCGCACAGGTCTTCCACCATGTCGCCCCTCCCCGCCGGACAGGCGGCTGAGAGAATCAAGGAAAAGGCGGATAGCGCGATGCGCCACCTCCCCGCCGGACAGGCGGCTGAGAGATTCTGGCCGATGCGGCGCATTTCGGCTTCATCCCTCCC
>Ga0307943_1001963_pt1 | contig 10510 bp, 13 predicted proteins | sample OrgLakmetagen177_FD_203149 | JGI IMG/M metagenome (GOLD analysis project Ga0307943, IMG submission 203149) | Saline water microbial communities from Organic Lake, Antarctica - #177 | ecosystem: Environmental > Aquatic > Non-marine Saline and Alkaline > Saline | place: Antarctica: Organic Lake... | reverse complement strand
ATATTGAGAACCAAGACAGGCCAACTTGATGTTGGCCGCGCTATCCATCACCACCCAAATGTTAGAGAAGCCGCTAACGCTCCGCTTGGGGCATTATGGATGGAGAATTTCGCGCATTTCGTTAAAGAATCCTTGACGTCGAAAGGTGCACCACGGGCGGCAACAGCATAGGTGATGGCACGTTCCGACGCGATTAACGCAGACAGCGCGCCATCGACCTGACTCAATAGCCACGCAGTGGCAAGACAATCTATGCTGGCCCGGTGACCTTCATAAAACCCACCGTTTTTCAGGCACAGATATTCTAGCTTGCTACTCTCATAGCCAAATTCGCGCCACGGAATATCTTTGATCGAGCATGCCCACCGCAACCGATCCAGGTGGCCGAAGCGAGCTTCAAACATACCCCTGTCAAAGCTGGCGGAATGCGCCACCACAATGGGATCGTCAGCAAAGCCTTTCACAAGGGCCTGACCATCAATGCGCTGCCCCGCTACTTTCGCATCGTCAATACCTGTCAGTTGTGTGATCAACTCGGGAATAGGTTTGCTGGGGTCTTCGTAGAAGGAAACGGCTTCGTTAATGGAAACGATAACGCCTAAATCGATATCGATTGTTGCGTGAACCAGTCCCAGTTCGATAATGCTGTCCTCGTCGGGATTGAGGCCGGTGGTCTCGACATCGAGCACCACCAGGGATCGAAGATTGTTGCCGCCCTGGGCGACAGCGATCGGAAACACGGTGTCCGGTTTCGTCCATGGAATCCGGCTAAGCAAACGGTAGTCGTCGGGAGTCCGGGTTATCTGATCAATCTCGTTCAAAGGAAACATAGTGGTGCGCCTAAAAGCAGTTAAGTGAATGTCCCAGCGGCTCGCGGTGGAGTGATCCGTAGAAAGTTTGGGCTTTATCGGTGGTCAGATGCTGGCTCACCACATCAAGAACAGCCTCCAACGGCCAAACGGTAGGAGGATTACCGCTAGCCGCTCCGGTATCCAAAGACAGCGTGTTGCCTCTGACAAAGGGTGCAGGCGTGACGTTGTGGCCGACAACAACCGCATCGATGCCGTCAACCTGCGCTTCGGTGGGCAGTGAAGCGTCCGGATCGTGCCTATCGCGGGCGATACGTCGATTCCAGATATCAGAGTCGTGGTCGAAGACACCCCACTGGCCAGAGGTCACCGCTGCATGAATAAGCCCGACGGTTCCGCGCCCACAAGGGACGCTGATCGTTAATGGCAGGGTCAGGCAGTGATTTTTAATTAAGCGGGACAGATATCCCCCATCAACATCGCGCACCCACTCGCCACCGCAATTTTCAATCCAGTGCAGATATGTAGAGGCATCCTGATTAACCAGGGCGTCGAGCATCATGTCCTCGTGGTTGCCTAATACTGCGAAAAACCAGGGGTCCGCCAATAACTCCAAGCACCCCAGGGACCGAGGGCCACGGTCTATAAGATCACCGACACAGAACAGTCGATCGCAATCTGGCCGGAAGCCTACGGTGAACAGCGTCTCGAATAAGAGATCCAGCTGTCCATGCAAATCACCAACGACGTAATCCTGCCCGGTCGTGTTCGCCGAGACGGTTCTGTTGCCATGAAAGCGTTGTTTCGGTTGTGTCATCGGATACCTCGGTCATCCTTCAGTGTGGGGCGGGAGAAAGCCCGGCTTTTCGTCATTATAGCATAATAGTATCCGCATGTAATATGTAATAAATAGTACATGGTAGACATTGCTGCATCATAATTAATATTATGATTACTCCATAAGAGGAATGGCCCACACTGAAGCAGTTGGCGTGGAACACGTGCCTGCCCTACCCCGGTACTGTGCGGTGAATTAGGCGTCGTCTCCTGCATGCCCCGCTTCCCACAAGGCCTAGAGACGCGCCAAGCAGCCGTTGCATGAACAGGCGGCAAAACCGTGGAACATCAACAAACCAGAGAACCATGATGAACGAGCACGACTTGACCACCGAATCACTGCCCAAAATGCAACAACTCCCCTGGGATGCGCCGCCTTCGTTCCGTACTGTACCCACGCACCGCGGTATCATGTGCAGGGGACCGGTACCGGGGCTGGAGGCACAATCGGATCTGGACATGGTGGCTTTATGGTTGGCGGAACGGGCAAGTGCCAGCACAAATACGGCGATGGCGTACCGCAAGGAAACGGAGCGATTTCTTTTCTGGCTGGCGGATTCTGGAAAAGTGATCAGCGATGCAACGCGAGAGGATTTTATACGGTATGCGAAATTCCTCATCGATCCAAAGCCACGGCATCAGTGGGTGGCGGATCGAAAACACCCTAGAACGTCTCCTGACTGGCGCCCGTTTACGACCGCGCTGAAACCCGACTCCGTAAAGTATTCGCTGTCGGTAATACGGGCGATGCTTGATTTCATGCACAGCAATGGCTGGCTGGCGGCTAACCCCATGCCGGAAACTCGGTACCTGGTGGCCACCACAAAAGAAGAGCCGGCATTAAAGGTGGCAAGAAGACAGCTCAGTGAGCAGCAAATGGGGCTTCTGGGCGAATTTGTTGATCGATATGAAGCAACCGAATACCCGGTAAGAAAGGAAAGAAAGAAGGATCAGCAGCCCGAGGATGGCCGACAACCTTTCATTGACCGGCGCAATCGTGTGACCCGCGCACGGCTTCGTCTGATTCTTGCGCTCGCGGGCACGCTCGGAGCCCGACAAGCGGATATCATTGAAGGATTCCTGTCGGATTTCTCGCCGGCTCCCAGCGATCTGAAAGCGGCCAGGTGGCTGTGGTATATCCCCAACGGTAAGGGACGAAAGGCTGCAACGCTGCCGGTACCGGATTGGGTTATGGATCGTGTGGTCGATCTGCGCGTAACACTTGGATTGCCGGCATACCCATCGGCCAACGAACCGCCCTACCCTATTTGCCCGGATACCCGATACATCCGGGACTCGGAACGTCCGATGCCCACACATCTGCCAGCGATCTCCCGAAGCGGTCTGTACCGACACATGCAAGACGTGTTTCACCGACTGGCCTATGCGATCGATTCCGGCGAAATGGCAGGATCTTCGGCGGACGCCCGCATTTTGCGTGATGCATCGCTGCACTGGTTACGGCATACGGCGATGAAGCGGATCACCCGTAAGACAAAAGATCTCACAATAGCCAAGCTCCTGGGCCGACATGCCAGTATTGAAACTACGGCGCTCTACGCAGAATCGAGTCTTTCCGAGCTGGCGGACGCACTATGTAGGGATTAAAGCGATCTCCTTTTAAAACATACCTTTCTGCAAACGAGACAAAGTGGTATAAACTAGGCAAAACAGGTTGGAATGCACAAAATGACCTGGATGCGACACCCTAGACAGGAGAAGTTTATGTCACCAGTAAGAGAAATGAAGGCACTCGGTCCTGAAGATCCAAAAGATCACTTCGCGAACCTGGCAATCGAAGGTTCCGATGCGCTGGATGAAATTAGAAATGAGCTAATAAGGACGCACGGTGACGGCAAGAACCGCACCGAAAAGACCTGGGGTATACAGGAAGCGGCGGTGATGGTGGGCCGCTCTGTCCCATGGCTCCGAGAAAATGACCCTGATGCGCCCAAGAATGAGGTCGGTCATGGCCGATGGACACTGGGCCGGATCAATGAGATTCGCGACAAGATTGGTACCCGGGTCACCCGTCCTGCAGGCGCAGAAACGCTTATCATTGCGTTTTCCAAGCTTAAAGGGGGTGTTGGAAACACGACCTCTTGCGCCCACTTAGCGCATTTTCTGGCCAAGATGGGGTTTCGAGTGCTGGTCATCGACTTCGATCCACAAGGGTCAATGACTCAGCTTGTCGGTGGCGTGAACCCGGACGCAAGTATCGACATGGAAGATCTGCCGAACGAGGCCCTACTCAACGATCCCAAGAGTTTGCAGTACACGATCCGCAAGACCTATTTCCATAATGTCCACCTCATCCCTGCTAATCAGATGCTTCAGGATTTAGAGCTGGGGCTGAATCAACAATTTATGAATGAAAACGATGATGAATTCGGTGTCCCTTTTCACAAACGATTGAAGGAAGGACTGGAGCCGATCAAGGACAATTACGATATGGTCCTGATTGACTGCCCGCCGAGCCAGGGGTCGTTGACCATGAACGCACTTGGCGCCGCTAACGCCCTGATCAACCCGATCCGTCCAATGTTGCTGGATCGCGCAAGCTACGTTATGTATACCCGGTCGTTATCATCATTCTACGAGTTTAATCCGGATATACAGATCAAGTATCATCGCCTGCTGATCAGCCAGTTCAAGAACGTGAAAGACCCGATAATGCAGGGTAAAGCCATCAGGAAGCTCTACGGTGACCTTGTATTGTCAAATACGATTATGGATTCTCAGGAGATAAAGAATGCATCCGGCCGATTAGAAACGGTGTACTCGCTGGACCGACCGGTAGGTGGCCGGGATTCGTACAAGCGAGCTTTGCATTCGTTGGACTCGGTATTCAGTGAAATGGTCGATGAAATATTTTATCTGTGGAACATGGAGGCGGGGAACGATGAGTAATGAAGAGACTTTTAAAACCAAAGATAAGGCGCGGTCCGCCAGACCGGTCGGTGGAATGATGGGGGCTGGTCAGCGCAGAGGGCAAGAGAAAACGTCAAAGCCGTTTGTCGCTGAAGGCGACGGGGAAAAACTGTTCGAGAAACCGAAAGAGACTGGTTCGGACTCGGCGTCCACCCCGGAACGCTTACGCGTAAGCGTGCCCTCCCCTGCCCTACCAGGTCAGGACGGTGAGCCGTATTACGCCGAGGTTCCGGTTGTAAAAATTCGTTCGTGGCGGTTCAAGGACAGAACCAGCGCGGAAATTGAAGATGATCCGGAGTTCCTGGACCTTATGGGTCGAGTGCGTGGCAATGGCGTCGTGCAGGCTATCGGTGTGCGCAAACTGGAAGAGCAGGACGGCGATATTGAATACGAAGAAATATTCGGGTTCAAGCGGCTGACAGCATCGAAGCTGCTTGGCCTGAAAACGATACCGGCCAAGGTGTTTGTCACTTTGACGGACAAGCAAGCGGCGGTACTGCAGCATGAGGAAAACACAGGGAAGTCGGACCCTTCCTATTACAGTCGCGGTTGTGCGTATTTACGATACCTCGATGCTGAAATGGCTTCTGGCCCTTATGCGTTGGCCGCGTTGCTTGGCGAAGACAAACAGAGCATGGCTAATTACGTTCGCGTGGCCAGAGAAATGCGAGAGGAGTTTAAAGAGCATCTTAAATTGCACACGTTTTCCTCAAAGGTTCTTTTCAACCTGATTTCGTTAACCCGTGACGGTGGCGGTGTTTCGCCGGAAACGATGGTTAAGAAGATCCTCGATCATAAGCAAAAATTGAACGAGAGCCCGCAGCAGGCCAGCCGGGTTCTTATACGCCTGGAGTCAGAAGTAAAGCCAGCCAGAAAAGAGCCTTCCAATACCAAAGTTCTGGAAGTGGATGGGCGCGAGGCGTTCTCCTGGAAACGCAATAAACGGGGAGCAACCATTAACGTCAGTGCCGACATTGCTAAAAAATTGGATGATGACTTGATCGAGCAGGTTCTCACGGACTTGGCGAACCGTTTGTAGACTCGTTTCGGCACCACGGAAACCGCACCCAGGAGTGCGGTTTTTATGAGCGCTTACGCGTAAGCGTTGCGGGGAGCGGTTCTTCCTTCAGCAGGCAAACCACTGAATATGGAACGCTTACGCGTAAGCGTGGGTGCAATGCCTGGCGTAAAAGTGACCACAGCAACAAGTGCTCCATGCAACGCTTACGCGTAAGCGTCCTTTCTATCTGGTTACGATCAGCCACGGCGCACGGTCCAAACGGGGTCAACTCACGAAACGGCAAATAAAGCACGCTAAGGTCCCGTCAGTGCCAGATCAACATTGCTGACGGTCTGATGCCGCATTCGGTTTTGCCCGTTAAAGACCGAGTTCGGTGTGAGAGCCTAAACGCACGAGCTGTATCACCCCGGCATTAGGCGTCCGATAAATCAACACCAGGTCGGGCTTCACGCTTGTAGTCGCGTTTGAATTTCCCGGTACGCTCAATCGTCCGCATTCAAATCCGCCATCAGTCCCTCGACGGTGGCGAACGAAGGCAAGTTGCCACGGCGCGCTTCCTTCATCGCTGCGATGGTTTCGTCATTTGGGACCAACGGCTCAAAAGGTAGCGCCTTTTCGCGGGCAACGCGGGTGAGCAGGATGCGAAAAGCATCCGACACGGTAAGCCCCATGGCCGCCAATACAACGGTCGCTTCCTCCTTGATGTGCTCGTCGATCCGAGCACGCACAACAGCATTCGCCGACATAGTTCAATCCTCCATCTTATTGAGCTACATTGTAGCCCAGCGCCCAAAATCAGACAACAGAACAGCTTGAGCCGATGCCAAGCTGAGCTACACCCTAAATAGGCGTCAGGTGCTCAGTACCAATCACGTCAGGATAGAGTGTATTTTAGTAATAGTTGGCGCTTTTTGATCGACGCTTACGTGTAAGCGTCCTTTCTTCTAACTGGGTTACGCTCTAGCGATGAAACGGCAAAGACTGCGACGCTTACGCGTAAGCGTTGGTGCAATGGCAGACGCAAAAGTGACCGCAGCAACAAACGCTCCACGCAACGCTTACGCGTAAGCGCTAGGCCCAAACCAGCACAGCTTGATGAGATAGGGCCTAACTCAATTAAGATGGTCAACTGGGTCAAGCAATCGAAGGAGTAGCTGTTGTGGGAATCGTTGATCATGTAACGGATCATCTGGCAGAAGACGAGCAGGTGGTCTATCAAACTCCCGTGAGTTGGATTGTCGTTGGGGTGCCGCTATTGTTGATGCTTCTGAGCATGATCGTTCTGAGTATCACAAATAGGCCGGATTTGTCCGGTGACCCACAGGCCATTGTAAGCAAGTTATGGAACCTTCCATTCCAGTTATTGTATTTCCCTGCGATGGCGGGTGCCGCATTCGGTGCACTCCTGCTAGTGATGGCGCTCGTCGAAAGGCTAACCACCGAAGTAACGATCACGACTCGGCGTGTGATCTACGAGACTGGACTGATATCGAGAAGGTCACGGGAAATAAACAGATCGGTGATCGAAGGCGTTGACGTATGGCAATGGATCCCTGGTCGGGTTTTAAATTATGCCACGGTAACAATTAACGGTATTGGTTCAGGTTCTCTCCAGATAAGAGCCCTGGATAATCCATGGAAATTTCGCGAACACCTGGTTAAACGTACCAGCCCAAAAACGCGACAGTGAACACCAGAAGGTTACGCTTACGTGTAAGCGCCACAAAGACCGAGCAGGGTGGGGCAGGGCAGGACGATGTTTATGCTGTGGCATCTACCTGGGTAGAGATGAAGGCTGACTGCAGGGAGTAAAGATACTTGTCCAACTCGGACCGACTGGCAAAGACGCCTTTGTGAGCACCTGATTTAACGATATCGATAACCTTTTTCACACCCGGGCTGCACTTGGAAAGTACGAGTCGCCCGTTTTTCTGTTGTAGCAGCTTCATAACTCGATCCAGCGCCGTGATACCGAACGAATCTATGTATGAAACGGCACTCACATCCAGTTCCAGTGTTTTAACGACACCGCCCTCACCATGTCGCAGAGAAACTGGGAGATGTCATCAGCATTGCGCTCAGTTATCGAGCCGGTCATTACAACGTGGGAATGCTGCTCCGGCGGGCTTGCCAATCGAATCCCCAATTCCTTGTATGAACTCATAGCGAAAACCCCAGCGTTAACAATGTTTTTAAATGACGATCACATGAACATCCATAGTATAAACTATACGAGCGGGAGCGTTAATCTCATGTTCAATGTCCGCCAAGGGAGTTAATTTAGGTGCATTAAGGTGGTTTGCTCGATTACATAGTGAAGGGTATTCGGGGAGGGGAGATGCCAGTCGCCAATGACCTGTTCACCCAAGTTGTAGAGTGCGGTCGGGTCCAATCCCAGGGTCTGAGCAATGCGAGGAATCGGGATCGCTTGCGAGGTGTAGAGCAAATGGGCATAACGCAATGCGATCCGACGGAGGCGCGGGTGTTTGGTAATCAACACCCGCACAGGGGCCGCATATTGAGGATAGCTTTTTGGTCGTTTACGCGATCCAGCCTTGGCTCGCAGATCAACAGATTTGACGTGAAATACCTTAGCCAGCTCATGGATGCTAAGAGCATAGGTTGTGAGCACGTAATTCAGATCAGCTTCCTGAATCTGATCAATGGATAATCGGCCAAATAGCGTGCAGTAATCTGTCCATATTTCCCGGCTTCGCCGTGTAGAGAACACGCCTCGCATTAGCCGATCAACAGGATCGGTATAGTCGAATTCGTCATCCAGGTAGATAGAGGCGGTGAACGCGTCGTTCATCTTTCTGGAGTGTCCGCAAACGCTGACACCGGGCAGTTGGAATTCGGATTCCAACTGTTCGACCATTTCAGGGCTCAGTGAGAAAACCTTAGCCACGCGAGCATAAAACTTTTCTGGAATCGAATAATGCCGGTATCTGGTTAGCCAGAATGTGCGGAAAGTCTGCTCAAAGGCCGTGCCCGCATCTGTTAAAAACCGACTATTCAGACCGTTGAACTTTTCCTGTTTCTTTTCACTAAATTGCCCGATTTTCTTTTGAACCGAAGGCGAAACAGCACTATCAAACAGTGTATGCGATCGGTTCTCAGCACTTCGTTCATCGAACAAAACAAATTGCTGATGGTCTAGCGCGGAAACTCTAGCAGCGAAGGCTACCATAGGCGTTCTCCGGAATTATGACTTGCAAATTATATACAAACCACAATGTCTTATGTGACTTGTTAATGGGAAAATAACCAATCCTGATACAAAGGTCAACCAAAGGAAACAAAGCGAACGGGAAACATGAAAGGAGGTGGGCCAGTAAATTGGCGATAACGTACACTATTTGAGTCTAAAAACTTAAGGCATTGACTATGATTTTCCGGCCCGCTTTGAACTCCGCTATGGCTCACCGCCAAATCCTCGAAAGCGCTGCGGTAGGTGCACATTTTCTGTTTGAATATCATAATCGTATGAACATGGCTGTTCCGGAGCCTGTTTTATCGGCACCCAAGGCGCTGGAGGCTCACCTGACTGCCGCGGCCGATGGCGCCAACGTCAGGTATGAAGATTATGAAGACTGGCTGACTATCATCAGTCAGCAGGCCATGAAATTGTGGAACCCCACGGAGAACGCGCCGATAACCAAGGTTGCACAGGCCTTGAACCAGATGGATCGCAAGGGGTGGCAGATCGACAATGGGCTCATGAGGGCCGCCCGACATTCAGATTACCTAGCATTGGCTCACGTCTGGCTAAAATGCAGACAGAAATGGCGAATCAACAAGAAGATAAATTGACGCCATACAGGCGGTTGCTGCATGACGCATCAATGCGATCAATGGGTGTCGCAGTCGATATGCACGGCGAACTGAAACGTTTTCTTAGTGAGCAGGGGACAAAGCAGCCGAAATTATCGCCAAAGTCGTTGCCCAAGCTCAATGTCGAGTTTGTGTCCGAGGTCGCATTGTCTGCCTGGGCTAGTGTGGTAGCGCATCTGAACGGTGAACCTCTACCCGGAAGACCTGGAACCGTTCGAGGATGCATTTGCTGAAATCGAGAAGACGAAGCACCCTACCGAAGCGACCAGGGCTGCTTTATCAAAGGCATGGAAAAAGGAGTTACCCTGGTTGCCAGAGGACTGGATTAACATGTCTGTGCAATCGGTTCTCGGAAGCTCAGTCAGCATCAAGCTCGAAACAATTGACCAGTCCAGTGTCGATATTGTGCGCGGGATTATTCGGGACGCCCACCAGACCCAGACATTAAAAATGAAGCCTCAACCGGACATTGAAGATACGCAGGAACTTCGGTTATTTGGATCGCTCGAGGAACTGCAGCAAACCCTGGCTCGCATCAGCGATAATCGGGGCTTGAATGAGAAGACAGAGCAGAAGCTGGCCGAGTTAAGTGAGCAATTTAAGACGGTTGCCGATCAAATGCAGTCACACCAAACGCCAGGCACGTCTTTGCGCGATGAGGACGCGCCAGCGCAGTAGGAATCAGCCTGCTGCACCATCCTCTTTCATCAAGCGTTCACGCAACGTGTCATCGAGCGCATTTAAGGGCACTTCGTCCAGCGTATCTTCTTCAAACTGAGCAGATGATGCGACCCCATCAACCAAGACCTCCCCAACAACAGCACAGCGCCGGTCATCAATAGCTCTCGTATGCTCTCGATTGAATACATCGAGTGTGGATTGTGTATCGGCTGCATCAACGCAAAATTCATAGGTAACCTGGACGCGGTGTAAGGGCATAACATAATCCAAATGGTGGCGAAACAATGGTCGCAAGTATACGACCTCCAGCCGGGGATCTTTCAGATGATGTTCAAAACTGAACACGTAAAGCAAGGCTTCCGTTGAACGGTGGTAAGGTAAATTTACCGTCAACCTG
>Ga0307943_1001956_pt1 | contig 10532 bp, 11 predicted proteins | sample OrgLakmetagen177_FD_203149 | JGI IMG/M metagenome (GOLD analysis project Ga0307943, IMG submission 203149) | Saline water microbial communities from Organic Lake, Antarctica - #177 | ecosystem: Environmental > Aquatic > Non-marine Saline and Alkaline > Saline | place: Antarctica: Organic Lake... | reverse complement strand
AATGCGCCGAACGATCCCGAACAGGCTGGCGCGGCTGCCACACCTTACCTTCGCCTGATGGCCCTGACAGTCATCGCGTACCTCTGGTCGCGCATGGCGGGCGTGGCTCAGGCCCAGCTCGACAAGTGCGAAGGCAACAAGCCGCTGCTGGAAGGAAAACGGATCTCTGCGCGCTTCTATTTCGAGAAGATCTTGCCTGAAATCGGGCAACTGCAGAAGGATATCGAAACCGGTAAGGATTCGATGATGGCTCTCGGTGACGACCACTGGGCTGCGTGATTGGCCGAAAATGACCGACCAATGACAGCTTGTGACCTTCCCGGCGACAGGGCACAGAGAGATACTAAGCGGGTTGATTAGTGTCTCTGAACTAGTCTTGTTCAACCTTCCGGGTTGGGCACATCCTTTAAGGCCGCGCATTTGCGCGGCCTTTTTTTATGGGCGATGTGAAATAAAATTTTTAAAACACTCAAAACCATGAGCAAAAATTACGCTATTGAGGAAAACATGATTTGGACGCAATCCGCCCACACCGAATTGCGTGCTGAAAGTGCCGAGAGTGTTACCGAAGGCGGTAATGGTCTTGGCTTGCCGAGATCTCTCCCTCTAACAACATGCACTGGCGTCAATGGGTCTGAATGGCATCAGCGCCGTAAAGATTCTCTGCCACATCAAAGTGCACGATGAACCCGGACCTTTAGGAATAGCCATCAAAAACTGCCAAATCGTTGACACTTAATGCATTTTCGTAACGCTCAAACGCCCGCTTAACGTCCGTCATAGGCTCATGACTTTGATTTTCAGATCGATTAACTACCAGTATCCGCTGGTTGTCGTTTCGACATGTAGTGTCGCCAACCACCGGTGTCACTAATGTCAGTTGCACCCGCTGTCCCAATAGGCTCGCAAATAAAGCCTGTGCACCAGCTCTGATCCTCCAGTTCCAGTTGGCCAATACCAAGAGGATGGGGGATACCTGCCACAAAGGTGCCGAACTGTTTCTCCGGCAACTGCCAGATTTCAACCTCGATAGACACACCCTCGTCCTGAGACCTCACCAGGCCCGGGCGGTACGGGGGACCACCGGCCAGTGCGTAAAACCGATAACGGGGCGCGGTTCGGGTACACTTGATGAGCACGCCTCCTCGGCTGGTTAACTGGCCATTGAGGGGAAAACCCTCAAGATGGGCGCCACAAACAGCCACATAGAGCGTATCTGGCACGATAGGCGCTGGTTCCTCTAGCAAGGTATCACCAGTGGCTCCGATTGTGTCGGCCATCTGCCGATGTAGTCGGTCAGCTAGGCAAACAATCACAGTATCGCTCCATGCAGGGCCAAATAGGGTAACGCCCCAAGGTAGTTGATTCTCAGTGAAACCAGCAGGTACTGCAACTGCAGCATAATTCAGCAGATTCATGAAGTTGGTGAAGCTGCCGAGACAAGTGTCGAGCGTCAGTGGATCAGCCTCCATCTCAGCAATGGTATAGATGCCGGGGCAGGTGGGTGTCAAAATGGTGTCAACAGTAGCCAAAATCTGATCGGTTTTTCGCTTGAGCTCCTTAAGTCGATACTGTGCAGCGAAGAGGTCCTCGGCCGAAAACTGCTCAGCGCCTTTTAAAGCAACGCGTACAGACGCGTTTATCAGATCAGGGTCGCTGACAAGCCCGTTGACAGAAAGAGTTCGTTCGTTGACCCAAGGACCTTGATAGAGCAATTCGGCAGCTTCTGAAAATGGCGTGAAATCAATTTCTACCGCTCGACCACCAATGGCTTCAAGCTGGCTGACGACTGCGTCAAAACACGCTTCGGCGCCGGAGAACAGAGTCAGGTTGAGCTGGCTTCGCCGTGGTACACCGAATGAGAACTTTCCGCCGATCAAATAGCTGGCTGGCGCTTTTTCTCTCTGCCAGGGATCGGTGGGATTAACGCAATCGGCCAGTCGCAGAATACGGTTGGCTTGCGGGAACGATCGGGCAAACACCGAAACACAGTCAAGTGTTTGGCAGGCCGGAATGACCCCTGAGACGCTAAGACAACCGAGTGTCGGTTTTATCGCAACAATATTATTCAGCGCGGCGGGCACTCGCCCTGATCCGGCCGTATCGGTACCAAGCGCAAAGCTGACCAGCCCGAGCGCTACCGCGACGGCTGACCCGGAAGACGACCCACCAGCGATGTACTCAGGGTCGAAAGCATTGCCGCAGGCACCGAAATCGGATCGTGTACCGTTCAGCCCGGTTGCAAACTGATCAAGATTGGTTTTTCCCATTGGAATGGCACCGGCCGCCAGTAACTGTTCAACAACAAAGGCGCTGGTATCCGGGGTTATGCTGAAATGTCGACTAGCTGCAGTTGTCGGAATACCCTCCAGGTGGATGTTGTCTTTGATCGCAAAAGGTACACCGTACAATGGCAGCGTGTCCGGAGACTGATTTTCAAGAGCATTGAGGTAAGGCTCTCTTTCTTCTGGGGTCAGGTAATGAATCCATATATTACGATCAGGCACGCTTTCCCGGTGAACATCGAGCCTGGCGCAGAGCTCGCGCGGAGTCATTTCTCCCGAGCGGTAACACGCCAGAAGGTGATCGATGTCCAGTCTCACTGGGGGTTCAGGGCAGTTAGTCACAAGACCTCCAGGCGCGGCAGCCGTCTTCAATCAGGATGCTGTGGCACTTAAAATGCATACTTTTGTTCCTTGTTGACGGTGATTTTCCGTACACGTTGCATACAATGAAAGCGCGAATCATGCCAGTTGACTTGGAGTTCATTGTAAACGGAAAACCTGAAGTTACTCCTGACGAAGACAGACAAATTTATGAAAATATAATTTTATTGCTTTATTTTCAATTATTTAATCATATAGGGATTAGAAATAATTGCGACATTGAGAAGAGTTTGAGAAGAGTTTGAAACAATACTGCGCTGTATAATCATGCATACAATAAGTTAGATCGGACGAGATGATGGCAGTTTCAAAAAGCAAATGGACCACTGAAAAAATTTACACGAGCCTACGACAACAAATTATGAATTTGGAGCTATATCCGGGCAGCAGAGTCACTGAAACTGAACTTGCACAACGCTTTGGCGTTAGCCGCACCCCTGTTAGAGAGGCCTTACAGCGGCTGTCGGTTGAAGGCTACTTAGTGATCCGTCCGAAACACGGCTGTTATATCCGCCAGCTAGATGTTTTCGAGCTGGCTGAATACTACGACGTCCGGGTTGGCCTTGAGCTGGAAAGTGTTGCGTTAATGGCTCAGCGCGTACCCTACCGCGAAGTAGCGCGACTGGCTCAGGACTGGAACCCCAGAGCTGCAAGTTACGGCCTTGAAGGCACCGAGAGATTCAAGGACGCCGAGGAGGATTTCCATATTCGCCTTGCCAAGCTAAGCGGCAACTCTGTACTTCTTCAGTATCTGACTGATGTTAACAATCGAATACGGATTGTACGAAGGCTGGGCCTGCCCGACCGAGAGAGCGTCATAAAAACCTACGAAGAACATCACGAAATTTGTCAACGAATATTGGATAACGACATCCAGGCCGCGATGTCCATGCTTAAAGCGCATATACATGAAAGCCAAGAGAAAAGCCGGTCTGTTACCGTCGCACAGCTAGATGCACTTCGCCAAAAACAGACTGTGACCGGATCTTAAGAATGCTCTAGAATCTAATTGATTGGGATAATGGATGAAGAGGTCCATCCTTGAATCACGGCTCCACACCTTTCTTGCCAGAAATGAGCCCCACTCAATTCCGATTTGCCCCGGCCTCATTAAATGCAACTCTCTGTTGCATACCACCGCCCTTCCCCAACTCAATATTTGCTTCACTCCGCCACCTCATGATTGATCAATTCTGCACTTAAATGATGCGATCAGTGAAAATTTGATGCATTTAAGTGCGCATTGTCGCCTCAGATAACGCCCAGAATTACTACTTTCAGATCTTTTTATGGGGATCAACACACGCCCAAAGACAATAACAACGATAGTGGCATGATCAATGCTTATTGCATACAACAGGAATTTTAGAGCGTTTGCAGTGCCAGTACATCCACATAGAGAGTGCTGCAGACCGGTCAAGACATCTGCCGAGGTCTACATAAAGAACAGCTTTCCTCCGGAAATCCGCCAAGGCGAGTAATCCGGCGCTGAAAGAACCCTCGGTTAAATGATGAGTACGCAAAGACTTGTTCACGAAGGATATTAGCAATGACAGCTCAAACACTCGACTCGCGGCCCTACATATGGCCTTACGACAATCAACTTACTCGGGAAAATACCGCTCTGGTTGTTATCGATATGCAGACTGACTTTTGCGGCGAGGGTGGCTATGTGGACAGCATGGGTTATGACCTGTCTTTAACCCGAGCGCCAATCAAACCGATCAGTAACTTGCTGGATCGGCTTCGCACCTTGGACATGACCATTATTCACACCCGGGAAGGCCACCGCCCTGACTTGAGCGATCTGCCACCCAACAAACGCTGGCGCTCAAGAGAGATTGGCGCTGGCATCGGTGACCCGGGGCCATGTGGTCGAATTCTGGTACGCGGCGAGCCCGGCTGGGAAATCATTCCGGAGCTGGCACCAAGGCACGGCGAACCCGTCATCGATAAACCCGGCAAGGGTGCCTTCTATGCAACGGACTTGGAGCTAGTTCTCAGTGTCCGCGGTATCCGCAACATTATCCTGACCGGTATTACCACGGACGTCTGTGTTCATACCACTATGCGTGAGGGTAACGACCGTGGCTTTGAGTGCTTACTGGTCGAAGACTGCTGTGGCGCAACCGACCCGAACAATCATAAGCACGCCCTGAAAATGATAGAAATGCAGGGCGGGGTGTTTGGCGCTGTCAGCACCTCGGGAGCGCTACTTCGTCGGTTGCAAACCTTGTGACTAGGCACGCCTTCCAAACAGCTCCGAACCCAGGAGCCTGCACGAAGAGCTTAAACATCACAGACAGTTATTGAGGGAGAACAAAAAATGCGTGGTTATCACGACATTGGCGGTGAGGAGGCAGGCCCAGTGCCAAAGGAAGAACTTCCTTGGCTCTACTGGGAAAAGAAAGTCGAGGCAATTCGTAATCTGCTCGGAGACGCGACCAGAAGGCTGGTATCTCTAGACGAAATGCGTCACGGCTTTGAGAGTTTTGGCATTGAGAAGTACAAGCGCTACTCCTTCTATCGCCGCCGCTTAGAGGCTCTCATCGACACTCTGGAAATCAAGGGTGTCCTCACCCGGAAGGAACTCGACGCAGAGGTGGCTCAGGTGAAAGCCGACTGGATTTCCGACGATACGGGAACTGGAGCAGGCAGCCATGAACAGGGGTGAGCGTGTTCCCGCGCGATTTGAGGTTGGGGACAAGGTGCAGGTGCTGGACTTGAATATTGAAGGGCACATTCGCACTCCGTCCTACATTCGAGGCAAAAGCGGAAAGATTATTCAGTTTTGTGGTTTTTTTCTAAACCCGGAAGACCTCTCTGTAGGCAACACCGGTGGCCCAGTCTATCCACTTTACAGAGTCAGCTTTGCGATGAAGGACCTTTGGTCCGATTACGATCGCGGCGAAGACGATGAACTGTGTATTGAGGTCTATGACCATTGGCTGGACACGTCTAAGACATAAACGGATCTACTACCGAACAAAGAGAAAACATGATGAATGAACATAAGCATGACGACCATGCTCCGCTGGTTGCCGAAGACGACGCTGGCAATTTGGAAGGACAACAGATCACTAACGCCCTGCAAGCACTGCTGGTGCGAAAGGGTCTGATTTCAGCAGGGGAAATTACGCTCGAGATTCAGAAGATCGAAGCGCCTGGCACACACCTCGGCGCAAAGATCATCGCAAGGGCCTGGGCCGATGACGATTACCGGCAGCGACTGTTAGCCAATGGGAAGAACGGCGCGGCGGAACTTGGAATTAAGGTTGGCGAAGCACAGCTGGAAGTAGTGGAGAACACTCCGGAGGTTCACAACCTTGTGGTCTGCACACTTTGCTCTTGTTACCCACGGTCAATTCTCGGGCAGCCACCATCCTGGTATATCAGCAAGGCCTACCGAGCTCGGGCAGTGCGTGAACCAGCAGCCATCCTTGAGGAGTTCGGCTTGGTTTTGGCGAAAGGCAAGAAAATTCGCCTCCACGACAGCAACGCCGATCTTCGCTATTTGGTCCTGCCTGAACGCCCCTCGGGCACTGATGGCCTTGACGAAGAACAACTGGCGGCGCTGGTTACCCGAGACAGCATGATTGGTGTCACCACGATAGCCTCGCCGCAAAAAACTGAGAGTAATTGAAATGTTATATCACCATCAGCACGCAGCATCCGACTCTAGCCCCGCATGCCAGCAACGCACTTCGCCACTCAAATATCAGTGTCACCTCCTGCATTTAACATCAGGAGTGGCTTCATGAAGCCCTTATACCCCCGCACGCTCGCCTTAGCTGCGGCACTGGCATTCTCAAACTCAGCCTGGGCTCATCATCCCATCGGCGGTGAAACGCCATCGACTCTCTGGCAGGGACTACTGTCAGGGCTGGGGCATCCAATTATTGGCATAGACCATCTTGCTTTTATTGTCGCCATCGGTTTGCTGAGTGCTTTTGCCCGACTTCGTTCTCCCGTCTTTCCGCTGGCACTGGTGGCCGCGACGGTTCTGGGTGCATCACTTCAGTGGAGTGGCGTCACGCTGCCCTATGTGGAGACCCTGGTAGCGGCATCCGTTGTCGTAGCAGGGCTCTTGGTGTTTCGCAGCCCAAAGCAACTCAAAACAGTCGGTATTGCCAGTTCATTGGCAGCTGTTTTCCACGGCATGGCCTACGGTGAGGCGATTATTGGCGCCGAACCCGCACCATTAGGCGCCTATCTCCTGGGCTTCAGCATGATTCAGATGGCAATTGCCGGACTGGCTTTTACTGCAGGTCATTGGGCGCTGCGCAATGGGCCCTCTGTACTGCGCATAACCCGCGGCCTAAGTGCCAGCGCGATTAGTGGCATCGGTCTCATAGCTCTATCGACGACAGTTTTGGCCTAACCCGCTCTGCTGTCGCACCAAACATTTGTTTTAAAAGCCGCCGTTTCATTTCACGGAGAGGCTTCGGAGAATCTAAAATGGCTACAGCAAACACACAGACACAGAAAAAGGAAAGGTTTGTGCCAGGCCCGCCTGGCACTCACATCACAATAAGGAACCTGAACAAAGCTTTCGGCGCAGCCCCACTCTATGAAGACTTCAACCTGGACATCCCCCGTCAAAAGGTAACCTGTATTTTTGGACCCAACGGTTGCGGTAAATCCACAGTGATGAACATGATTGCCGGCCTGGTACCCGTCGACTCCGGCAGTATTCTGTTCGATGGCAAGAGCTTAAAGGAAACCCGCATCGGTTATGTCTTCCAGAATTACCGGGAAGCGCTCTTCCCCTGGCTTAAGGCTATAGACAACATCAAGTACCCGTTAAAGATCAATGGCCGTAGCAGCGAGGAATGCGAAAAACGGGCGCAGGAGCTGATAAAAGCCTTTGACCTGGAGTTTGACCTCAACCGCTACCCGTACGAGCTCTCCGGGGGCCAACAGCAGCTGGTATCAATACTTCGAGCGCTGGCCCCAGAGCCGGAGGTGCTGTTCCTGGATGAGCCGTTTTCAGCACTTGATTACGAAATGACCCTGATGATTCGGGAAAAACTCCAGGAACTGTTTCGCGCCACCAAGCTCACGACAGTGATCGTTTCCCACGACTTAGAGGAGGCGGTATTTTTGGCTGACGAGGTGCTGCTGCTTACCAAGCGGCCGACCAGCGTCGCGGAAACCATTCCCTTCGACGCACCCCGCCCAAGGAACATCAAGACGCTATCCAGCCCGGAGTTCATCGACACAAAGAGCCGCTGCCTTGAGATCTTCCAGCAGGAAGTACGTCGATGAAAACCCAAGATACCCTTTCAGGCGAGGCACCCGTGCCCAAAGGTTCAATTAAAATGAAGCAGAACTCACCACTGGCTGACCGGCTTAGGAATATTGCACAGCCGCTGATCGGCCCTCTGGCTCTTTTCGCGGTCTGGTGGATGGCTGCCGCTGGCGACTGGGTAAGTGGCAACCTGCTACCGGGTCCCATCGCCACCTTTGGTTCCCTGTGGCAGAGCCTTGTCAGCGGCGACATGCTGACCGATGCGTATGCCACGTTAAAGCTCACGATAAGTGCTTTTGCCATTGCAGGCGTACTGGGTGTGCCAATGGGTATCGTTCTGGGATCGAACAAGAAACTATATCAATCCGTTGAGTTCGTGATCGACTTCTTTCGCTCAACACCGGTCACTGCGATGTTTCCACTATTCCTGCTCATTTTCGGCATCGACGACTCCTCCAAGATATCTGTAGCGGCGTTTGCTGCTTGGCTGGTGTTATTGTTCAACGTCGCCTATGGCGTCATGAATGCCAGGGAGACCCGGGTACTTGCTGCCAAAGTCATGGGTGCCTCTCGCTGGCGAATCTTCAAGGACGTAATGTTCTACGACTCACTTCCCCAAACCTTTGTCGGCATCCGCATGGCCGTGTCTATGGGGTTGGTCGTGATCATTGTCGCCGAGATGTTCATCGGCTCCATCCACGGCATGGGTCACCGGATCATCGATGCCCAGCAGGTCTACGATCTCGAAGACATGTACGCCTCAATCCTTGTGACCGGCATCATCGGTTACGGTCTGAACCTGTTGTTTCTTGGCCTGGAACGTTGGCTGGTTCACTGGTCCGGACGCTAAACGCTGAATCTTTTATCAACTGGAGAAAACAGATGAATAAACTGAATGCTTTAATCATGACTCTTTCGCTGGCCCTTGCCAGCTTGCAGGCCCAGGCTCAGGAAGAACTAGAGAAAGTAACTGCCTCCTGGTTACCCATCATGCAGACCACGGCCTACTACGTAGCCCTTGAAGAGGGGCTGTTCGAAAAGGCTGGTATCGAGATCAACTCCGTTCGATTTGGCAACCCGAACCAGATTATTGACTCCTTGGTATCCGGCCAGGCGGACTTCGGCCCCCCTGGTGCCGCCGCCGGTATCGCCATGCTCGCGGAGTCCCGCTTTCCTGGAACCTTCAAAGTGTTTGGCTTGCAAGGGGGCAGCATCGAACTGGGCTTAATAAATGATGGACTGATCGTCGCGAATGACTCGGACATCAAATCGTTCACAGACCTCAAAGGTAAGACCATTGGCACGGTTCCCGGCATTCAATGGCAGACCATTGTCCGTCACATTGTCCGTCTCAATGGCCTGGACCCGGACAGTGATACTCGGGTAACCGCTATCAGCGTACCCTTGCAGGTGCCATCCGTAGCGTCCGGCAGCGTTGACGCCACACTGTCCCTTGAGCCTGTCGGCTCCATCGCCGATGCCACCGGCGAAGCCAAACGGGCGATGGTTAACCCGGTAGCACAATTTATTGCTGATCCGTTTTATTCTGGCGCTGCCGTTCTTACTACAAAATTCATCAAAGAGCGGCCAAAAGTTGCGCGTAAAGTAGTCGAAGTCTTGGATGAAGCCACCCGGCTTGCTAATGAAGACTTTGATAAGTACCGGAAGATTCTCCCCACCTACACTGCCATCAAGCCTGAGCAACTTAAGTATATCCAGAAGCCCTACCTTCGCAGCTTCAGCGACCTTAATGAAACAGACCTAGCCTCCTATCAGGCCTTTGTAGATGTTTTTGAAAAAGAGGGTGTGCTGAAAGAACCGATTGACGTAAAAACCAAAATGCTGAAATGGTCGGACTTCGAATAGCTGGACCGCTTCATATCGAGAGCCGAGTATTGTTGTGGGGAGTCAAGCTTTTCGACATCCTTTCGCAACAACCGCCCTGGCGATTCATTTCGTGGATCGCCAGGGCGGTGTTGTAGTGATCGTCTAATCTCGAACCACATTTTTAGTTTTTATTCCCCAATCACGGGTAGTATGCCGTCATTGACTGCATGAGGACGTGGTCTGTTGCAGCAATTCATCCCGTAGTCGCCCATATCTTCTCGCACACCGGGAACTGAGCCGTAACAGTATAGAATGCGTCCATTCGCTCTTTAGGCTTCTGGAGACGCGATCTATCTGCTGACTTGCTGGCCGCCTTGGTCGGAATGAAAAAGAAGAAGGGCCTGATTAACGCTCACCTTATCAGCTCGAAAAGCGATGCAAACGCAACTGGTGCATGAGCATCTCCTTTGTTTGTTCGTTTTCCAACGTTATGGCGTAATTCTGGAACAATTCTTCACCGATCAGCAGATTGTGATACGCAGCCCGCTTCTTCCGGATGCCAGAACGCTTGCCGATGCGCTTTTTTTATGAGCGAAAGACTGGGGTACAATCGAGCTCCCAAAAAAGCATGAACCAACCCGCTTCCACCGGAGCTACACTCAACCGGAGAGACACCGTGACGGATGATGACTACCAGTTCCGCTTTGGCGGCATTGAAAGGCTATATGGCCGAACAGCCCTGAATGCCTTCCGTCAGGCGCACATCGCCATTGTTGGCCTGGGCGGTG
>Ga0307943_1001934_pt1 | contig 10593 bp, 10 predicted proteins | sample OrgLakmetagen177_FD_203149 | JGI IMG/M metagenome (GOLD analysis project Ga0307943, IMG submission 203149) | Saline water microbial communities from Organic Lake, Antarctica - #177 | ecosystem: Environmental > Aquatic > Non-marine Saline and Alkaline > Saline | place: Antarctica: Organic Lake... | reverse complement strand
CCGGCTTTGGCCCCCGCTTGCCCTCAAACAGGCTCTTGGCCTGCTCCTGAATGGCCTTCTTCCACTGCCCGACCTGCACCGGGTGAACCCCGTATTCCTGGGCAATCTCATTGATAGTCTTCAGGCCGTTAGTGCCTTTCCTTTCAGCATACTCGGCTTCCACTCTGACAACGGCTCTGAATACATCAACAAACGGGTCGCCGACCTGCTGAGAAAGCTATTGATCGAGTTCACCAAGTCACGCTCTCGACAGAGCAACGACAACGCGTTGGCGGAAAGCAAAAACGCTTCCGTGGTCAGAAAGCTGTTCGGATACAGTCATATTCCTCAGCGCTGGGCACCACTCATCAATGAGTTTAACCAGCAGCACTTGACCCCCTATGTTAACTTTCATCGACCCTGCTTCTTTCCTGAAACCAAGGTCGATGACAAGGGAAAGCAGCGCAAGATCTATCGTTATGAAAATATGATGACGCCCTACGACAAGTTCAAATCACTGCCGGGTGCCGAAGACTATTTGAAACCCGGAACCCGCTTTGAAATACTCAACAAGGTCGCTCATCAGATCAGTGACAATCAGGCGGCGGACCAGCTACAAAAGGCCCGTCAGGAACTCTTCAAAACCATCCATGGACAAGCCCTGAGAACAGGCTAATAGAAACCACTCCCCCTCTCTCCTTCAGACTCATTTATGGATTGGAAAATACTGTATCCGAAAATCATCTCCCAGGACGCATAGAAACAAAAAGCATGACCAACCAGCCGCCATGAACAAAACGAACAAAATGAAACTTATGACCAAATTTTATTTTTAAGACCGGAAACTTTACTAATTCAAAACGATAAAATAATCTTTAAACTAATTAGAAAAATAAAGAACCAATCTAATTTTCGCTAGGTAACGCTCAGGTTACCATTCCTGTGGCCCCAGACTTCCAGAAATCACCAGATGAGGGAAGAAGTATATGTAATCAGAAGAACAAGTCAAACTACTGAACCGCCGTTTTATATAGGCCTACGAATCAAAAAATCTAGCGCATTGTAAAATGCTGCCTTATAGCATTTAAATTTTAACAAAAAAAGAGTCTTCCATGAATAAGAAAGCGTTAGCACTAGCCATTTCTACTATCATATTCAGCCAAACACCCATCGCAGCAACCATCTATGATGGTGACGGACTCACTTATAAACTGAAAGGTGACTGGCAAGTCCAGTTGCGCGACAACGCATCTAAATCCCAGGAACTGGATGTAGAGTTCGATGATCTGGAACTCAAGAACACAGTAACTTACGAACTAAACGATAACCTTCAAGTTTTTGGCCAGTTAGACTTCAGTTTCGACCGTGCGGCTGAAAATCGCCAGAGCGGCGACAAGTTGGAGGAAGCTTATCTCGGCCTCAAATACAATCAGGTTGCCTTTCGAGTTGGTAAAATGAACACATCGGGTGATGAATTTGGTGTGGAATCCGCTTACGAAAAGCCCGCCGGGATGAACGAGGACCAATTTGAAGCCAATGTGGATGCTGGCGACGACGTGCTTCGCATAGATGCCGACTTCGACTTGGTTTATATTTCAATTTCACACGAGTTGGAATCGAAAGGTAACACCAGCCAGAGTGACCAGTCAACCGACCTGTTTATAACGAAGGATTTTGATAAGCTTGCTCTTGCTGCGGCCTACCAGGCATACGAGAATAATGCTAATTCGTGGGGCGTAAGCGCTCAGTATGATGCTGGCTTCATCAACCTAGGCGCCGATTATAGTATTTCTGATATCAAAAACAGTGACCGTAACGAAGCGACTTACAATTTGGTGGCCGTATTCGAGGTAACTCAAACCACCTCCCTCGTCGTGGGTTACGTAAACGTTGATGATGACATTGACAACGCCGATGCTTGGTATACAAATGTCAGCTATACATTCCCAAACCAGAAAAACGTAAGGCTGTTTGCGGAAGTCAGTGATTCAGACTTAGGTGATCAAGCTGATATCCTTGCGGGCATGCAACTTAAATTTTAACGGTTTACACCTAACCCCATGGGTTTTGCGAGAAGCCCATGGGGTTTTCAAGATCAACTGTAAGCTCTAAACTGAACGGAAATCACCCACCTCAGAACAGGCTATGCGATGAAAAATGCCGCATGTAAATTGACATTCGTTTTGTGCACAGTGCTCATCCCTTCGCTAGGTCATGCCGAGAAAATTTTAAAACTAGGAGAAGGGGTCAATCTATTCGCCATCAATGGCAAAGAAATATCAAAAGAAAGCGGCTTCTTTTCTGTAAAAGATGAACTCCCGCTTCCGGACGATGCGATCAATCAGATCCTCGTTTCCTACACAGCAGATATAAAGAGAGGCAACAGCTACGACTTAGAGCAAAGCGACCTGTTTGTCATTAAATTTTCTGCACCCGAACAACAGTTAACAATTAATGCACCCGAAATATCGAGTACATACCAGCTAGACGCGTTTAATAAAGAAATGAACTGGAGCCTGAAAGCTTCTGACGATACCCCTATCACCTACGACGTAGCTCCACTTCCCATTAAAGGGTTTCGTCTTGGTGTTGACTATGAGCGAGAACTCAAAAAATTTAACCAGACGTCGGCAACGGCTGCAACGTTATCAACAGATGAGCGCGAGTTACCTTTTAGCACCCGTGTTACCAACGCCCCAGAAGCACAACAAGCTTTCATTCTGGAAAATCTGCAACACTGGTACAAACTAGCAACGCCTGACACGCGGGAAAAATTCAAAGCTACTCTTGAACATTAACATCAGTCGGCAGCTGACAGCGCCTCTCGCCGCCCAGTGCCTTGAACGGCAACAGCATCTCCACCAACGCCCACAGTGGAAACGGCCTCTATGTCCGAAGCCGAACTCAGTGCCTATTGCCGTGAGAAAGGTCGGCATCCAGAGCAAGTGCAGCGTTGGAAAGAGGCCTGTCTCTAAGGCGTTGGTATGCACGAAGACCGGGATAAAATTGTTCAAAAGCAGCGAAGAGATTCCCGAAAAACCATCAAGAAGCTGAAGGCGGAAATCCGCTGTAAAGACAACGTTTTGGCTGGGGCGACGTCGCTTCTGGTGCTGTCAAAAAAGCTCGAAGCCTTGTACGGCGAAGATCCGGACAGCGACGAGGACATCTGGCGCCGCTGGCCGACAAGGGTCTTTATATGGCCTCGAAATCCTCGTTTTTTCGATTGATTCATGCGGAACGTATCGCGCAGTTTCTCCCGCGCCACGTGATTGGCCGCAACCGCAATAATCAGCGGCGCCCCTATCAGCGAGGTGCCGCTGATGTAACCACCGGCCATCAACAGGGCCACATCCACGGCTTTACTATTACTGCGAAACGGCCGGTTAATGATGTACGACACCGAGTAAATCGCGACAATCACAAAAATAATCGCACTCAGCACATTTGCTGGCAGCGTAAACAAACCAAATACGCCAATCAGCTTGGGCACCAACATAATGCCCAGCATTCGCCTCAGATAGGGCCAGTCAACCGTGCTTTCCGGCGCATTTGCGGCAGCACTGCCCCGCCAAAGCCCAGCCCGGAGCGCACAAAACCACTCCAGATGAAAATCAGCGCGATCAGGCCATACTGAATTAGGGAAAGATCTGACATAACTTCCTGAGCAGTGAGAAAATTCGTTCAAGTGTAACGATTTTCCATAAAAAACACCGGGCAAAGCCCGGTGCAACACCTTGAAATATCCGCCAAAGCGGCTTACCGAAGCGCCTAATCGCTCGTCGGGCCCTCTTTGATAGCGTTGCGCATGCGCCGGCGCAGTATCGGTCCGAACAGCGTCGGCAACACCAGGCCCATGCCCGCCACCAGCCACAAACCGATCGCCAGAGGGCTTGACCATAACGTCATCCAGTCGCCATCTGACAGAATCAGCGCATGCCCCAGATTTTTTTCCATTTCAGGCCCCAACAGCAGGCCTAGAATAATGGGCACGATGGGAATATCCAGTTTTCGCAGAAAGAACCCGCCAACACCAAATACAATCATGAAGTACAGATCAAACGTGCTGTGGCTGATGGAGTAAATGCCCACAAACGCCACCATGGTGACAATCGGCAGCAAGTACATCGGCGGCACCGACAGCAGCTTTACAAATATCCCAATCATCGGAATGTTCAGCACCAGCAACAACACGTTACCGATCAACAGAGCGGCGATTACGCCCCACACAATGTCGGCGTTCTGGGTGAACATTAACGGCCCTGGGGTGATGTTCAGTGAAATCAACATGGCCAGCAGCACCGCCGTGGTGCCACTGCCCGGCACACCCAGAGTCAACATCGGCACCAAAGCGCCAGACGCCGCGCCGTTGTTGCCGGCCTCAGGCGCCACTACGCCACGAATATCACCTTCGCCAAAGCGGCCTTTTTTGCCCAGCACCGTTTTTTCCAGGGTATAGCTGATAAAGCTGCCCAAAGACGCACCGGCACCCGGCAGCACACCGGCGATAAAGCCCAACGCACCGCCGCGCAGCTGGGTGGGAATGGTCGACACAATCTCTTTGAAACTCAGTGTCAGTTTACCCACTTTGACTTTGCTGCGGCCCTTGCCCATTCGTGCTTCAACAAAAAACAGCAGCTCTGAAATAGCAAATAGCCCGACAATCGCCAGAATGAAGTCGATGCCTTCATACAGCTCCAGCACGCCCGCCGTGTAACGCTGCGTACCCGTGGAAATATCAATACCCACGGTGGAGATCATGATGCCCAGCGCCGCCGCAATCACCGTTTTCATGGGATTTTTGCCGGTTATGCCGCCAAGAGTGGCGAACGCCAACACAAACAGGGCGAAGTATTCCACCGGCCCGAAGGTCAGTGCGAATCGCGCCAGCACCGGTGCCAGAATGATAAGCCCTATAGTGCCAATCAAGCCCCCCGCGAAAGACGCAATCGCTGAAATGGCCAAAGCATCTGCCGCACGGCCTTGTTGCGCCATGGGATAGCCGTCCAGGCAGGTCATCATGGCCGGCTCGTCGCCCGGTATGTTTAGCAGGATGGACGAAATCCGCCCGCCGTACATAGCTCCGACGTACACCGAGGTGAGCAGAATCATCGCGGTTTCCGGCGGCAGCCCCAGGGCAAAAGCCAGCGGAATCAGAATCGCAACACCGTTAGCAGGGCCCAAGCCCGGCAGGCAGCCGATCAGGGAACCGGCAAAGGCGCCGAACAGCGCAAACATCAGGTTGTACGGTGTTAACGCCACCGCAAACCCGTCCATCAGAAAGCCAATGGTTTCCATGGTCAGAAGCCTCCCAGCAGGCCGTCAGGCAGGCTCAGCGACAAGCCATAGTTGAACAACCCGAACACCACAACGGCACTGATTAAACCCGTTACAAATGCCTGCTTCAGAGGTGCACCCATGCGCCAGCTCAAGACTCCGATAACCAACGTAGTGGAAATAATAAATCCCAATGGCTCGAGCAGCAGCGCATAAACCACCAGCACAATGATCGAAATCACCAGTTCCAGAGCAGATTTGCCCACCGGCCATTTGGCATCGGCGTCTGGTTTGATCATCAGGTACAGGCTTCCCACCACCAGCACAATCGCCAGAATGGTGGGGAACGTTTCTGGCCCTACTTCCTCGGCACCGCCGAAAGGTTCAGGCCATTGCTGTGCTACCCAGCCATAGGCAACCGCCACTACCAGCAGGCACAAGCCCAGAATACGGTCGCCCATGCCGGTCATTTTAGTATACCGATTTCCCGGGACAGGTTTTCAATATCCTGCACCTGGTTGGTTACAAAGCTCTCAAACTCGCCGGCCTTGGGATGGAACGGGATCAGACCGTTGCTTTTCATTACGGCCTTCCACTCTTCGCTGGCGTAAACAGTGTCCATCGCCTCTACCCAGTATTGCTGAGCCTCTTCCGAGGTGTCTTTGGGCATATAAAACCCGCGCCAGTTAGGGCCAAGCGCATCAATACCCTGCTCACGGGCGGTCGGTATGTTGCCAAATTTGCCCGGCAGGCGTTCTTCGGAAAGCACTGCCAGAACACGCAAGTCGCCCGATTCCATAAAGCCGGTCGCTTCAGATACGTCACCGGTAAAGGCGTCCACCTGGCCACCCACTACCTGGGTCATGGCTTCGCCGCCGTTGTTGTATGACAGGTAAGGAATGGACGGCAACTTTTCAGCGCCCGCCGCTTTTGCTGCAATCAACACTTTCAAGTGATCCCAACCACCGCGAGCACTGCCGCCGGCAAACTTGACCGCGCGCGGGTCTTCTTTCAGCGCGTCCATCAACTGATTCAGGTTTTCATACTTTGAATCTTTACTGACGGCGATGATGCCGTAGTCGGCTCCCAAAGCGCCGATCCACTTCACCATCGAGGCGTCCAAACCGGGAAACTGCTTCTGTGCCAACCGGGTGGTGGTGGCGGTAGACGCCGCAACAATCAGCTTGTCGTCGTTTTTACGCTTGCTGACGGTGTGAGCGTAAGCTACCCCACCGCCGGCGCCGGCCATATTGACGGTTTGTACAGAGCCTTCTACCAGTTCAAGCTTCTGCATAACGTTGCCAACGCTACGGCAGGTGAAATCCCAGCCGCCGCCCGGGTCCGCCGGAGCCAGACACTCTACTGTCCCGCTGGGCTCCCAGGCCATGACAGACATACTGAAAGCGGCGGCCGCCGCGAGTGTTATTGTTCTTTTAATAAACATATTATCCACCTTGTTGTTTCGGTAAAAAATGGCGTTTCAGCAAACAGAATAGAAGGCAATGCGTAGTTGCTGAAGCTTGCGGGCGTAACGGATATAAAAGAACTATCATTCATTCTGTTCCTACAGTTCACGGGCAAAAAGAGTTACGGTGTTTTAACCTGATAAATCCGGGCGCCCGGCGCCGATGGACCAAGCTGACGGACGCCTATGCCTGTAAAGCGACGCACAAAACTTAAAACCCGCATGATTCTCACCCTTGGCCTGGTAAGCGCTCTACAGACCGTGTTTATTGGCGTGTTTGCCGGTTATTACCTCAGTGAATCCCTGTACAACGAGATTGGCCAGCGTGCCTTGATGGTCGCCAAAACCATTGCCGCCAGCCCCGCTGTTATCCGTGGCATTCAACAACGTAATATTGAAGACCTAAACGCCCTCGCCCGCACCTTGACCCGAACCAACGAGGCTCTGTTTGTTGTCATTGGCGATCAGGACTCCATTCGCCTTGCGCACCCGTCCCCCAAACGCATCGGCCAATCCATGGGCGACGACGAGGGCGATTACGGCCGTCGCGCACTGGTGGAGGGCAAGGGCTACATCGCCCGAGCGCTCGGCAACCTGGGCGAATCCATGCGGGGAAAAGCGCCGGTGTTTGAACCAGACAGCGACGTTATTATTGGAATCATATCGGTGGGCTACAGCGTAAGCCAGGTGGAAGCCACCGTGCAGCGCTACAGTTTTTTGTTTTACGGGGTTTTGAGCGTGGCATTGCTGGTTAGCATTCTCGCAGCGGTTGTGATTGCCAGTCGTTTCAAACGCGCTATTTTTGGTCTGGAACCGGAGGAAATCGCCGGCCTGCTCCAGGAACGCAACGCGACACTGCAATCCGTGCGTGAGGGCATTATCGCTATTAATCGAGACGGTATTATTACCACGGTTAACCGTGCGGCTTTGGTTACCCTCGGGCTCGATACCCACATGCCGATAGCCGGGCGCCCAATTCACGAGATACTGCCAGAGAGCGGTTTGATGTCTGTTCTGGCCACCGGCACGCCGGATTTCGACCGCGAAGTGTGGCTGCGTAACCGCCAGATGGTGGTCAACCGGCTGCCGGTGCGCCAGGGCGATGACATCATAGGCGTGGTGGCCAGCTTCCGCCTGCGTAACGAGCTGGACCAGGTCAGCCAGCAGCTCACCCGCATCCAGCAATACGCCGACACTCTGCGCAGCCAAACCCACGAATACTCCAATAAGCTGCACACCATCTCCGGGCTGATCCAGCTGGGCGCCTATAACGACGCGCTGGGGCTTATTGGCACCGAAGTCAGCAGCCATCAGGCACTGATTCACTTGCTACTGGAAGCCGTGCCCGATCCTATCATTGCCGGTTGCCTGCTGGGCAAACACAACCGTGCCCGGGAAATGGGCCTGCATCTGGAGATAGACCCGGGTAGCCAGATGAACGACCTGCCGCACAATTTACCGCGAGAACAACTCGTCAGTGTACTCGGCAACCTGATAGATAACGCGCTGGAAGCCACCCGCCTTCATACGGGTGCCAATGGCCGGGTACAGCTGTCGATGACCGATCTCGGCCAAGAGCTGATTTTCGAGGTGGAAGACCAGGGCCCGGGCATCCCCCCGGAGGTTCAAAACCGAATGTTTGAAAAGGGTGTTACCAGCAAAACAGGCACCCATCACGGTTTTGGCTTGCATCTGGTGCGCCAGTTTCTGGACAGCTGGGGTGGCTCGGTGACGGTGGAAAACCTGGGAACCGCTGGCGGCAGCCGCTTCACCTTGTATTTACCAAAAACACCCACCGGAAGGAGCCAACCTTGCCCCCCATCCGACTGTTGATTGCTGAAGACGACCGCCAGATTGCGGAAATCCAGCGCCGCTTTATCCAGCGGCTGGAGCAGGTGGAACTTTGCGGCATTGCCCATACCCTGGGCGATGCCCGCGAACAGGCCGAAGTATTAAAGCCTGACCTGATACTGCTAGACGTGTATTTCCCCGACGGCAACGGATTAGATTTGCTGCGTGAGCTGCGCGCCAGTAATAGCAGCAGCGACGTGATCCTGATCACCGCCGCCAAGGAAGTAGAAACATTGCGGACCGCCCTACGCGGTGGCGTGTTTGATTACATCCTGAAACCCCTGGTATTCGAACGCCTGGAAGAGGCCATTAACCGCTTCTGTGACCATGTTGAACGCCTGTCGGCACTGAAGCATTTAGGTCAGGACGAAGTAGACGCCCTGCTCCCGCGCAACAGCGGCGAAAATGGCAACGACAGCCATCACCGACTGCCCAAAGGCATTGATGTAATTACGCTGGACCGGATTCGTGAGGTCATTGCCGACGGCAAGCCCTGGAGTGCAGAGGAAGTAGGCGGCGCCATGGGTGCATCGCGCACCACAGCCAGACGCTACCTTGAATATATGACCGGCACCAGAACCCTGGTGGCCGAGGTTACCTATGGCAGTATTGGCCGGCCGGAAAGACGCTATCGGATGCAGCATCTTTAGTAGAGGCGCTCAATCCAATAAAACCGTGAACTTTATCGTTACAATTAACAATATAAATTTAAAAGCACTTATTTATTTATTCTGCTAAGAACCCAATATTCAGCAGTGTTATCATGCATTTGATCCAGCGCTTCCGTGGCCCTCTTCTGAAGTTGTTTGACCAGACCATACACCTTTTCGGTCGTGTTCTGTGTTCTTATGGAAAGGCTTCCAACCTCATCAGCAACAACCGAGAAACCGCGCCCCGCCTCTCCGGCGCGGGCAGACTCAGTTGCAGTATTTAAAGCGAACAGATTTGTCTACTGGGCTAATAACGACGCCAAAGCCAGCCGCCATTTTCACTTCAAATTCAAATCATCAATCCAAGATTTAATTACATTCACACTTCGTAGTCGAGATCGTAATTTTTACTCCCAGCTTCCAACTCTTTCATTATTAATCACGACGTACAGCTTTTAATCTCAAGTTATTTTTACTTTAAAAAATTATTATCGGATTAACTTTAATAATACAAACACTTTTTAATGCACCCCTAAAACTTAATTGCGCTAAATCGAGCTAAATATAATCCGTTTCCGAGGCCGGATCTAGACCATTTACATCCGAAACCAATTATACATGCTCGACCCGTATCAGCCTTGTCCAATATGAAGTGAGTCTGAAGAGGGGCTGTATTTCTAATATCAAATGAGTCTGAAGCAAGCGCAGGATTTGTTCATGATGGCGGGATGAAAGCCATTATGAAGCTCGACGATTTAACGACCATCGACCAAGTGACGCACTTCCTGTCAGGAACTCAGGCAGTGGCCTTTTCGGTCACTAATGACAAAGACGCCTGTTACCGCTGGATCCAGCAAGCGTTAGTCAAATTCCGCTATCTGACACTTAACCGGCAGGGGAAAGGCGTCGTCATTCGCTACCTGATAAAGGTCAGTGGTTACTCGCGGCAACAGCTTACTCGGCTGATCGCCCAGTACCGCAAGACGGGACGATTACAGCGGCGTCAGCGAGCCGTGTCCGGTTTCAAACGGAAGTACACGGAAAAGGATGTCCGGCTGCTGGCGGCGATGGACGAGCGCCACCTTATGCCCGCCTTGGAGCAACTGCTTAGCCCCTTACCGCCTCAAGACCCACTTTGGCCTTGAGTTCGGGACTGTGTACCTTACGTTTTTGAGTCTCGCTCATTTTTCTTATCCTGGTTGCCGGATAGCAGCTTAAACTATTGTCTGGAATATGGGGTCCACTTTATTTGTTGGTCATAATATTCCCAGTGATAATCATCAAGCACTCTTTTTTGCTTATTGAGGTACAGACACAATGACTCAATATCCCGGCTTTTGAGCAACTTTTGAGCCTCCCATTTTACAGCACCAA